>Ga0209372_1000431_pt1 | contig 20748 bp, 16 predicted proteins | sample AgamicAtPe_FD_187170 | JGI IMG/M metagenome (GOLD analysis project Ga0209372, IMG submission 187170) | Agave microbial communities from Guanajuato, Mexico - At.P.e (SPAdes) (version 2) | ecosystem: Host-associated > Plants > Phyllosphere > Phylloplane/Leaf | place: Guanajuato, Mexico | collected... | reverse complement strand
CAGAGGCGTGCGCAAAAGCTCCAGCTGAATGTCTTGGAACCGAAGGGTAAATCAACCGAGCTTCCATTGACCGTATCATAGGCTTGTATTGATCGCAAACTAGCCTACAATGAACTGGTTACAATGCGTTCGACGGAGAGTTTTGAAGGTCAAGTGGACGCCAGGAAAGACCTCACAGCAAATGACGATCTTCTAGACAAGGACAGGTGGGTGGGTTCCTGCAAACACCAAGGGACTCTCGAGTTTCTCTTGAACCTTCTTGGGTATGATCCACTTCGGTGCCGCCGAGTCGATCATGATTCGCATCAAGAGACGGAAAGAGTGACATGGAAACAGGATGAGACGAACGAAATGGATGCCAGCTCAAGGGCGGCGAATAGGTGCGCAAATCTATTCTACAAAATTGTGTCCCTACTCTGCCTCTACAGTTTAATCAAGTTTTGGACCCTGGGAATAAACCGATTCGTCATTGCAACGGTTACACCTGCAAACGCAACAAGATTGAATCTTATCAGCGAAACTTTAGGCGACCCATTGCTTCAATATCCTGACATTTCTGTGCTCGTCTACATGGGCGTGCCCACATTTAGTGTTTTATTTGTGGTTGGATTTCAGTTGTATGCAAGGATGAATCCTATAAACGACATCAGCTTACGGTTTATGCTCAAGCCATTGCAAGAAATGAGACGCATCGACTCCTCCATCATCCGGATGCTTGACGAGATTTCGGACTCGTTGATTCATTACCGAATTAGAAGTCCAGTGATTGGCTTACTTGGCCTAAGAGACTACAGGTTGCAGGTGATGGAGAGGATCGCGTTCATTGAGAGGCAGCATAGTTTGATTATGATCATGAAGAAGCATCATCGGCTTGCTCGGCCCCAAATTTATAGCTCCAGCTGGTTAAGAAGCAGTCAGCCGTATCTATTTGGATCCCTCGTCTGCTCAACTGCGCCAAGCATGGGCTCTGCTTTCGTGTTGATGGCCATGCTAGTCAATCGTTCGAGAAGGGACAAATGCAAGTTGAGAGAGGCTCATATAAATGATTGCGGCTACACGGATGCCTTCGGACCCAGCGAGCTACTGGTGCTTCTTGAACTGATGACAAACATCACTCTAGCCAACGTGGGTAGTGGTTACACATTCGCAATCTTTGGTTTGTCATCCAGATGCTATCTTGAATTGGTCGACGGCAACAAGAGAAGCTTGCTAGCTTGTCTCAAGTTGCTCAGGTGCGCAAATAATCAACTGATCAAGTTTGAAAACGATGAGCAGCGTGCAAGGGTAGTAGATTTCAGCCTTCTGAAGGCGCTCGTGAAGTTTCGCATATTCGAGAAGGACGCGAGGGCGGTTTCGAAAACTGTCTCTCAAACAATGTGTATGATTATAACATCCTGTATTGGGGCCCTCGCAATCACTGGCCTCACAAGGCCACTCGGCAACTCCTTCTGGTTCGACTTCAGTCTCGCCTACTTTCTGCTCGCCTGGTTGGTCTTGGATGGGCTGGTCTCTTTTTGCGCCTACCAACGATCGCAGATGCTCAAGAGCAAAAAGATTGCATACTCTATTATGGCGGAAATTTGCCGCAGGTCTCAGACTTACAGCAAGGGGGCTACGACTGTGGCCGACAATCCCATCATAACTGCTTGGCGAAAAACGGTCAGAAGCGACTGTTTTAAGGATCAACTGACTATTAGTCCATTCAACGTTGGCCTGACATACGAGCGAGCTCTACAGGTGAATTTTTTCATTGTCTCTATGGTGGCGCTTATTGTGGTGCGCTAACCAAGACTGCCTGTTACCCTGTGAGACATTACAGCAAGCTTTACAAACCGAACATGGCAAACCGAAGAGAGATGCTCCAACTCGCGAATGGATGTAGTGATAGCTCACAAGCGACGATACTGGATTCATGTCCAACACGGGTTGGTCTTGTTCTGTAACTTGCAGACATTTCAGCCCAAATCGAAGAAAAGAGTGCAAACAAAAATACCTCCAACAAAGATCTCGTCTCTCTTGATAACAAAACTATGGGTCTAATTTGATTTGTGTTTATTTAAGCTCGCAATTAGCAATCGTCCTTCACTCGAATATTCGTCGCAACAAATCTCTCGTTCAACACTGAGAGTCAAACAGAGTCTCTGCCAATGTTTGGATGCCTACTTGTTGATTTCTACTCGGGAATGATCTGCTCGCTCGAGTGTCGCCGCCACAACAAGAGGACCAAATCTCAACTCACCAAAACTGTAACCCTGGCTGTGGGCGGCCGCTATGACAAGCTGGTGAACAAGTTCTCGCGCAACAGATCAGAGGTGTTCGACGGAATCCAGGAGAGCGACGCCACCAACGACGTGGGAGAGAGCCGACCAAAGGCGGCCGTTGGTGTCAGTTTTGAGATCGAAAAGTTGTCCAGGTTTGTTGTGGAAGATTACGCTGATAGAGTGAGCAGATGCGACCAATCCACCAGTCCAAGCTTGCAGCAGCTCATCCAAACGAACGCCCACCACCTGTCACCTCTGCCGCAAACACTTGCCTCAACAACGCAACCCCTTCCATTGCGCTACTGGCCCTTGGACATCGCCATCTACTCGCTTACGCAGCCGAAATCGAAAGCCTACCTGTTGGCGGTGTGCGCCTTCATAAAGCAACTGCGCGACCGAGGTCTAATGTGCAACGAGATCATTCCAAGCGAGCTCTCCTCCTACTCTCTGAGCACGCTCACCAGCCATTGCTTGGAGAACAGAATACCCTACTTAATCACGGTCAAGTGCCACTCGACGGCCACCACCGCCGGCGACGACTTTCTCCAGCCGCCGAGCGCCACGAGCGTCTCTCCAAACGCTAGCTCGAGCTCGAGCGGCTCGAACAGGAGCAACTGTTCCAGTGTCCAGGCTTGTTTGGCAACCTTGTATCAGTTGGACAGGAGTCGGCTGAGGGAGATAAAGAGGTGCGACATTCCGACCATGATTGAATTACTGGCCAAAAGGCTGAGCTGATCAAGGAGGGCTAGCTGATCAAGTAGCGCCCAAGGTGTAGCACTCTCGGCCATTTTATTCAATGAAATGCCCATGAGGAATCCTCGAAATCCGCACAATATAATGAGCAAACTTCTCTCGAGCTCTGTGATTCGTGCACCTCCGAAATATTCCCCATATTTCGCATTCAGCCCCTACATTAACCCTCATAGAGTGCACTGCTCACGCTTGAAAGCTTCCAGTTATGTAACTGCCCAAAAGAGGTATAGACAGGAGGGTAGAGGAGAGTGCAGTGGCAATAATTCCACTGTTCGTTCAACCAGCCTCGGCTTGTTTGGTTAGATTTGGCTGGCCGACTTTGCTCGCTATCCAAGCCAATCATCGTTTGCCTGGTTATAGGCAATGTTTGAGTCGGCCATCGCTGATCGAGGGAACGAATTGAGGCTGATTGAATAAGCAACTACCTGCGGGATACAATTGTATGCAAGCGAGCAAACACCGACAAACCCTCCACTTTGGCCGCCAACAATCTAATTTGTCTTCTCAATCTGACGGACCCGTTGCAAGCAGGCCAAGCAACGGGTCAGCTTGATTCGTCGAATTGATCTGCAACCGTTGAAAATCGCGTCCGCATATCAGTGCTTAGTTGCAAAATTTGACGCCTCCGCCCGTCGGCGACCATCCATCCGGAGTGCTCGTGACGTCCAGTTGCCATCATTGGAGCAGATATCAGGCTGAACCCTCTTACGCTTTGGCTTTCGTGCCCCCTCCAAACGAATTCCCCTCGACCAAACGCAGAATCATCGATGGCCGAGCACACTGAATGCGAGCCAAGCGGGCTGAAACCCATGATATGCGTTTGTGTTCACGCGCTTGAGATCTCATCTCTCGAGAATGGATTCAAGGCCCATGATGATGATTCAATTAGCGGCACGTTTGCGTGGCCAGCAAACTCCAGCTGGAATGTAAAACCCGAAACGAAGTTGGCTGCTCCGCTCTATCGAAAGCATAGATTAGCGGCCAGGAGCGGAACAAGATCGTAAACTCGGCCTCAAAGCGGAACGAACTTCAGCCTAGCAGTGGACGATGGACAATGCTCGTCCAGAGTCTTATCTACATGGAGGCTCGCCAGTGCTATCGGCGGACCAGTTCAGCTGGAGGGGGGGGGGGCTTTTCGCTTTCGTTTAAGGCCGACTAGTTCAGTTGATCGTGAAACGTCCACTGGTCGAACGCGCTCGTTGGCTCCTCTAGAATGGAGCTCCCGATGATTGGCTCGTGTATACTTAATTGGAGCTTAAACAGTCCAGTGTCAAGCTCCAACATTCAGCTGGAGCTGCTGGCGGCTAGCGTTGTTTTCCGAGTTGATTAACGTTTCCCGACTGAACGCGCATCTATTTATGGTCGCCAAAGTGCTCGATGAGACAGGGAAGCCAACCAAACGAGTTCCTGTGAGCGGATTCCTATTCGATAGTTTTATCGAGGGCTGGTTGAGCTTGCGTTTACACTGATGTAGCCGCAAACGAGCTTCTATCTGAAACTAGCCGCTCGATGAAGAGAGTTAACGAGAGTGGATGGAAGGCGCGAAAATGGCCATGCATCTCGTACTTTTTGCGCTAACGTTTCCATGTTTTTGACCCAAAGTCCAAACTAAACTAAACGAGAACTCACCAATGCATCCGCTTGCGTGCGGCCTCCCTCTAGCCTTGTTGAACGGCCGGCATCTCGGTCTGTCTGCCCGACTCGCTCAACTATCGACTTCATGCCACTCGTTCTGTTTCGTTTGATGAATTGTACGATTACAAATGCAAGCTCACGACTAACATAAACACCAGGCTAAAAACGATGAACTGCCTAGTGCTCAAAACCAGCTCGATTGTTATCCCAACCCAGATTGTGCTTCACCATTCAGGTTAGCTCTCATTTTGTGCGTCCCCTGTGTCGCCTCCTGTTTACGTATCTCATGTAAACAGCACCAGCAGGATTCCTGTCCACTAAATGACATTTCAGCTGCTCTCACCGATCGGGGTGATTCGTGAATCGGTTGCTCGGCTGCGGATCGACGTCCAGATTGCGCTCGCTCGAGCTAGTTCATCCTCTGACAGGGCGCCACTCAAACAAAGGACACCGACCAACTTCGACTCGAAGCGATCTCGTTTGCATTGGAAGCAAAATTGAATGTAAAAGGTGGAGCCGAATTCCGAACTCTTGACTTTTTACGCACAAACTGTGATTGAGAGAGAGAGATACAAGGAGACGAGTTTTGTAATTCAGTCGCCGTGAGACTCGCCGAGCGATCAGGTTGACGCCTCCCATTATGGGAAACATCCTTTCACGAGAGAGGACATGGAAGCAGGCGGAGTCCCTGTGTTGATTTTGCATCGTCCACAATCAACCAGATGATTTGTATGCTTCGTGGGCAGAGAATGGCGAAAGTAGCCTAGAATCAAGGGCATACGGACATAACGCTCTGCCGTGGCTGGTTCCAACCCAGAATAAACGGCCACTTGCGGTTTGCAGGCGAGCGCCCGTATCCGCAATCCTAGAATCTCGTTCTGCTTCCCTTCTGGCAAGCAGAGGGTGGCGATGGCAGAGACGGCAGCAAGCTAAATAGCGCCAATAACCTTGGCCAGATCTGCGGCGCTCACTTGGCTTAGGCCCCAAGGCGCTCGGCCGAGTCCGCACACGCAGTCCCGCAGCTCGCAAGGGCGCTAGGTGCCGCCTTGTCCCTAGCTCGAGCGCACGCACAAACTGCAGCCATTCAACTCACTCTCATTCTCTCTCTCTCCCACTTAGATGTCTCAATCTGTGGCCATTGGCAAAATCGCCGCCATTGAATAAGTATGGCAAATTGAATCGTCCGAGCCACCTTGATTGCGATTAGGGTCAAAGGAATCCATTGTTGGCTCCCCTCGCCCCTCGAACGGGCGGAGGCGCCGTCGCTTCTTCTCCGCCGCAATCGGGCCCCATTTGGTTGGGCCCAAAGGGGGCTCATTGCGCTTTTTGCGCCCATTCTACCCCTTGCAACGGACCCCTTCGGTTGCACGAGCTTGGAGGCGAGCTAGCGTGCCTGAGCCCGCAAAGCTGCCTGCGCGTGCAACTGAAGCCAGCAGCCTGGCAAGCTCGGCCAATTTTGGCCTATTTGCCAGCGGCAGCGGAAGAATGCGAGCGCACACTCTGCGCACCGTGGCGAGCAAATGGGCCCACCATTGTGCAAGCTGAAAATACCACCACCGCTGCCGCCACCACCACAACTAGCGGCGCTCGTCTGGCCAGTCAAAGGGCGAGCAAACCTTCAAAGGGCCTCCAACGTGCGAGAAAAATACCCCTCTCAGATGTAAATTTGGCCCCCAAATCTGGACCGAGGAGCCTGTAAAAGTTAGTAAACAAGCCCAAACAAAGACAGTGTCCATAAGCAGTTGTTGTCGTTGTTATCTGGAATCATTGAGTGATATTCGTGAGCCCTTGGAACAGAAATCAAGAATCATGGACAGGTTCAATCCTTTTGCAAGCGACTCACAGGATTCGCCAGATCCATTCACGATAAGTTTCAACCGGTCCTCGCAAGCAAAGCCGCAGCAAGAGACGGGGGGACGCGTGAGGACCACAACATCCAGTCCTCCGGCCGCCATTCAATCGCAAAAGTTGACCACCACAGGAACGAGCAACACGCCCAGATACTCGACCACCTTTCCTGATCCGCTCGATGCCGACGAGCAGCCAGCTACACTTGCAAGTTCAAATAAGATAGCAAACAGATCCAACAGTGTCACCTTCGCGCCGAGTTCACAGGCAAGCGGTGAGACAGCGAGCTTGTTCGCAACGCCAACGAGGGGCGGCCAGCGCCAAACTGGAACAACTGGCTTCACCTCCTTCCTAACGCGAGCAACCTCAGTCACCTCGAGCTCGGTGACGGACCGCATGAGTGGGGCCGTCGACAGTGTTAGAAATGCCGTTGACTCGATCTCGAGCCAGATCCAAGCTGTGCCAGCAAACTTGAACGAGCGCCTTTCCTCCACTGCCTCTAACTTGATCGGCTCGGGAGAGCAACTTCAGCAGCAGCAGCAGCAGCAGCAACAACAACAACAACAACAACAACCAAACCAACAGCAACAATCGACGGCCAGCTATTTAGTCTCAAAGTTGTCGTCTGCAACTGGCCAGTTTTCTGCGGCCGGACAAAGTCCGAGTCTGTTGCCAGTGATCAGTCGGCAACGCGTGATTCTCATCCTGGATAACCATCCCGGCACAGACTGGGCCCAACAGTTCAACAACTACCGAAAGATGACCACCAGCCTCGGCTCGGCAACCCAATCGGCGCTAACCTCTTTCTTTTCAACAGCCACGACGCAGCTCACCTCATCCTCAAACTCATCGCCCATCTCGTTGGACAGTGCAGATCTAGTGGAGCAGGTAGATTTTAGAGATATAAGTGTGCTCGCAAATCAAGCCACCTCAACGGCCACCGTTTATTTTACATGCGACAGTCAAACTTCAAACTTGAAAACCCAAACAAAAGCCACCGGCAAGACTTCCAGAAGTAAGTTTCAGATTGATGTTTCATTGACTGAGTGGTGTCTAGGCACAATTTGCGCTTTTGGGTGGCTAGATCAGTGTGGCTCCTTTGCTTTTAAGTTCTGCCACTAAATTAATCGATTGTAGCTCTAAACCAACGCGGCACACAACTCTCCTCGGAGCTTTCAACCCTCCGCCGAGTTGTACCCGATTTCCGACAATATGGACATCTTCAATACAGTAACAAATAGATCCGAATGTATGGTTGCTTTTAGACAACATAGCGGCTTTGGCCTGATATGTTTCATTAGAGCTGTATGACTGGTTTGTCTGAATTGGGTAGAGTTAAGGCGAATATGTTCTATTGGGCTCTCTTCTATGAGACAACCTAATTATCTCGTGACTTGAGGTTGGGGTGACTAATTTCTCTGCGAATCGTCTTAACATGTACCAACTAGGTAAAGTGGTGAGCAACATCGACAGGAGCGAGTTTTGAGTCGGAAACTTAGCAATCAGGTGAATCTTGCGATCGTTTGTAGATGAGTGTCTCAGCTCCAAGCAAGTTGGTCTCAGGTCGATAAGATTGGTTTGAATTAGTTCTGTTTCCTCGACTGCTGTCGATGGCTCGCTTTCATCGACCAAGTTCACACAATCGGTCGTTCTAGTTTCAGACATCCAAGACACATCCAGTCAGTGCAAATAACTCTTTCTCCGCCCACTCGAGTAACCAAAATTAAAACTGTCCAAGTTGCTAGCCGTCAGACACTAACCTTTTCGCATTGCCATCTCAAAAGCTTCGGCCATCAGGCCAGAATACGTTGTCGTCAGACAGAGGACACACGATCGATTGGACCATCTGAGAGCCATTGTCAACGCTTTTAACTATTGTTTAGTGCCCATGTTCGTGCCCTTGGAAACTTGGAACGTTTTTCAAGACCGACAACTGATGTTTTCGAGGTTGCTTCGCGTTCAGAGGGCACTCGGAAAGGAGAATATGCCCCTGATTCCGCAAATTTACTGCCAAACTCACCAGGATTTAATGAACCTGATCGGCAGCTCCTCGGTCACATTGCCCTGTTTGGTGCGCACTGGACCACTCGGAAAAGGCAAGATCAAGATAGACAATCTGCAAATGCTGAAGGATTTTGCGAGCATACTTTCGACAACTGGCCAAAGTTGTACTATTGAGCAGTTTTTGGATGCCAAATGTGATCTGATAGTTCAAAAGTTGGGAACTAGCTTGAAGTTGTTCAAGAGGAACGTTCAGTTCTTGCACGTCGGCGGTGCTAAACTGGTTGATAGGACCAAATTTGGTTGTAGTGGCGCGATTGAAAGCAGACACGATCAACAGTTTGCTCGAACATCATCGCGTCAGTCTTCAATTGGAGCTGGAGTTTTCTCAAGTCTAATGCAGGCGACAAGCCAGCAACAATCGGCGAGAAACAATCCTCAGACGAGCTCTCCAGGAAACATGTACGAAAGGATGTCCGAGGTCAACAATCGTTACAGGAGCTGGGCCGAGGCAATCGTGCTCGAATTCGAGAACAAAATTGAGACCTTTTGCTTGAAAATTGTGGTCGCAAACGATGACCGCGAGTACATCGTTGGCTTGAGCGATTGCGCAACAGAGTTCCTAGGAAGCGTTGAGAATCAGGAGGAGGATAGGCGCAGTTTTGTTGAGCTCGTTATCAGTCACATGAACACCGACCTACCCAAGATGAACTTGAGCAGGGAACCCTCTCTGAGCGCAACTTCGGGTCCATTTTCGCGCCGCGAGAGTGGCGATGATAAGGCTCCCGCCACTGGTGCAAGTTTTTGCGATTCACCCCAACGAGATAAGAGAAAGTTTGTGGCTCAAGCAAGCGACGGCGCCAAGACAACCAATCATACTGGACCGCTGAATAATAGGAGCCAGTCAGTGTCTGCAAACCAATCTGATTTCCTAGCCCACGAGCAGACCGCCAACAGGCCGCCTAGCTTTGCACGGCGCGGCTCTGATCGCGTGAATGGCACCACCGATTCCAGCTGTGACACTACCTGGTCGAGCCAAGAGCTTCCTAACTCCTACTCGTCGACTAGACCAGGCGGCTCACATCAACGACAGGCCTCCGTCGGCCAGTCGCTGCTCGATCAAACCTCGACGGCTCTTAGCTCGCTGCAAAAGCAATCCTTGAACTTCTTCAGGCGTCTAGATTCTCGAGCGGACGAATCAGAGAATACGCCACCTCTGTCGGCAAAGTCAGATTGGACTTTTGAGCGCGATTCAACAGCTTCAAAGGGCGACGGAAGTGACAAATCCCCCTCCTCCTCCACTTCGAACCAGGAGGCGCAATCTGGCTTCAAGTTGCAGCCGATCGAGGGCTCAGTTGGCGGCTCGAGAAAACGAGAGTCACCCCCGAAGCCGCCGCCACCGCAGACGGTTGGCAACAGGCAAAGCTCGTGGGCCTCGAACTCTGGCCAAAGAGCCTCCTCTTCACTATCATCAACGCCAACTTCGACACCAAGTAGACGAAGACAAAACTCGGCCTCCACTGATTCGGATGCGCTTGACTCGCCGACACATAGGGGCAAAGTTTTGCGCCAAAACAGCGCCCTGTCAGCCTTCGAGCCCTACGACATGGATCTGGCGAGCCGAGCTGGCGTAACCACGACAGATGGTATTGATAGGCAAACAACTGTTAATAGTCAACAGGTCATCGCTGACGGTGGACAAAACAAAGTTTCAAAATTAACAAGAAGGAGCATGAACTCGGACTCGGGATCAATGACCAGCGGCGACTCAAACAGCACAGGCGAGACTATCAATGCCGAGGACACGATGAATAATCTAAAGAAAACCTTCGCTAGCATATTCGGAGAGAAATGCGATTAATTTCACCGAAACAAGGTTCCAGGTGACCAGGTTGGAGGAGGGACAAGCTTGATTGGTAGACCATTGTGATTAATTCGTTTTACTCGACAAGATACCTTTAAGTTTGTGCTGAAAATCAACGCTTAACCTCAATGTGTTGGAAAATTGAGTAAATTTTTAAGTTTCCAGTTCTCTCTTCCTCTCAGGCCGACCTAACTTGATTATTGATCCTTAGATGACTTGGCCCGTCATCGGGTTGCCCGGAGGTCAGTCCCCCTGAACCAGGGTTTTATCGGCTTCAACTTGACTCGCGGTTTTGCCTGAGTCGTTTTCACCCTAAAGTAGCTTGATTGCTCTAGATTGTTGATCTATGTTTGTGCCAGAGAGCCTGATGCACTGAGGATACTCTTCCGAGGATCAAATGCATCCAAGTTGAAATCTGGCCTCTGACTTGTTCTTGGTAATACTCAGGGGTGACATGAATAACTTGGTTTGGTTTGGTCCAAGGCCACCGAAAGGAAGTGAAAAGTTCACAGAGTATTCTTTGCAAGAATCAAGACACAGATACACCTAATCAGAACTATCACAGGGCTCTACGATACTAGGATAGCCTTGGCTCATTTGAATCAATCGAAACCAGCATGACCAACAGGACTGATTGATTTGACCAAAGTCTAATAGAACTGAAGAGCCGGGAGTCAGTACTTTGGGGCTGCTTCTGAGAGAGAGACTGATCATAATGATGATTGTATCTGTTCTTGGCTTCTCGGGCCGGGTCACAAAACTGGTGCAAATCGTGACTTGGACCCAAGGAGGAGGCGGAAGGCGATGGCCGATCTGAGCGTGGCGACACCTGGTGTTGAGTTGAGTAAGCTATACACAGCTATCGAAAATCCCAAACTAGAAATAAATATTATTATCCAGCGGCCTAAACCACGTGTTCAAGTACCTTCAACCATCTGAATCAGAATGAGACATTGCGACAACAATTGGAATCAAAAGCATCCAGCTGCCCCTACTCCGATCTATTGTTCATCGTATCCAGTTGACAGGATTTCCATGCAGAGACTCGCACAAGACTAAACCTGGATCGTCATGAAGTTGCCGGTTGACGGGATCGTGTCGCCTCTCAATGTCGATCTGGCAAGGTTTGCCAGTAAGGATTCATATGAGATTATTCGGAATACAGACGAAATCTTCAAGCAGCAGCTCAAGACAGATACTCTGAGGATTATAAGCAAGGCGAACAGATCTTTTCAAGACAAAGTGGATGCCTGGCAGTATGTCAGGCCCTTCAAAGCATATTTCGCGAATCTATTCCAGGCAGCCATTCGGCTGGCCTTATCCGAACAGCCCGAATTTGGGCTCACCATGACAGACAGGTACCAACTGTTGACCTTCTTTAATCATGCCTTCAACAGCATCGAGGTTGATTTTGTAAACGAACAGGTCCGAAAGTACTTACCGCTCTCGATATGGGTCAATCTATCTGCTTCGAGAAGAGAGGCCGAACTTGCTAAGCTGTCGAGCAAAATCCGTGCTGCTTGGAAAAAGTTATTGGAGAAAGACGAGAAGTTGGACACGGATGCTTTGATGTTTCGGATGTTTGAAAGAAAATTTTTGTTCAAATATATCAAGCAGTTTATAAGTATGCTTCCGGATGCATTAATTCCGGAAAATCATCATGAAGAAACCAAGTACGAGCTAAATCGGGAGGTAGTTTTGTACTGTCAGAGGTTCCTTGAGTTCTTGATAGACATTGAATCTCAGTTGCCCCTTCGTAGGTTTTTTCACGCGATAATAGACTATACGCACCTTGTTGTTAGGTGTCAGCAATCTGGACTAGCTAGACACAAAAGTCCCGAAGGTAATCTATTCGGACAGCTAGTTGAGTTGCTCCTCCTATTCACGAGATACGAAATTGACCTGATGACGGGTGATCCGTTTAGCGACTTGGACATTCTCAGAAAACACGAGGAGGATATAACAGCATTACAGAAACTTTTGTGGTCCAAGCACCCACACCTGAGAAAGTTCGCCATCAAACCTATCAGAGCTATAGACAATCCTCAAACATTATACAAAATCATCACAAGTTTTGGGAGCAAGGAGGAGCTTTTCGAGTTTCTCAGGTCGCTAGGCATAGCTGATGACGAAAGTCTAGACCATTTAGATCGTGATAATGCCCCCTTGATGGCAGCTATCTTAATGAACCATTATAGAAGATATGAGCCCCAAACGAAGAAAATTAATTCCATCCCTCTATTTCCAAACGAATCTGTGATATGGGACACAAATCTAGTTCCCGACCAGTATTATAACTATGAGTATCCATTGGCTATACCTAAACTTAATTTACAGTTTCTAACCATTAGTGACTATTTGCTCAGGAATTTTGTTCTGTTCAAAAATGAATCCACCTACGAAATTAGACAAGACCTCGAAGACGGAATAACTCGATCTAAATGTCGTTGGACCGATGACGGTTGTTTTGCCACTGGACCTAAGCAGCGTATGGCCCTCATATTGAAAGACTACTCCATTGTTGATGTTGGGAAACCAAAGCTCGGCGAGAGCTGTCCATCGAGAGTTCTCGCAAAAGTTGTGATAAATATGGACTATGTGCGTCCAGAATGGAGAAAAGAGTGGGAGCAACTAAGGAAGCATGATACCTGCTTTCTTGTGTCCTTTGAGAAGATCTCGGAAAACTCTGTCTCCAATTGGCCTGTAGGTACGTTTCCAGAGAAGAACAACATCAAACACGTTCGTGGTTGTGAGATAGAGGGTCTCTTGGATAAAGAGGGAAAGATAGTTGACGAAAACTCGGGGAACGCTGAATTTACCGATAATCTCAGGGTTTTTCTGGTTCGAATGGATTGTAATCAATATAGGATGGATCAAATAGGTGCGAAAGAAAAGAAACTGGCAGTCTATGATAAATTTCATCTCATTGTTCGCCGGAAGCCGGAGCAAAACAACTTTAAGGGAGTTTTGGAGACGATACGGGACTTGATCAACACAAAATTTGTTGTACCAGATTGGTTGAGGAACTTATTGATTGGATTTGGAGATCCCGCTGACGCCCATTATAGTAACTTGAGGGATCCCGGCGATGAATTAGTTCTAGATTACTATGACACTTTTCTCGATTATCAGCATCTTGTTGACACAATGAGTGTAGTGAAACCTGAATTTAAATTAATATCAAGTCAGGAGGACGATGACGAGAATCGATTCTCCCCAGAGGCTCCTTTTAGAATCAAACTAGATTTTGCTCGAAAAGAGCTAACTGTGATACCTTATCAGATTCCATCCCGGGGTCCTTACCCTACTGTCATACCCAAGAAAAATACGATCAGATTTACATCTGCACAGGTTGAAGCGATAACATCTGGCCTACAATCTGGATTGACAATGGTGGTTGGCCCACCTGGAACCGGAAAAACAGATGTTGCTGTGCAAATCTTATCGTCTCTCTATCACTCCAATCCAGAGCAGAGAACATTGATCGTGACCCACTCGAATCAAGCACTTAATCAAATATTCGAAAAGATGATCGAACTCGATGTGAAAGAGCACCATCTTCTTCGCTTGGGTCACGGCGAGGAGGATCTCCAATCTACGCGGGATTTCAGTCGACAAGGTAGAGTCAAGCACGTTCTCGCACGAAGACTTGAGCTTCTGGTTCTAGTTGACAAGCTTGCTCAAAGTTTAGGCCTTGATCCTGGTCGAGGGTTCACGTGCGAATCTGCCGAATATTTTCACTTTTATCACATAATATCGCGCTGGGATGAGTACATCGAGTCTATCAGAGGAACTCAGAGTGTAGCGGATGTGAGTGACAAGTTTCCATTTTTGAACTTCTTCCAGGATGCACCTCAACCGCTTTTTCGCGGGGCGTCGATCGCTGAAGATTTCGAAACAGCTAAGGGATGTTACAGGTATATCAAACAGATCTTCAATGATCTTAGATCGTTCAGACCGTTTGAGATTTTCAGCTCAGGCTCAGATAGGAGCAAATATCTGTTGATTCGCGAAGCCAAAATTATTGCCATGACTTGTACACATGCTGGGCTCAGGAGAAAGGAGCTTGTCGAGATGAATTTTCAGTATGATAACATCTTAATGGAAGAAACAGCACAGATTTTAGAAATCGAAACCACAATACCATTGCTCCTCCAGAACCCGGAAAATGGAGTCAATCGTCTAAAGCGCTGGATAATGATAGGAGATCATCACCAACTGCCCCCAATCATATTGAACTCAGCCTTTCAGAAGTTCAGCAACATGGAACAGTCTTTGTTCGCCAGATTCATCCGCCTTGGAGTGCCTGCGATTGAATTGGATGCACAAGGAAGGTCTAGGCCGAGCTTGTGCGATTTATTCAGGTGGCGATACAAGAATCTTGGCGAGCTAGAGCACGTTAGGTCAAGCGAAGAATTCAAACGTGCCAACGCAGGTTTTGCCTATGAGTATCAGCTTGTTGACGTATCTAGTGGTGGAGAGACTGCACCACTACCGTATTTCTATCAAAATCGCGATGAGGCTGAGTTCGTTGTATCCCTATACAAGTACATGATATCAATTGGTTATCCAGCCCAGAAAATAACCATCCTGACCACATACAACGGCCAGAAGCAACTCCTCAAAGAGCTGTTCGAAAGTCAATGCACAAGTGCATACATCTGCAAGCCCAGTAGGATTACAACGGTGGACAAGTTTCAAGGTCAACAAAACGACTATATCCTTCTGTCCTTGGTGAGAACTAAGACAGTTGGACATTTGCGCGATATAAGGCGCCTCGTGGTTGCAATGTCACGTGCTCGGTTAGGTCTCTACGTATTCGCCCGCGTTGGTCTCTTCAGCAACTGCTTCGAGCTTCAAAATGCCATGAAACTTTTCCTCTCCCGGCCACAAAATCTTTGTTTGTTGACAAACAATGAAACTTACCCCACCGAAAGACAACAAAGTCAAACGGTTGACTTGAGCTCACCACAGGTGAGGCTATTAAAGTCCGTCGAAGATATGCAACAGTTAGCAAGTCAGGTTTACACAAACTATCTCGAGCAGAGAGCTCAGATTGCAAGGTCATTGGATGACGAAGATACCAAGATGGATGAGACTGGGGGAGATAAGGACTAACCAAAGGCTCAATATCTGGCAATAAGTTTTTACGGCCCTGCCAGTTGGTTAGAAATAAGCCGAGGGGGTACGTCCGCGAGGGGCGCGCATGGAGTCAACCCGCAGTCTACTTGCATTGCTTTCCCCCACTTTAAGTCCCGATCATTCCATACCACAGGAAACGAAGCAACTGGATGGATATATAAACTGATGCCAACATCCGTCTCACAGTTAAACCATTTCGTGATGCCAACCAGCTCACAGTGCCACCGGGAGAGATGATGCATTAGTCCAGCGAGCTAACGTGCATAGGTTACACGCACTCCCGATACAAGCACCTATCCACAGCTTGCACGCGATACTGAGCTCTAATTTCTCATGGCACATTTTATTCAGGCGAACAGTACTCTGAATTCGTAAAATTTCTATCATAGTTTATCGCAACAAGTTGTGTAATAGTGAAAGCCCCAGCTAAAGCTAGGAGGAGAGGATTAAAATGAGCGCATCTTTCGATGATCAAGCTAGTCAGTCGACAAATAATGATCAACATAGTGAAACATCGTCTGCCAATCCTCAATCTCCACGTTCGTCCTCGGTGCCTAGCTCGAATTTAATGAATCAGTTCTCGCACCATCACCACCCATCTTATACCCCCCAACACTACCAGAACCTGGACACCTACCTGTACCCAAATCCTGCAGTTAATTTTCATCAAGAATCAAGAAATCCCACTCTGACTTCGCTTCGACCCAATCTCTCGTTGACCAGACGATCGTACACTGGGGTGGATAAGCTTATTATGGCAGCAATGATGGAGGAGTCAGCTGCGGTCGCTGCTGTGACAGGGGCATCGGGTTTCATTCCGAGTGGAAGGGGAATAGGTTATTTGGGTGGCGAGCGAGATTCCATAGTGCAAATTCCGACCCCTAGCAACAAGTCGGAATTAGAGCTATATAGATTATTAGAACGAGCCAACTTGCTCAACTATTTCGGAACGTTTTTAAATTTCGGTTAGTTTAGTTCATGATTCCTAATACAACCATCCAGTCTATGGGCTAACCAAATCATAACCTTCCCTGATCCATCTAGGTGGAGACGATGTGCAGCAGCTAAGTGATGCTGATGAGGACGAATTTTTAGAAATCATGAGCTTGGTTGGTATGACCCAGAAGCCTCTCCATGTTCGACGCCTCCAGAAGGCTTTGATTGATTGGCGAGAATCGAGGCACTCAGACGACTCACACAGAAAGAACTATTTAGAAGCAGGTGGCAGTTTCAGCAATCGGCATTTGATCAATCCAGCCATATCCGTCGAACCTCTAACCCCCACCTCCATATCTTCCCAACCGCCCACCTCAGCCAACGACACTAACCAAAACTACATACCCCCCTATGAGGTCCTCATTGGGGCCCCCAAGCGCTTGAAACTTATGGACAGTATGAATAGGAGATCTTCAAACCAAGAGTCACTTTTTAACGAGTTGGGCCAGCCACAATCGCAACCTCGAATCAACAAGCGAGACATAGAGAGCCCAACCATCCTGCTCAATGAAAGTTCAAATTCAAATAAAACCTCGGACAAAGAGGGCGACAAATCTATTAGCGTGACGGACAGTTCTCAGTCTGGCCTTGAAACAGAACACCGCAGGTCCATCTCCACTTCACCAAACAAGGCCAAGTTTTCGCACAACAAATTTGGACGATACAAAGCCTCGTTGCAGAACTCTCCCGGTAGGCAACAATCTAGGGTGTAGTTTCGATTATTAAGATAATTTGCTAGTCTTACAACATACCCCATGATTGAATGATGCACAAGGGTGAGGTTATCAGCGGGTGCATTTCATCATATGGGTGCAGTCTAATAAATGTTGATACAGAAGAGTCCTCGCCTGACCTTGTTTAGGAGCGGTTGAAATTTGTAACCTCTTTCGGTGGGCAACGGGACAAAGTTGATCGCCTACGGTAGGGCGCTACCATCAAACTTCTTTTCAATTATTGTTCAGGGTAGCTGAACGGGATGCGTTGAGTGGAAACCTTTCACATGATGGGATCGGCAATTCCCGATCGGCGGCCCGTTTTTTTAAGCCGGCCCAAGGCTGCCCAGGTATTCGTCAGTACCAAGTTGGCCTGATTTCCATCCCTCTGCTCTTGATTATGTAACTTTTTGTCCTTCCGCTTCCTGTGCGCGCCGGTGTAGCTGGTTGGGGCCAACGGCGCTAGGGGGGATTTGGGCACGCGAACCCCACTGATGCGCGCGGAACTTCGGGGCCCGCTATCGCTGAACTTGCCAACGGTGCCAAACTTTGCTCAGGCTCTCTCGAGGTCCCTCAACTTAACCATGTCCGACTTAAACTTAAGTTCGGCGCAATTCATCACGATGATCCTGTAAATGGATGCCCATCCTTACGAGCGTATTGTCTGTTACCCTGCACAAAGATCTACCAGTTGTTTCCTGCTTTAGTAACAAGTCCCCGTACTGCTCGTAAAAATTCTCGCTCTGCCTCTTGAGCCGTTTTATGACGTCCACGTTCGTCTATTGGTATAAATGTTTTAGCTTCCGATTCTCATCAACTGGAACTGAAGGGGTGGCGGGCGAGGCAGTGTTGTTGTGGATGCTGTATTTGGTAGCGGTGGCGCAATCGCTGATACTCATCTGGCTTATTCGCTAGCCGTCCCACTCCAACAGGCCGCTGTTGCTCAATATTCTTACCAGCAGAATTCACTAATGGCCGATGAGAGGCATCGTGGTGGAAGAGTTTTGCTAGTCTCTAAACGGTGGACCAAACTACCTGACTAATGGAACCATGCGGGCCGTGAGCGCCAGCCGGGCGAGTGGGCTGGCTGGCTTGCAGGATAGGTGTTACGCTTGGTGGATGTAGAAGAGGTGTCAACAGCGTCCATTGTTGATGGCAAGTGCGCGGCGCCAGACGGAATGACTCTCGGCCGGATCATCATCAAGTGAGAGACAGACAGCGGGCAGGCTCTTTCATCCTCTAGCCTCTTTTGTCTGGCCCGAGACGAGCCGGTCGCTCGATTCGTGCGCTCCTGAGCATATGCCGCCCTGCGCCTCTGTTGCTCTTTTGCGAGAGCCACCAGGAAGCCTCCCAAATAACTCGCGTAAGCTGCACAAACACAAACACAAGCCCCCCTCATCCAGCGGAGGAGTCTGGCAGCGGCGCTGCAGACAAACGAGCGAGGTTGAGCTGGTTTGTGAGAGAAATTAGCTTGCCTGCGCTTTTGTGGGCTGTGAGCGCATGTGTGCGAGTTTTGTTGGAAATACAGCGCACTCTTGCATAGCTGGCGCCGATGGTCTGAACCGGAGGAGCCGAATAGACTGGCCAATGCGCTTTTGTGCCGTCGCATCGCACTGGCAACCCTTGTCCAGCGTCTCGCTAGTCGTCGGAGGCAGCAGTGGCAGCGGCAAGTTAGCGTGGTGTTCGCTCACAACACACTGGCAACCTCGGGCTCATACACAAGCGCAAGAAGAATGCACGATGCTCGCAAAATGCATTAGCATTTTATACGCAGAGCCTCTGCGCCGCTATTTCGAATCTCTTCTCCCTTTTATGTGCACCACCATCACCATGTATTTGACCTATCTGGTATATATCTTTCGTCTTATTTAGATGATCGACAAATCCAAAACAATTGCACCTCAATCCAAATTTCTTCCACCGTCTATTAGTGTAGGGAAATCGAGCTAGAGCTGAACAGCGTCTTTGGAACGGCGTACAGTGGAGGGACGTTCCAAACCGAATCCCACGGACTTCTCGATTCGCCCCCCTTCCCTCTCCATCTAAACGCCTCCCTCGCAATTCAGCAACCCGTGAGCTCAGCCTCGGCCAACCACCAACTATTCATGTTTAACCAGGAACAGTTGGCCGCCATAGCGGCCGCAATGTCCGTCCTCCAACACTCGCTGCAATCTAACTCACCAGCTGCCGCCAATCAAATCAACAGCCCCTCTCAGCACCATCAACTTGCTGAACAAAACCCCTTGGCCACCGGATTGCAGTCGGTCGCCGGCCTACAAGCGCTGGCAAACATGAACTCCTTGTCAAATCATGTTGCCCCCAATCATCATTCGTTGCACCAGCAACATGACCAACAACCCTTCAAACAACTATCAAGCAGCCTGACCAACAACGATAACATTGCCAGCAAACACAACATGAGCCTGAACGGGCCTGGTGTTGAACACCAAATGCGTCCCCTTCGTCACAATCAGCATGAGGAGATGGACTTTCTTTCTGCTAATACCAGCCTACAGCAAACCGTTTCGAGTCAGATTCAAGCAAAGCAACAACAATCTCTCATGGATCAATACAACTCGCAGCTGCAGTTGCAGCAACAACAACAACAACAGCACCAGCAACAACAACAAGAGCTCCATCTTGCTCCCTCGCCGCAAAAGCAGCACCAGCAAACCCTACTGAATCAATACCACTCACAATTTCAGCAACAGGACCTCAACCTCAACGCGTCGTCACCGAAGCATCAGCTCGACCAACAGCAAGCCCTGGTGAACCATTATCGTTCACAGTTTCATCAATCGGACCTCCAAACTGAGACCTCATCGGCGCAGCATCAGCTACAACAGCAACAACAACAATCCCTCGCAAACCACTACCAGTCGCAACTACAACAACCCCAGCTGAATATTGCGCCAATGCAGCGAGGGCAACAACAGGAGCAGCAGCCGCAACAACAAGTGCTAACCAATAAACCAACGAAACCACAATCCTATAGTGCCATCGTCGCCAAATCGGCTGGCCTAACTAATAACACAAACAGCAGCAACATCATGGGTTCTAATTCTAGCAGCACAAATGGTAGCAATCCCGCCGTTAGTAACAATTGCAACAACACCTTTGGTAGCCTCACTAACTCAAATTTCAGTGCAAACACAATCAACTCAACAACAAACTCAGACACCTCAATCAAGACAATGAATAACAACCATGCCTTCAGAGGTATCGGTGCTCCCAATGGTATCGGCAGGAGCTCACTAAGTAATCATATCGGCACAAACAATGTCTTCAACTCCAACGACCTCAACACTCTCGGCCTCTTTAATGGTTCTTTACTAAATCATCATCATCACAGCAACTTACTGGCGCTCGAGCCCACCATCGACTATCAAGCCGACAATTCGTCGCCTCCTCCCTCTGGCCAGCAACTGTTCAGCAAGCAACAGATCCTGAGCCACCACCACCAGCAACAGCAACAACAACAACAGCAGCAGCATCAACTACAAGCTCAGCACCTCAACCACAGCAGCAGCAACTC
>Ga0209372_1000430_pt1 | contig 20791 bp, 7 predicted proteins | sample AgamicAtPe_FD_187170 | JGI IMG/M metagenome (GOLD analysis project Ga0209372, IMG submission 187170) | Agave microbial communities from Guanajuato, Mexico - At.P.e (SPAdes) (version 2) | ecosystem: Host-associated > Plants > Phyllosphere > Phylloplane/Leaf | place: Guanajuato, Mexico | collected... | reverse complement strand
TAGCGGAGCCTTGCCCCTGTCCAGAAAACCAGCCATGCCCTCCGACCGGCGCTACTCGCTGCAAAGCTTGTCCCGAAGAGGTCAAGATTTGTCCAACATTACCAGGCTGCAAGCCGCATGCGCCATGTCCAGCTTGTAGGCTCGCCAGAACTACCTGTGATACAGATTATGGTGATGCTTTTGATTATATCAACAGCGACGATTCCAGCGCAGTCTATCGAAGGGAGCTTCTTAGTGTTGATACGTGTAGGGGATTCAGCTGCTCATATCGGGCCACTTGTGGCCGAGCAGTCCTAAATCCTCTATCAGCTGAACGGCCACGTATGGTCAATGGATTGGCTCAAGTCTACGGAGAATGGCCACATTATGTTAGACTTAACATCCTGGTCCCGGCTGGTTTCTGGATGCTCTGTGGTGGCGTCATCATTTCTCACCGTCACATTCTCACGGCCAATCACTGCGTTGAGGGGGCAGACGGAAGAGTACTAACCGAGAATATACAAGTGATCGCCGGCGAAGATTATAGGGATATAACCGATCCTTACGAACAAGTCCGCGGAGTGAGAGGAATATGCTACTCGTCTAGGTTTCAGGATCCTGCTTCCCATGGTATGAGGTACGACTACGCGATTTTGGAGTTGGATAGGCCGCTTTACTTCAATAATTACGTCCAGCCGGCTTGCTTACCTTACGAGCCCCTACCTTTGGAGGGAGCCCGATGTTTTGTCATGGGTTTGGGCATTATGAGAGCTCATCCAACTGACCCAACGAGACATGTATTCCCAGCCAAAGTGCGATGGATGCAGCTCAAATGTGCCCGCTGCGGGCTCTGGAGTTTCAGGGGTAACGACAGAAGTAGACATTGCTTCACCAAGGCCAACGGGGGAGGTGATACATGCGGAGGTGACTCGGGGGGACCAGTGTTGTGTCTGAATGCGAGGAATCGTTGGACTGTGATGGGTCTGGTTTCATATGGTTCTCAACTCTGCGATGGGACCACTGAGGTCGGTTGGGTTGGAGTTTATACCAGAGTCAAAGGTGTTTTGAAACAAATGCAGGCTGATTGTGGTGTCTAGCCAACCCTCTTCTGTAAGGCAGTTACATATATCAATTTTTGCACTAGCCTATCATTCTAGCCTAGCCGTTCGAGGATCGGCGCCATAACTGGACCTGGACCGACAAGATTATCCCTAACATTCGAGTCAAAGTCACTGACCATACATTTGATGAGAATCAACATAGAGGCCTCTGACATACAGTAGGCGTAGCCTCTATCACTTGGTTTTATGGATGCTCGAAACGAACACCAAATTTCCATTGGCCTTCTTGAAGTGTTCGACTGCGCTCAGAGTGGCGCGTACCGTAGCATCGGCGTTTATCGCATTTACCTGACAATAGGTCTTATAGGAACTTTGGTCATCACCGTCCGATTTGGTGAGAACGCCTGCATTATTCACGAGCACATGTAGGCAATCAGAGTCTGTACGTCCGGATATCTGATATCTAAAACCAGAGTAAGAGGCTACGCATAAGAACAAGATACCCATTGGACGATGATTTCTCGAGCTGAAACATCCTATCAATTATAGCAACCAACCTGGAATTTACCTGACTACAAATCAACACATTCCTTGCCAGCTAGCTCAATTTTCTATTTTTTGCTGCCTACAAGAGCGTGGCAAGAAGCTTTACGGTAGCTTCGCCGATTCCCGAGCTACTATCTGTCGCCAGTGCTACTTTTGCAGTTTCATTCATCTTGTTTGCGATATTTTATTTTATCCATATAGACAGCTTGTCTCCTCTTTGTTACTCTGCCGGAGGGAATCCGAACAAGATGGGGCGAGAATAGAATTAAGAGCCTAACTGTCTCGATCCGGCTTGTAAGCCCAGATCGACATGACTTCGAAGCCAGATGAACTAGGCAAGCAGGTTAAGTGGTTATCACGGTACTCAACAGAACAGGAAATGTGGGATAAAATGATATACGGTCTAAACTCACGATCATCTAAACTGATATGACGAGCATTTGGTCAGACTGATGAAAAATGTGTAATTTTTACTAGATCACAATCTCTTACTATATCACTTCAGTTTCCTCATCCTGATCAAGTTTGATCTAATCAGCTTGCGAACCCAAACAAGATCAAATAGTAAATATGAATTTAAATAATCAAAACTATCGACAGACACTAGATCACACTATTTCGGTTTTCTACATCGTTGGTTGCAGACGGAGATGATGCGGCTAAATCTCTATCAGGGGCGTTTCCAATATTATCTCTCAAATCCCCGGCTCTTTTACCGCCACTGGTACTGTCGAAGACTTCTGAGTTGAGATTATTGATCCCAGAGGAACGCATTTTCAACCAGTTATCAGCAGTCTTGAGCTGAGATTTGATCTGTCTTTTCTCCTTCTGACTAACTAGTTGCTCGATAGTTGATATACTGCTGTCGAATTGGTGCGACCTAACGCCATTGTGCCTGTGCATAGTTGATGCCGAGGGCATGTTTTGCACGTATAAATCCTCGTAGTATTGATTGTAGCGAGGTTCAGGTTGGAAGTGGACTCCAGGCAAAACGTTTGAGCTTATGCTGGAAGCGGAATGGGCAACAGCAATTGGTGAACTCATCACAAAAACTGGAACGGCTTGATGATGCAGTTGGTTGGGGTTTATGATTGTGTACTGCTGTGGCTGATTTGTGATAACACTGTAATTGGCCCTTTTATGGCTATTGCTTAATTCAACGTTTTGATTAGGATTGCGTTCAGGTCTGACTGACTTTGCAATTTGATCGAGAAGACTAGATAATTCATCATCATCAGATATTGTCGCCCTGCTATACTCGCCGCCGCTATCATCAGAGAGTATGAAGTTACCATTTTTCGCATGTGCGCAGTTGGTGATGGTGGTAGTATTAGGGGTTCGGTTAGCAAGACTTTGGTTAACTGAGGCTGCTGGAACTTGAGATGGTGCCACTTGACGTGCTTCCTTAAGCTCCCTAATCTGGCGATCAAGATAATTCATTCTGGCCATGCAATATGCTTGCTGGCGTAACAGGAATGACAATTCAATGGGAAGATTCCGTTCTAATGAGCTCAAATTTTCAAGTTCAGATTCCTTGAATTCGTCGTTGCCATTCTCAAACGCTTCCCTAATCATATTCACCACTTTATCTCTGTCTCGATCTCTTTCATCTTGACGAGGTTGATTGTGCGGCTTGCAGTCTTCTCTAGTCTGAGAACATGCAACAGAGTTCCTGCTTGAGGAATTTTTATGTTTTGTAGATTGTCTATTGCAAGACAAATTAGAACTCTCACTAATATAAGCTGACTTTGGATTTGACATTGCAAGTTGGGATGTTTGGATTGTAGGCTGTAATGCTGACGGCCCATGAAGCTGCGCACTTGTCGCCGAGCGAATCATTTGTTGCTGGGACCAATTTCTTCGAGGATTCAAGTTATTGATAGCTTGTTTCTCCTGTAGTTGATTGAATGACTGGTTAGATTGTTGATGAATAGATTTGGTGGTGCCATTTCTGGGCTTATGATGATTGTGGCGCGGGTTGAGGTGATTCTGAGATTTGATCTCCTCTTGTAGGTTATTGCATGAATAATTGCTATGGAGTTGCTGTTGTTTTGAGGTTGATGCTATTGCAATACGTTCGTTGAAATCGGGACCATCTTGGTAGTTGGTCTCCGAGAATACGGGCACAAGTCTATCTGATTCTTCAGACTTTGGGTCAGTGTTGTTTTGAAACATGATAAGAGGGGGAACTTGCTGACTGCTGCTCTACTAAGGCGAAGGCCAGCTCCACCTTAATGTTGATGGCGATTACAAGATGCACCTGTTGTTGCGTATTCGCGTTCAGTTGATTTGAAAGAAGGGGATTTGTATTGGTTTCGTTTCAGCAGGAGCGGCAAACACAAGAGTTGTGTTCCAACTGACTTAATATTGCACCTTTTGCACCAGTAAATTATCCAAGTTGCCACAAAGTTGAAGGCATCAGCGGCCGACTTCACTGCTTAGCTTTGGGGCTACAAAACTGTTGTTGCCGACGTTTTGCTAGTGGAATCCAATGATAATGAATCCTTGTCTGAGTGTAGAACATCCTCAATCAAGTGAATGGGATTGTCTTCATATGATTTGAGTTGACTACCTTGGATCGCGTCTACTCTCGAACTGTTGCTTCACTGGTGAATTGAGCCTAGTGCGACACGGTAGACATATTCACCGAGACGACTAAATTTAGCCTCACTTTTGAGCGACGGTGCAAGCGGCTTGAATAGAGGACTTTTCTGCTAATTTAAGGCTAGCCCACGAGAGAAGTTGTCATCTTTGTTCTCTAATGTGCGTGGAATTGAATCTTTGGGTTGAGGGAGGGAGAGGGATGAAAACTAAAGCACTTGCTAGTTTGGTCTGGCACTGATGCAAAATACATGTGACGAAACCTCAACGAAATAATTCTCTCTTTTTCCTTACTAAACTAGGGAATGATTCTGTTTACTTGGATGGAGGATGCGAGAGGCTCAGCAATATGATGATAGAATAATGGCTCATATTGGTGGGCCGCTTTGAGTGACTCGCTCGGTGGTGATAATATAGATTGCGCGAAGGTAAAGGGAACCTTTTCAGTCTAACTCTAGCAATGGCTGAGAACAACGACATCGGCAGCGACGACTACGACAACGATTGTATTGTGATGTTTATCCCAGCGCTTGCTCGCTCGTTCGCCTGTCGCCCGAGTTCCATTGCCCGTCTCTCTTTGCGTTGCGAATGAAACAGCGCAGTGTAGTTGGATTGCGTTTGTGTGTGTGTGTTGCTCCCTCTCTCTCTCTCTCCCTGCAGACCAAACCAACGGCAAGGCAACGCTCACACACAGCAAAACTCACACACAGCACACACTGGCTCACAGTCGGCCGGTTGCGTCTCAATGGTCGTAGAATTGGTTTGAAATAGCGCGCTGTCTATGTGCAAGTGAAGGCGAGAGCTTACAGAAACTGGCTGGCCGCTAGCAAGAGCTTTGCTGAGATGGCGGCGCCGACTTCATTGCAAAAATATACGGACAATTTTTTCTCCTTACCTGCGCAGGTATTTTAGGGCAGACTTGAGCCTGCTCGCATTTTCTTTGCAAGTGCAAACTGACTCCGCTCCAACAACAAGCTCGCCGGCCAGCCCACCGCCAGCCAGGCTAACTGGAGCTGGCTAGCTAGGAAGGCTGGCTGGCTGCCTGCCTGCCTGGCATACAAGCAGCAGATAGTAGCCAGTCCAGCGGGATCAGCCCAAGCGGTGGGGCTGGCGCTGGAGCTGGCCGAGCGAGCGTGAGCCCGCAACGGCTAAGTCGGGCCGAAAACATGCTTTGACGACTTCAGGCGCTGCCATCGTCGCAGTCTTACAGTAAACAAACTAAGGCTATCCCTTGCCCATTGTCAGCTCGCCGCCATCTAGCTGTGGCGCTCGCCTGGTTGAAGCAAGCGCAACTTGAGTCCACGAGCTCGGCGCTTGGCGGCGAGCGGCCGAGAGCGCCTGTTGCTTAGCAACTGCGACTCAAGCTCGAAGTTAGCATTGGCTGCCCGACCGCCAAACTGGGCGCTCTACTCTTGAGCCATCGGAAGGGAGAGCTCGCAGCCAGTCGGCCCACCTTACTGGCTTGGCGGCGGGGAGAGTGAGGCAGATATGTTTCACACTGCTGGCAGCGCCGCCCGGCCTGCTAGCGGAGAGATCATTTGCTCCCTGGGAGTCGGCAGCCTGAGCTTTGCTTGCAGGCTGGCTGGTTGGCTGGCTGGCTGGCTGACTGGCTGACTGCTAGCAGCAGCAGCTGGGAGGGAAGTAAAGGAAAGGGAAGGGAAGGGACTGGGCGCCTTGCACACGTATGGCTCAATGCCAGCCAGCTAGTTAGTGGGCCGGCGCGGCTCAGGTAATTACTCCTTGTCACCTGCAGTTTATTTCGCCAACCAACCAACCTGGCGGCGGCGGCGGCGGCAGCTGCTGCTGCTTCGCCCTTCCTCGCTCGCTGTCGGCGTCGCCTGCTCAAGGGGCGGTAACGAGAGCCGAGCGAGCCGCTCTCGCTCCATGAGCGGAAAAATTCGTTACCTTGGTTACAATGAGCGGGCCGACGCCGACTCCATCACCTGACAGGCCATTTCACTGGAAGCCAGGCCGCTCTCCTTACCTCTTACGCCATCGGCCGGCCAACTCGGCCGCCTGATGGACAAGCAGATGAATGAGCCCGAGCGCGCAGAGTGTCCGCCCAAACGGCAACAATCTAGTCTGCCTGTAGGGCCGCCATCGCAGTCGCTTCCATTATCATAGTGTAAGCGTTTTGGCCTTTGCTTTCGCTGCCCACAGGCCAGCGCTGGCCGACGGCCAACTGGAGTCGCCTAGCTTCCTCAAAGCTGCCTGACTGGCTCGCTCACCTGACTTCACGCCTCACTCTGCCCGATCCAACGGCGCTGAGGCGGCGACGGCGGCGGCTGCGCTCGCGTGGCCGCCGAGCTCGCCGGCCAATCCGCTCGCCCTTCTGTTAATTCTAAACGGACAGCTCCACCGTCACCACTGAGTGTGGCCGGCGAAGCTTCTTTGTTGTCGGCCACTTGAATGGCGCCGGCCGAGGCGCCGAGCCAACTGCGCCGCCAACATCGCCCTCTGCTTCCTGTTTTGCGACTCCGATTCAAAGGCAGTCCACTTGTTGAAGTCGCGAGAGTTTTAGTTTGAGCTTGAGTTGGACTCTGAGCTTGAGTTTGAGGCTCTCTATCGTTGGGGCTCTGAGAAAACCGCCGTCGATTTGGGAGCTCCGATGAATGGAGTCGTGGAGCTGGCCAGTCAATTCTGGTCCCATCTCAAGTCGGGTGGAACGATTGTCGCAGGAACCGTTAATTCACTCAGGCTAGCGGCGAGGAAAGTTGTTGGCCAAAGGCGACCTATTGAGGGCGGTCGACTTTTGAGTGGCTCTATTCAATCACCTTCGTGCATATCGATCCTTACTCTCGCCCAAGCCGCAGCAGAATCCTTTCATCCATCCATCTATCCGCCCGAGCGATGGAGGCGGTGGAGGCGGCGGCAGAGGCAGAGGCAGAGGCGAGCAGGAGACTCGAAGCCGAAACTCGTCCAGGCGGCGCGCTGACGGACAAGTGACTTGCCGAGCTCGCCGGCTTGCTCGCTTGGCCGGCTATTTTCATCGCCATGAGCCTGGCGCCACTGCAGCGCTTGGCCGGCATGGAAACCGCATAGACAATGGCGGAAAATTCATGTTAAGAAACAGGCGCACCACTATAAGCGAAATAGGCTCACTCAAGACAATAACGGCACAGGTTGTGGTCGCCGGCGAGCGGAGCGCCCGGCCGCTTTGAGCTGCAAGCGGAATGGACAGCTAGGCTTGCTAGCCGGACAGCTCTTGATCTGGCCTCTGCGTCTGCGAGAGAAAGTTGCTCTTGAAGTCAATCAGGAGCCGATGAGTTCAAAGCCGAATTTCACATGGTCGGCCGAGTGGCGGCCGAAGCGGCTGGGAAGCGGCGAAACCCATTTGGACTCCTTCTTCTCTCTCTCTTTTCGTCCCCGGCGGCCAAGTCACCTGTTGGCGCTGCCTGGAGTCAGCCAATGGCCGCAAATCTGCGTTTTACTGGAAATAATTGAGGGATTTGGATGCAGTTTTGAGTTCATTGGAGCTGGAGCTTTTTGCCATTATCTTGCGCAAAGCAAACCCAGCTCGAACCTGCTCAAGCTGAATGGGCGACAAGTCAGGAGGAGTGGAGCCAACTAGCCACCGGGCTTGCTTGCGGTGGCTAAGAAATTGATTGAAGCCTGGCCTCCCATAGCTCGCCAACACCATTTGCAAGAGGCAGGAAAACTAAATAAAGATCCCAGCGCAAGGATAGAGAGAGAATAATAAGCCACACTCGCTTGCTCTTGGCTCCAGATCCTCTCGACCTCAACAAGAGCCTACCGCCTTCAGCAAGCAAACCGCGGGCCACTTGCCAGCCAAGTCATTGGCCAATTGAAGCCGCAGCCGCCGTCGCCGCTGCCTTCAGACAAACGAAGGGAGATAACACTTGACTTGGTCAACTGGCTCCAAATAAACCCTCTCCACCAGCCAAGTTGAAGGCCCAAAAGCTGGCCCACTTTTTCCTCCATCGGCCAGACGGACTCCAGCTGATTCAGCAGAAGATTCGCACCTGCTTTCGAGTGATAAAAGCCAGCCAGTGAGTGGCTGGCCCTTTGTCGGCCCCTGACAATGCCAACGACAGCAAGGCCAATGGAGGGCGCGTTTCGCGGGCCAACGCGAGCAAACGCTTGCTCGGCTTCATGGTTCAATTTGAATTTCGACCGACTTCCAAAGGTAGGAGCCGCCAACAACAACAATGGCAGCGCGATGATTGCTAACAACATGTTGTCTGTGTGTAATGAGAAAAATGACTCCCTTTCGGTGTTGGATGTTCCAATTGGGCCACTGGCCGAGCATTGGCGGCGGAGGCTCCCAACTTCCTGCTTCTGCCCTCAGAACCACTTTCACGTTAGCAAAGCGAGCAAGCAAAACCAGCGTCTCCTCCACCAAAGCGGGCACGCATCTTCCCCTCACGGCGCCGCTTCCGCCATGAAAGGAGTCGCCCAGAAGAGTCATGCAAGCCAACGGAGAGCAGAAGCGAGCTGTCCTGCCGCTGCTCGGCTATTATCTCACCTTCATCCACTACTTCGGCTTCAGCATAGACCCAAACGACGACACAAAGTCGCGCTACCTGTCGATCAGGCTCAAGCGTCGCCCGAGATCGGCCGCCCTGGCGCCGTCGTCGCCTATGTCGCCTTCGTCGTCATCGTCGTCGTCATCTTCGCCGTCGTCGTCGCCGCCGCCGCTGGAAAGGCGGCAGCAAGCGTCAAGCAGTAGCAACGGCCAACACGAAAACCCAAAACTGGCAAGCTATCGTGTGAGCGTCCAACGAACCTGGAGCTCGGCAACAACTTTGCTCGTAAATTACCTCAGAAGTTTGGTTAAATTTGTTGCAATTAGTTTCACCCTATTTATAGCGTTGAATCATTGTATTGTGCTGGTGGATTACATTTATCAAGGTTCAAAGGCTTTCATTGAGTTGATGCTAGAAATTCGGCTCGTGATAACCAAATTTTCGGCGCTCATTTTCGTTCTATCCTGGCACTGGAACCAGGCAAAGGTTCGCAGGTTAATCAGGTTGGTGAAATCGACCAGCATTTACATCCTCAGCTCGTCGCGCGAGCATCCAGCAATCGATCAACGGAAAGAGCGGCGCAAACAGCAGCAGCAGCGGCAGGGCCAGCCTTGCCAAGCGGCCGGCTCGCCCCGCTGGCGGCTCGCAAGGCGTGCAAATGGCCAACACTTGGCCAGATCGCGCTCGGCCTGCGAGGAGCAAGCCGAACAGCAACGCCGAGCTTGCGATAACAAAGAGCAGGAAGAGGAAGAGGAAATCGGCGATTCGCTTTCGATGGACACGAGCTCAATCGATCGGCGGATTGTTAGCTGGTGGCTTATGTGCATCTCCGTGACCATGATTCATTTCAGCCTTTCGGAGGTTGAGCTCACAAAGTCGTACCACCTTTGGCAGTGGCTAGACGATTACTCGCTCCACCAGCTCAACAATAGAACTGTTAGCAATTCAACGCTCATGTTTTTAGCCTCTTTCGATAATTACATCTACACGGTGCACGTTTATGGCACTCGTCTCATAGGAGCCTCAATAATTTGCATTGTTTGCTCGCTACAACGCGACAACGTTGAGTGCCTCAAGCTGAAAACTTTGCAGCTTGTTCGCGGCTCTGCTCAATTTGGAACCACGAGCATGGAGCCTGTTGAGCGGCAAAATCAATGGCAACACGAGCGATCATTGCATGCACTACCATTGGATATGTTGCTTGTAAACAACAGAGCTCGTGGCCAACAGATCAGCTGCCAGCCTACAGGGATCGTGGCCCCCTCATCATCGTTGCCGCCGCCGCCGCCACTATCATCGTTGCAAGAGCACTACGAAAACAATGCCAACGCAAACAGTCACCATCCAATTGATCCAGGCATGTTTTTCATATTGGGCGAAAGCAACTGGCTAGAGGTCGTAGAGAACGTGCGCAAACTTTGCTCAGCTGGCTACCTGAGCTCGTATTTCTCCCTTACAAAGAGATCCGTCCAAGGGTTGCTAAGCAAATGTATGCAAATTATCAAAAGTTTTCCCGTTTGCTCGCGAAAAGCGCCTGGCGTGCAAACTGAAACCGCGCTAATATCTCACCGGAATCCCAATAGTGTTTGGCCCGATTTGGGGCCACAAGGGGCGTTTGGCGGCGAGCAGCCAGCGACGCCCACTGGGCGCGCAATCACAACGTTGGACGAAATTACGCTGTCCCTAATGATCAATGGCGGCCTAGTTGGCGCGCAAACAATTCCGCCAACGCCCATCGGCCAGGTGCACGCGATTCATGGTGGACACGAGGCGAGATTTGCGCCCAAGTCGCGCACTTTGCCCGACTCGTCCCAAAGCTCGTCGCCAATGCAAGGGCTCGGCAGCGCCCCCAACTGGAGCGCAACTGCGGCAAACATTGAGCAACAATTGGAACGGCTTGCGAGCAAATACGAGCTCATTCGAACTGTCAACGCAAGAATCGACTCCTGCTTTGGCCCAATGCTGCTCATCCAATTCTCATCACTCTTCCTCATGTCCTGCATTGATGTTGTCTACTTCTCAATCTCGTTCAATCCAAACACAAAGACTAAATACATCATCATCTCGGGCATGATTCTCCTCTGGTGGCCTTACCTGCTGCTTTACAAGTTTGCCAGCGACATTGGTAGCAGTTCGAAGGAGTTGCTTGTTAGTGTGCGCCGTTTGGCTCGCTTAGCGCTCGTCAACCATCATTTGGGCGGCCGAGAGCCCAGAAGCGAGCGCTCGTCCCCCTGGCCCCCAAAGTACTCGGCCCTCTGCCAAAAGCGCGCCTTTGCACCCCAACTATTCGCAATCTTCGGCCAAAACAAACTAAGTGGAGCTCAGGGGCGGTATTGGCCAAACTCGCCCAATGCTAGATCCAAAACAATCATGATCAACAAACTGGAGCACGTGTTCAAGCCAACAAACCTCTCAATTATGGGCATCATGACGGTGGACAAGTTTTTCCTGCTAAACTTTGCAAAAATTGTCATCACAGCCTCAGTGATGATAATCCAATTCGTCTCCTATTAGGCGGATGAGCTTAGCAGTCAAACCTTGTTTCAAGCGCAACCTGCGTTTCCCGGTCCGAATTCGTCACCATGAGCACCGGAGCGTAAAACAACCATACAATCTAATACAAGCTATCGGGCAGTTCACTCTAGCCAGCTCAAACCAACCCACAGCTCGGCCAACTCCAACTCCGCCGAGCAAGTTCATTCAGCCGTTTCTACGACCATCCACTTCCTGTTCGCCTCCAACAAGCAGCCAACAAAGCTCGTTAGCTTTGGCTAGCAAAGAATTGGCCAATTAGAGTTCTAGCAAACTTGTTATTCTAGGGCAAACGCGTGAGTTGAAACTTTTTCGCCCTCTGAGCGCAATTGTTTCTTCTCTTGAGGGTTAATTTTGAGCCAAACAAGCCTCGCCTTTCCTGCTCGACCATCGGAAAACACTGAAACTGTGTATTGACTCCCTTTGCCCGGCTAGCCCGACAGGAGCGTACTTGCGAGCGCATATGAAGTACATCTTGCGAGAACTCGCCGCCTGTCGATTGTTTGGCCGGAGCTAAAACTAGTGATGTTAACTGTGCTGTTTTAGCCTAAAACTGCCCTCGAGTGGGTGACATGGCAAACTCCAACAGCTCGTGCATACATTGACATTATTTGGTTGGCGGTCTTTGGAATATCTATTCGGAAGACTCTTGGTCTACTTATTCTGGTTGCCCTGGAATTAATTTGGCAGTGCGAGAAGGTTGATCTGTTTCATCGAACTTGAGTACGAGAAGTTATATGGCGGAATAACCAAGGGTTGAGGTTCTAGTGTTTGCAATATAAGAGCCTGTCCTCGACCAGCGAGTGCCTCGAAATTTGTGCTGGATCCTTCATTGGTGGTTAACGGACGAGCTACCTCTCGAAGAGGAAATCTCAGCCCCAAAGAGCTTGACTGGCCGCTAAACTTCGGATGAGCCAACCCGTCCGGCCAGCGAGCTAGCAACCATAGAGGCCGATAGGAGGATTATCTGTGAAAAGGCACCTGTTGCTCTTACTTCACAGCCACTTCGTGTTCTGTTGCGCTGGCATTGGCAAGCTCCAAGGAGGCGCTAGAAACTCAAACAGAATTAGCTTCCATGCGAAAACTAGCATAAGAAGCCGAGTAAGGCAAAGAAGCGTCACTTGCTGGTCTAAGAAGTGAAGCTCCACTCGCATACAGCCCGAAAGGTAGCGCGTGAGCAACTGGCATTTGGCGATGGTACAATTCTAATAAAAAAGACAACCTCCTGATCTAAGGCAATGGCTTTACTCTTGAACTGCCGACGAACGAAAAGCTGAGCTATGCTAAGGAAATGGATTCGCACAAACTAAGACAGCATTAACTTTCTATCCTATCAACCTGTTCACGGTAGAATTAATGTATAATCAAGAGTCTCTATTATACTAATTATTTTTGGGTTGGATCACTCGAGTAAACAAATTATTTGTAACCTCCAATTACCCGACACTCAAATATATAAAATTGACAAACGCAACAAGTTATTTCTATTAGTTTAAGAAGTGGACATAACTATTCACTAACAACCAGAATGAAGGACCTCTACTTAATTTTTTACAATATCCTGCAGTTTTGCGGCTGGTCCGCAGTTCTCATGACCGGTAGGCTAGATTTATTGATGTGGTTTCAGACGATCCAACTCCTCGAGGTGATTCATTGCTTGGTTGGCTTTGTTAAATCATCGGCCATTCAAACTTTCATGCAAATATTGTCTCGTATCATAATTGTTTGGTTAGCCTTAGTGCCGCATCCAGAGACTCGAGAGACAATCGGGCTGGACATGATCCTCTGGGCCTGGCCTATCGCTGAGACCACTCGTTACATCTACTATGCTCTAAACCTGATGAAGCTCAATCTTTATGTAGTTACATGGGCCCGATACACTTTCTTTATTGTATTGTATCCTCTCGGGGTCAGTGGAGAATTGCTCATACTATACAAACTTATGCAACTGGTCAAGAGAACAGGCGTTTATGACTATTCTCTGCCAAATCTCTTAAATATAAGTTTCTACGGTGATATAGCTATAATTGGGCTCATCCTCACATACGTTCCATGTAAGTAGCCAGTTGAGGGAATGTGAGAATCTTTCAAAATTCAATTTCTTACACTCAGACCCTCATCATCAAACTAATTATCAATCGTTTTTAATGACATTGTCTTCTCGTACACTGAATATAAATATAGTTTTCCCAAAGCTATACATGTACATGCTGAGCCAGAGGAAAAAGTTCTTAGGTGGGCCGTCAGTTACTAAGGATGCTAAGCTTCATACAGTCCGAGGTCAACGGCAAAAATCCGACTGATCGTACAATCACCGGGATCTGGTGCAACACCGATTAAAGCATCGCCATGACCATAGAATTCTTCTTTCAGAGAAATGACAATGCACTGAAATGAGGATTCGGTCCTTTGTCGAATAAATCGGGCTACTTTGCTAATATTTGTATTATCTAATGCCGCATCAATCTCATCAAGGACGAAAAAAGGAGCAGGTTTGTAAGAGTGGATTGCGAATAATAATGCCAGTGCTGCGACAGTTTTTTCACCACCACTCAGATTGCTCATAGGTTGGAAGCGTTTACCTGGGGCAACACAGTTATAATTGATACCTTCTAGGTAAGGCTCTTCAGGATTTTCTGGTACCAGGAATGCTTGGGCACTGGGGTTGTTAGTGAGCTGCTTGTAGATTGAATCAACTCGTTGGGAAACGGTCTCGAAGCACTCACTGAATGAGTTCAACCTCTCCCGTTTGATTGCCTCAAAGACATCTTTGGCTTGTTTTGAGGCCAATCTCAAATTATTCAGTTCAGAGTCAGTCTCCCTCAACCTTTCTTTGGCGCTATCTAGCCTCTCATCAGCTCTAAGGTTGGGTGCTTGTATCTTCCTAAATGCCTCGCGTTTCTTAGAAATCTCAGCTTGCATCTCGGCCTCTTTCTTACGAATATCGTGGGGATCCTCGACTTGTTTCAGGTGTTCTGGCAGAACATCGAAATCAGGCTTGATAGACGAGTCATTTTGGTAAGCTCTCTGAGTCGATGGCATATCTTCATCCTCTTCCTCTTCATCTGCATCGCCGTTTTGAGTTGCCGAGTGCGTTATGTTTTCCAGACTTCCTTCTTTCAAGGGCAGGGCTATGCTCTCCATTTTACAATGCATGAAGATTGCGTGCCTATCTGCACGTTTAGATTCCATCTTGCACTCGAGAGTCATAATGTTTTTCTGAATTGTTGATATTTCCTTTTGAATAGTTTGCAGAGCTCTCTTCTTCTCGGTTATAAGCTCCTCAACTTTATCACATTCTGTCTTCTGAGATATTTTGTCATTCTTAAGCTGTTCGACTTTGCCCATCTCTTCCTCAATCGCGCGCATCTCATGCCGCTCCGCCTCCTTGGCCTCGTAGAGATTCTTGTCCTCTTGCTCAACAGTTGTTTCCCATCTTTTGACGTTTTCACTGGTATCTTTGCTCCTTTCATAGAGCAATCTACTTTGTATACTATTTTTTTCACTTTCATATTGTAAGAGACGGTTCTCCTTCTCTTGGCTAGCTTTCGACTGCCGCTCTTCATATTGTCTGATATTACTGACTCCAAGTTGGACACAGAACTCCTTGAATATGTCATCTTCAACGCCATTCATCAAACTCCTAATTTTGTTTATCTCTACCTCGCGCTTATCCATCCTAGCTTTGATTTCCTCAATTACTGGTCTGAATTTCAAGGAAGCAGCCTCCAGGGCTTTGATATCCCTACTCAACTCTTCGTTTCTTTTTTCAGTTTGTAGCAGATCTGATTTGCTGTAACGCAGTCGAGATTCAAATCCTTGAATTTGGCTAGTAATGACCATAAGATCACCCTCTTTGCGGGTTCTCTTAACATTCTCTTTGAGATCTTCAGCCAATCTTTCTTTCTTGTGCTTCATCGAGTGGATCTCTTTCTCGTCCCATCTACGAGCTCTTCTTTCTAGTTCGAGACTGCCACCGGAAATAAAACCACATTTTTGATAGAAAGTTCCATCCAATGAAACAGCATCGTACCTTTGACCATCACCGAGTTCGAAAGCAACCTTATTGGCATCGACAGCAGTTTCGCAAACAAGCGCGTTGTTTGTAGCAAACAGGACCGCCTCACGCACGTCTTGTGGCTCGAATTTGATGACATCATAGATCAATTTCACATTTGGTGGCGACTGAATATTCCTCAATCTTTCCTTGATTGGCTTGGACGCTATGTAATCCAAAGGTAAGAATGTTTCTGGTTCGAGCATTTGATCTTTGAGGTACTGAATGCAGAGACGTCCGGTTTTCTCGGAATCCACTACAATCGCCTCCATACTTTTGCCCATGATCTTGGTTATGGCTATATTATATCGCTTGTGTATCGGTTTACACAAATTCAATAGCCTATCGAATACACCAGGATAAATCTTTTTGAGATTCTCGACAATTTCGCCTTTCCGACGTTGGCGCTCATTTTCAGATCTATCAACTTTAGCATCACCTAGGTTTGAATTTATGTTGATCAATTCTTCTGTCAATCTTTCGACTTCTAATTTGGCAGCCTTAACAGTTTCTGCGACATCTCTTTCTCGCTTCTTGAATTCCCTGAGGTTTGCTTCGCTTTCAGCGATACTGTCGGTTAACTTCTCTATTCTCCTGAAATTTTCTTCCCTCTCGTTTTCCGCAACCCTTATTTTATGTTCAATCTCTTTTTGCTTGCTGACCTCGCTCTCATGACGATCGGAGTCGGCTTTTTGCTCTCGCTCCAATGAATCTAGATCTTTGAGGTACTTAGCAGACATTGATGATGCTTTTTTCTTTAATCTGATGTATTCTGCCCTCTGCTCCTCTTGCAGTTCAACGTCGACCTTAACAGCCTTCTCTTCGTTCTCTATCTCAATTAAAAACGTTTCCTTCTCTTTGATGACTCGCTCCAATTCGCGTTCAAGTTCAGCTATAGCATCTTCATGATTAGCATGCGATTTTCTAGCGCCTGCTAAAGACTTTTTGGCCATTTCAAGTTTCTTCTCAATATGAGCAGCGTTTTCTTTGGCTTTGATATAGGAGGGGCGTTTCTTATTTAGGTTGAGCTCTACATCACGAATGCTCTTGTCAATATTCGATAATGCTTTGGTGAATTTGGCATGTTCCGCTCTCTTGCTCTTGATATCTTCTTCAATGGAGTTCTTCTTCTTGACGTATGAATCAAGTTCCTTCCGACGTCGAGACATCTCTTTTTCTTGAACTCTGATTTCTTTATCGATATAATAAAGTTTGAATAGTTGTAAATCTATCTGACATCTGTTGTACTCATTACGGATATTCTGGTATTTTTTGGCTTCATTGATTTCACCTTGAGCTTCTTTCTTCTCAGCTGTAATGCCTTTCTTCTTGACGAACAAATGATGCAACTCTTCCTCAGATCTGTCCATGGCAATCTTTTTATTGACATACTCGTCTTTGAATTCGTTAGAATGAGATATCTCCTCAAATAATGACGTTATCTCACGAGGATTCTTCATAGCAATAGATTCGACTGCTCCCTGATAAACAAGAAAGTTGCGCGCCTTAACGTTGACACCCAAAGTCTCGAGCCTGGCAGCATAGTCTTGCTTGCTCACTGATTGCTCGTCAATCCTGTAATCTGATGATGAACCGTTCACATGACGGGCAAATCTGGTCAATTTTCCAGAATCTGAATCTTCGTAAATGAGTGTGACCGATGCAGAATTACTCACTGGCTGTCCGATAGACGCACCATGAATAAGTTCGTTCAGACGTTTGACACGTAAGTTGGAAGTTTTCTCGCCGAGGACAAAACTGATTGCGTCCATAAAATTTGATTTTCCACTTCCATTGGGCCCAATGACTGCAGTGAAGGACTTGAGTGGTCCAACTATCTGGTGGCCACAGTATGATTTGAAATTTTCCAACTCGATAAACTTCAAATAACCAGGCATGATCGCCTATCTACACCCTGGACGGGTCTCTTGTTCAAAAAATATGGATTATATGTATCGATGGGAGGCTTTGAGTCTTGGATTTCCGTGTAATCTGATCATTTGGCTTTTGAACAGGTATCTCATGGGAAATGGTCAATAATTGGTTGAATATCGATATGGGAGAGCCGCTTCTCGAACACACGTCGAACTGGTATAATCGAACTGTTTTCGGACGCGAGATGTCAGAACGAATCGCACACGTTGAAGTAAGTATTTATTTTCTTTGGTCCACTTCAAGTGCTAAAATAAATTCTGGCGCAATAGGAAAGCGGACCGTTCCGAGCGTGTCCAACATCATGGTGGACGTTTTTTGAGCGAAGTTTTACAATTAAGAGCGATTCAGGATGACCGGCAACTCTCCCCTGGTACGAGAGATTCATATTCGAACTGGCTACTTTGTGGAAAAGATTATGGGGTACTCGATTTGAACGGAAGATGGCGCTTGAATTATCTCGAAAAATTCACTCAGAGTCGCAGATCTGATACTGCAGGTATGTGCTGCAGTTGGCCCTGCAGTTTTCTAAATTGACTAAATAAAGTTCGCCCGACTCGTCACAGAAATAAACACTAATTCTCTAGATCCATTTCATTGCTGAATACCATCCATCCCCTCACTTTTCGAGCAACCAAGTTAAAAAACCGACTTGAACCGACCAATAGTACGACTGTAACTACTTGTAAATATGACCATCTCGCCTTATTGTTTCAGCCACCTTGAAGGTTGAGTCCAAGATCCCCCATGTGAGATTCGCGAGTCTTCAAATTTATCGGGCAGAAAATTTTACATCCACAATTAAATGTTGCAACGAACTAAAAACAAAGTTCCCCTTGCATCTCCAAATGCCACAATAGAGGAAGAGGAAGATATTATTTACCTGGCGTCTGCAGGCTATGATCACACTATCAGATTCTGGTCACCTCATGAAGGCAAATGCTCCCGCGTCATTCAGCACCCCTACTCTCAAGTTAATGATCTCAAAATAACACCTGATAAGACGTTTCTTGCCGCTGCCAGTTTTCAACATGTCCGCATGTACAACATACTCACTATCCACAACAATAATCCTGAGATTAATCTTGAGGGGTTCAATAACAATGTTCTCTCCATCGGATTTCATGAGGATTCTAAATGGCTTTTCAGTGGAGGTGAAGATTGTGTTACCAGGGTTTGGGATCTCAGAACTCGCAAGAATCAATCTCAAAGGATGTATGAATCGGAATCATCTGTGAACTCAGTCAAGCTCCATTCAAATCAGGTTGAACTATTCATCGGACAACAATATGGCCATATTAATATTTGGGATATTAGATATAGCAATGCTACACCCATGGTTAGGTTAACTCAGCAACACCCAAGTATTCACACGGGAGTTCAATGTTTATCATTGAATCATATTGAGGATTTACTAGCAGCAATCGACGACGTGGGCCATGTTCATATTTTTTCACCAGCTCAAACACTTACACTATTTCGTTCATGGAAAGCTCATGCCAAGTATGGCTTAAAGTGTCTTTTTAGTCCTAATGGAAAATACTTGGTTACCACCAGTGCTGATCATACCGCCAAGGTGTGGAAAACTTGTGATATTATGAGGCAAAACTCAGACAATCAGAATAGTCAATCTTTATCGCCATTCAAGGTGCTTACGTCTGAAACTCAACGTTGGGTTTGGGATGTAGCCTTCTCGGCGGATTCACAGTTCCTAGTTACTGCCTCATCAGATAGTGTAGTGAGACTGTGGCATGTGGAAACTGCCGAGACAAAGAGAGAGTATACCGGGCACCAGAAAGCAGTGACCGCTCTGGCTTTCTCAGATTGATATTTGTTGTAGATGTTTTATTCTCATTGCATAAAATGAAGATTCACAAAATCTCTTTCATGAAACGTCTGGCAGAATTAGGACTGATGATCACACTCGTTTGTATAGCTGGCGCTCCTCTCTCCTCTGCTAGTGGTCGTCCTGATCAACTGGCACCATGCCTCGCCGTTCGCGCTTTGTTACATAGTAACACAGTCCAATTGTAAGTGCAAGGCCAGCTATCATCACCATTATGAGTGAGATGGGCCCCTCAATAGCTGGCGAAAGAGCATAGACATGGTGCCATCAAACTACGAGCCAGATTTTGAGCTCGATAGGATCAGAAGCTTCACCCAACAACATTTAGTTTGTCCGTACTTGACCATTTACACCCGTTGAACCACCCGGTACAAATCAGACAACGTCAGTCCAGGGTGGTTTCCTTTGGCGGAGAGGACTGTCCTAGCCCTGTTTCCTGTGGACTCTGTAAGTTTGATGCTCGCCCATTTCTGGGGTCGAGCCAGCCCAAGGTGGCGATCTGGTGACCAGCCGCGCCGCAGAGATCCGTTCTAGTGCCGTGCACCTTGCATTGTGACGCCCGACGAGAACATCGAAGATTGTAACAAGATAGGCTGAAGAGATATCAATCAGAGCAGAGCATCACGCGAGCTGTCAACGCGTGTCCACTCTTGTGCGTCAGTTGTGATTGTGTCCTAGACACCACAATCAGCCTGCATTTGTTTCAAAACACCTTTGACTCTGGTATAAACTCCAACCCAACCGACCTCGGTGGTCCCATCGCAGAGTTGAGAACCATAAGACACTAAACCCATCACTACCCAGCGCTTGTTCGAGTTCAGACACACCACTGGTCCTCCCGAGTCGCCTCCGCACGTATCACCTTCCCCGTTGGCCTTGGTGAAGCAATGTCTACTTCTGTCGTTACCCCTGAAACTCCAGGGCCCGCAGCGGGTGCATTTGAGCTGCATCTTTTGTACTGTGGTTGCAAACACACGTTCATCCTCTTCGGTTGAATGAGATTTCACAAGGCCCAAACCCATGACAAAACATCGGGCTCCCTCCAAAGGTAGGGGCTCGTAGGGCAGACAAGCCGGTTGGACATGATCATTGAAGTCGAATTGCTTGTCCAACGTCAAAACTGAAAAGTCGTACATTCCGCCGTTATTTTGAGGATCATAAAACCTTGACGAGTGACATATATTGACTACTTTGCGGATTTGTTCATGCGAATCTAATATGTTACTTCTATGTTCGCCAGCGACCACTACAATGTTTTCGACTAACACCCTTCCGTCTGCTCCCTCAACGCAGTGATTGGCCGTGAGGATGTGGCGATCAGAAATGATAACGCCCCCACAGATGGCCCAATTACCGGCTGGAAGTAGGATGTTGAGTCTTACAAAATGTGGCCATTCTCCGTAGACTTGATCCATCCCATTGACCATGCGCGGGCCCTCAGCCGATAGTGGGTTCAGATCTGCTCGGCCACAAGTAGCCATATATGGACAAGTGAACCCTTTGCACGCATAGGTGTCGAGCAGTTCCTTCCTACTGATCGCACTCGAACCGTGACTATTCCTGTAATCGAAAGCATCCCCATAATCCGCATCGCAACCAGCTTCGGCGAGCTGACACGATGGGCATGGCGCATGCGGCTTGCAGCCTGGTAATGTTGGACAAATCTTGACCTCTTCGGGACAAGCTTTGCAGCGAGTAGCGCCGGTCGGAGGGCATGGCTGGTTTTCTGGACAGGGGCAAGGCTCCGCTA
>Ga0209372_1000428_pt1 | contig 20968 bp, 10 predicted proteins | sample AgamicAtPe_FD_187170 | JGI IMG/M metagenome (GOLD analysis project Ga0209372, IMG submission 187170) | Agave microbial communities from Guanajuato, Mexico - At.P.e (SPAdes) (version 2) | ecosystem: Host-associated > Plants > Phyllosphere > Phylloplane/Leaf | place: Guanajuato, Mexico | collected... | reverse complement strand
CAGCCGTCTCCTCCGTCTCTGCCTCTCTACTCGGCCGCTCGCTCGCTGCCAGCGACAGCGAGAGCGCTCGCATCTGGGCCGAGTTGGCCGCGCGGCTCAACTTGCTATTGCTTGATTTGGGCGCCACTTTCCGCACCGACAAATCGAGGGGCTTGCACTGCGCTTGATGGGGCTTCGAGTTTTGGCGCGCAAATTCTCGCAAGTGCTTCTGGCTTGACTTCCGCTCGCGCCGCCCGTCGCTGTCTTCCTCTGTTGGCGGCGGCTGCGGCTGGTATCGCGCGCGGAGGTCAGCATAGAGCTCCATGGTTCGAGCGCCGCTAGCTACTCGCAACAGATCAAACAACATGGGCTCCAACTCGGTCTTGCTGCTGCCGCGACTTGGAGGCTCCTTCGAAGGGACGCATTTGGAATAATGTCCACATCTGCGCTTTGGGCGGCCGAGTTTGGTTGGGCCGACTAACGGGAGTTGAGTGTTGCGCGCGGGCCCAGGCAGGCGGCCCAAGGAGCGCAATGGCGAAAGTGAAGCAACAAGTAGCGCACTCTGCCGGCCGGTCGCAACTCTGCTCGCCTGGTTATAAATAACCGCTGCTCCTGGTGCCCGTTATTGCACAACCGACAGCAACAACAACGGCGCCCATTCCAGCGCAGAGCGGCGGCCCAACCGCGAGCGTCTTGAGCGGGAGCCCCGCCGACACCCTTGCTCGTTGCGCCACCAGCAGCAGCGGCGGCGGCGGCGGCAGCCGGTCAGCCGTCGCCCGATTGCTGGCGGCGGCCGCGCAAGCAGCCGGCCGGCTGCCTCTCGGCCCCACTGCGTTCCGGTTCCGGTTTTTCCCCTTCGGCCAGCCGAACGTAGCGGCGGCGGCGGCGGCGGCGCCGACCACGCAACCGGGCGCCGCCAGTGAGAGTGAATTTGCCGGCCGAGCAGGCGGAGAGGCCCATATGTCGCATCCTGTGTTTGCGCGCGAGGCCCGCGCTCGCACTCGGAGGCGAGCGGCGCCGGCTCACTTTCGTTGCGCCACCACCTAACCCAATTCCCACGTTCCCGCTAGCACTCCTCTCGCGCCGCCGCCAGCTAGGCCAGCAACGAGGCCCGCTTGGCCGGCGCCGGCCAAAAGGCTGCGGCGGCGCGCCTTGCACAACAGGCGGACTGTCCGCTTGCGGGGCCGGCAAATAAATGGGGGCCCCAAATGTGGAGCAGCAAGGAAAGTCTCGCAACAAATGGTTCACTTTCGCTACTTTATTCGTCTTAGTTTCGTTTGCCGTTCGCCTTGGACGGATCCAGGCGGTCAGCTCGCCTTGAGTTGCGCCCGCCCGGCTTAAACTTACGCGCGTTGCCCACTTTCACCTAAAATCACACTTGTTGCTCAAAAGTTTTGGTCGACACTCCTCGGATGTCCCGCAAGGAGATGTCAGCGGCGCGGCTTTGTTGCGCGCGTTTGCGGCGCCTGCTCAAACTTGTAGGAGGACTTCATGCCGAGCTGCCGGAGCCAGCGGATTGGGTTCGAGAGTTTTGAGCCGAGGCTGGCGCCGTGCGCGGGCGGGCCGCCGACGTAGTACTTGAGCGCCTCCTGCCGGATATCCTCCTCAACCAGGTCCAAGCGAGCCTCTTGTCGCATCCTGATGCACTCGCTGCAATGCCTGTTCAAGTTTGGCGAGGGCGGACAGCTGGGCAGCGGGCTTGGCGCCAGCGTGAACTTGTCGCCCGTCACAAGCTGCTGCTCGCTGTTCCTGTTCAGCATGGTTGTCCGGCGCAAGGCTTTCGGCCGCTGCTCGCCCTTGGCCGACCTCTGGCCGCTGCTCTCGCCTTCCGAGTCCGAGCTCCCGGAAACGGAGCTCGCACTGTCGTCATCGGCGGCACCGTCGTCTAGCGGCGACGGGCGCTCCCCTTTGGCCTCCAACTTGGGCGCGTCCACGTCCTCCACCACGATGGCCGGTCCAGGGCTGGCGGAGCGCCCGAGGAACTCGTTGGTGGGACTTCCGGCGAGACTGGCCGACGACGAGAGGCCGGAGTCGGGCGAGCAACTGTGCAACTTTTCGCGTAGGAGCGAGCTCAGGTTGGCCCGCTTCTGGGCGGCGCGCGGGTCGCTGCCTGGCGCGCCGCCCAGCAGAACGGACAAGCTCTGCGGCGCCTCCTCCGCCCCCTCGCGCCCTCTGTGGGCGGGCGCGCGAAGCTCGGCCAGGTTGAGCAGGGAGCCGCTGGGCGTTTGGAGGGGAGTTGCGCGGGGCGTGATGCTGGGACTTGGGCGCGCGTAGAAGGGTTGGTCGCGCAAGTCTGTGCGCCGGTAGCAGGAGTCGCACTGGATTAGGTCGTTGCTTAAAATAAAGTCCTTCGAGTCGTGGAAGCCGCGCTCGAGCAGGTCGATGATGTAGGCCGAGGGCGGCGGGAAGAGCGCCTTCCGGAAGCGGCGGCAATTGGTGAAGTTGAAGTAGAGGGGCGTGTTGAAGACTTTGCCCGAGAGGAGCTCCATCTTTGCGCGGTCGTAGGGCGAAATGTCGCTTGGGCCGGAGAAGCAGCAGATTCTGATTGTGTGCTCGTCGAAAACTGGCAGGTTGTCTGAGAAGCCGCCGTCGATGTGCTTGACGCCCTTGTAGGTGGACACATGGTTGCCCGACCAGACTGGAATGAAGCAGCTGCAGTTGAGCGCCTGTGTTTGTGTTTGTGGTTTTGTTTTGGTTTGGTTTCGTTTGACGGGAGCGGGAAAGGGAGAGGGTTAGTTTGGTTTGGCCGCGGGCTGGCCCATCGGCTGGCTCGCGCGAGGGGCCGACTTTGCTGGTGGCGTCAACTCACGTCAATCAAATCCTGCCGAGTGTCAAACTGGCTCACAACAACCTTCTTCATGTCCTTCAAGCGAGTCATGCAGACGTGCAGCTTTCCCGAGACGAGCTTGTGCGCGTCGTCGGGAAAGAGGCCGTCGAGGAGTCTGGGCAGCATGTCGACCATTTGGTGGTTTCGGTCGAACACGCCCAGCGGCCGGCGCCGAATGGCCTCGGTCATCTCGAGCACTTGCTTCAGGCAGTCGCTCAGGGGCAAGTCCATCAGGTAGTAGGCGGCTATCAGGCTGCCCGCGGAGGCGCCGGCAACGCGGTTCACGCGCTCGCGGGGGATGTACTTTTTCCAGCAGTCGATGACGCCGAAGTAGTAGCAGCCTGTTGGGGTTGGGGCGTCGCTGTTAGTGGGCCATCTGGGTTCGGTTTGCGCGTCGCCCGGGCAGAGCGGCGAGGGGCCAACTCAACAGGTGGCCGGCCAAACTTACCCATAAATCCGGCGCCAGAAAGAGACAGATCCATCTCGCTGAGCTCTCCCTCCTATTCGCTTTAACTTAAACTATTCGCCTCCTTCGCGCTCCTCTTTTGGCCGACTGAGTTCGTCTTGGGGGCGGCCTTTTGGGTTGCTGCTTGGGTTGAGCGTGTTTCCTCTTTGGCTGAACGAAGCCTCTTTCTGTCTCTCTCTCTCTCTCTCTGGCGCTCAGTAAACTCCAACTGGCGCGGCCAAAGCGAAGCTCGCTCGCCTTCAGCCGGCCGCTCGGCCTGTCGGGCTTGATGGGCAGTGTTCTCGGTCGAGCTGATTGTGATCGCGCCGGCAACTTGCGGGGCTGGCCGCAGTCTGAGCGGTGGTGCACTTTCAAATGCAGCCGGGTTGGAGTCAGGGTTTAACTTGGAGTCAGGGTTTGAGTTTTACTTGGCGTCGGGAGCAGAGGCTGAGACGGGGGCAAAAGCAGAGGCAGAGGCAGAGGCTGAGGCAAGGGTGATGGAAGGGAGAGGGAGAGGAAGGTTTCATAATCGCACGAGATATAGCTCATGGAAGAGTTGGGAAGCTTTGCCGGTGCCGGTGACTTGCAGCCTGGCGCCGGCTTCAATTGGAGCTGGAGGCGACGGCTCCTGTTCGCTGCTGCAGGTGGAGCGCTCCATCAGTATTGAGAAATAAGACTTATGAAACTGGCGCTCGCTAACTCGTGCGCTCGTTGGAGGCGAGCGGCGAGCGGCCATCGGGCTCTCCACTCCCACTGCCGCCGCAGCCGCAGCCGCTGCCGCTCAGGCTGAGCCGACGTGAGCGAGCGTTTTGGGCAAAACTTGTTTCTTCCCATCAGCTTGCACACAATGAGCGGCCGCGGTGGCCCAAGGCTGCAGGGCGCCGAGGAGGCTCCAGCTTTAGCTTCAGTGCCAGCCCCAGCCCCAGCCCCAGCTCCAGCTCGCACTGAGCCGCCAGCTGAGCCCGCCATTGTGCGCGCTGAGCCAGCCCGCGTCAGCTCCCCCGGCCGACTTCCGGAGGAGCAGGCGGAGGGGCGGCTGGCTGCTCTCTCGGCGCCAGCTCGCCCCTCGCGGCGCCCCCACTCAGACAACATGGAAGCGAGTGGAGCCGGCCGAGCTCGGCGCCGAGCCTCAGATTGCGTCATCAGCAGCTCCCAACTGCTCAAGCTACCTACCCGCCGCTGTTCGTGGCTCGCTGGCCGCAACTGGGCGACCTCCTTGGTCACTCGGCGCACTTCTAGAGAAGCTCGTGGGTCGCCATCCTGGCTGGCTGCTCTCCTGTTTGGCTCGCTTGCTTCTCTGGGTTCATCTCTTGTTGTTGTTGTTGTTGTTGTCGTTGCTGCTGCTGTTGTCTGGGGGCAAAGCTTTGGGTTCAATATAGCGAGCGAGCGCTCTCTTGACTCGAGGACGGGAACTCGGCGAGCGGCTGCTCCTGACTGGCTGGCTTGGCAGGCGCGCAACGGGCGTCTAAGCGGCGCAACAGGTCGCCTTGAGGAGAGCGAGCGAGAGCGCGCGCAACCAAACTCGCCCCTCGCGCGCGAAAGCTCCTCCAGCTCCAGCTCATCTCCGCTCGGCGCGTCCCACTTTCCAGGCCGGCAGACTCGCCGTTGGAGCAGCGAGCGGCCGCTCGAGGGGCGGCTCCAGTGGCGGCAGCGGCATTCACGTGATCGGGCGCAAAGCTGGACGCCCGCTCCTCGCTCTTGGCTCCTCCTGGCCGGATCAGAGCGCCAAAAGGGCGCTCGCTAAGATCGGCTCGCATTGAATCAAAGACGGGCCATTCAGTGAGGTAACTGGTTATACCATCAAGCCCCTCCTTCCCCCACGGAGGAGTTGTTTTGTTCCCAGCGAGCGCGGAAGGCTGATTAACGGCGACAGGCTTCAGTCAGCCGATCAGGCGGCGGCGGCGGCGACGACGACGACGTCGTCAGGCTGCCGCGCTCGCATTGAGGCGCCGCCGAGACTGCGAGTGTCTCACTCTCTCGCCCCTCGTTGCCAACGCTCGCTGCCTGGAGCTCTGAGCCGGCGCCAAGGGGCGGCCAGCTCTCGCCGGCTTCTCACTGGCGGCCGGCAATTAAGCAATCATGAGCTCGGCCGGCCGGCAAGGCTCTTCGCGCGACCATTGACTCTTGCCATTTTGGCGCGCTCGGCCAGCCGGCCGCCTGGAACCAATCGCGCTCTTGAACCCAGAGCGCCACTACTCTCAGCCCCCCTCCAACTAACAAACGAGCTCTCCCCAGTCAGCCCCCTACTTACCTCCAACGACCTTGAGACTTGAGGGCGGCTCAGGCCACCGATTGTGGGCTCGGGTTTGTTTGTTCGCCTGCTCCTCGCCAATCGACAAATCTCTCTCGCTCTCCCTTTCTCGCCCAGTCGGCGTTCCAGCGGCTCGCTCGCTCGCTCTGGCCGCCTCTCCACCATCCAGCCGAGCGTCAGTTGAGCCAAAACTGGTGCCAGATTTGCTCTTAGCGCGCGAATTCTGATCCACACTGAAGGCGCTAAACGCCGCTTAGAGTTTAACACACTCGCTCTGCCGCCTTTTATCTCGATCCTCACAGTCGAGCGCCGCCGCCGGCCCAACGCCAGCGCCAACTCGATAGATCCGCGTTCAGCCGGCGCCGCCCGGCCTCTTGCGCAAGTTTGCCAAGCAACGTTTACCTGTTGCGGCGCCAAGCCTCCGCTCGAATGGCCGACTCAGCGTTGGCGCCCGCTGCTTGCGGCCACTGGGTCAGCCAGCCAGCCAGTGGGCCAGCTGCAAAACCTGCCGCTCGCTCCCTCAGCCCTCTCGCCGCCAGCCAAGCAAATCGCCGACCTCTTGGCCTGGCTCGAGTCGGCCGAGGCAGCAGCGGCGCCCGCTGAGCTAATACTTTCGCCCAAACTTCTTAGCTTGGGCTCGAGCCCAGAGGAGGCTGCTACTTTTGTATCCAAAGCGAGAGAGTTGGCAGGATTCTTTTGTGGCCAAGCGAGAAACGTTGCCGCTTTGGCGTTTGTGCGTCAAGCTCAAGTTTTGCTTGCGCACATTTGGCCAGCGGCGAGCGGCCAAAACAGTCAACCCGTTGCGCCTGCAGCAGCAGCAGCAGCGGCGGCGGCGGCGACGGCGACGGCCAGGGCCTCGCCTCAGCAACTCGCGGCCTGTTCAGCCCACTCGAGCTCCTACCTGAGCAAGCCCGCGCTTCAGGCCAAACATCGGCGCAATCCGATATCTCGTTGATGCTGGACGCGATAGGCAGCCGGAACGAGCGAGTGGAGTTAGCCGCCTGGACTGCTGCTGCATCCGGCGGCTTCGTGTCAGCTCCAGGCAACCCTATGCTCTTGCTCGAGCTCCCTCAAGCGAGCAAAGGTGAGCTCGCCCCCTGCGCTCGGTCCGGGTGGCAACGCGTTCGAGAGTGGCGAGAGTTTGGCGTTAGTGGAAACTTAACGAGAAAGACATTTATTTAGTTTAAATTAAAGCCCACAATTCAAGACTAGAGTTGACATGTGGCAGTTTCGCAGAGCTCCCTGGCTGGGTCGTTGACCGGCGGCGGCGGCGGCGGCGGCGAGCGAGCGAGCGAGCGCAGGCCAGTTGGCTTCGGACGCGAAAGGGAAAATCGGCCGCTAGAAGCCAGCTTGCGGCGAGTTTTGCGCGCCAGATCCGCGCCTGTAGGCCTTCCCGCCGTGTTTCGTCCACTCCTCCTCGAACTCTTGCGGCAAAATCTCGGCGCCCCTCTTGGAGGTCAAGCGCGTCTCCCTGAGCGAGAGCTCGCACATCTCAATGTCGTGCTGGCCTGCAATGAGCAAAATGGGTTCCCTGTCCGGATGGAGCTCCAGCTGACGGGCTATCCACTGGCCGTCGAAGTGCGCAAACCACCAGCCGCGCTGGCCCGAACTAGAGGAGCCCTTCACAAAGGGAATCCTGAAGTATCTCTGCTCGTTCGCGCGGCCAACCGAGTCAGCTGAAATGGTGTCGAGCGAGCTGTTTTTGCAGCCTCCCTCCATCACGCTGCTCGGCGCCCTCATTTGCTCGCCGGCCCCAAAGGCGTGCGTTTGGCGCGAATTCATCGCTCGCCAAGCGTGATAAACCTTGAGCCGCCGATGGAACTCTCGCTTGCAAGCCTCCAAGAGTTCGAGATCGCAGGAGGTGTTGATTGTGTCGCGCAGGTCCGAGTATTTCCATTTGGTCAGGTCGAATTTGGAGCCAGGCAGCTCGGTGGAGGCGTGGTTTTGGCTTGGCGCAAGCGGTTGCCTGGGCGCCGGCGACGCCGCGCTGGCCCTGCACGCCTCCAAGCCAGTCACATTGGCGTCACCTCTAATCTCGGCCGGGCCTCTGGCTGAATCCTGGGCCAACCTGAGCGCAATCTCGTAATCGCGCTGCTCCTGTTCCTCGAAGTTGCTTATTGGATCTGTGCCCGAATCAACGAGGCGCCGCTCGATTTCTGGCGGTGCGCTCGCCCGCTCGCTCGCTAACCTGGCCAGCTCCTGTTGGCGCCTCAACTCTAGCTCGCCCCTCTGCTGCTTGATCTCCTCCTCGCGCCTCTTTGCAAGCTCCTCCTCCTCGCGCCTCCTATTCTCGGCCAACACTCGCTGCTCCAACTCCGCAAGCTCCTTCTCCTTTGCAATCTTGTCCTTGATCGACCTAATGAGGAGGTCCCGCTTTGTGACCAACTTGTCGAGTTCGCGTTGACAGGCGACCTTTGCCTCGGCCAGGCTGAGCTCGTTCTTCCTGTAGCTGTTGTTGTTTTCGTCCGAGATTATCTGCTGGATCTCAAATCTGAGGCCAGCAATGAAGGACTCGATCTCCTCTCGAAGTAGCTTCGTCTCCTCCTCGATCACTCCAGTGTCGCTCGACTTGCGTAGCTGCTTCGAGGCAATTTGCTCGAAGGCCCCCAAGTCGGCCGCGATCCTTCGAGCTGCCTTGATTCCGCTCAGCCTGAACCTCAATTTCTTCATAACCAAAGCAAAGCGCCAGTTCTTCTGAAGGCTAACAATCAGATCCCTTCTGTAGAGGATCTTGTTTTGCAACTTTATGGCCGAGAGGCAGCAAAATTGGGCCTTCCGCCATCTCGACCGCACGAGCCACTTCGAGACCTTCTTCACCAACTCGGCAACGTGCTCGCTGTCCGACCTAATGATCTGGTCAAACTCTGCAAACTTTCCTGGCCTAAAGAAGACCTTCGAGCTTCCAAATCTGAAGTCGCTATCGTTGAGCCCGATGACCTTGAAGAGGGCGCGGCAAAAGAGGTGGCTGTCGAGGCGGGCGAGCTCGGCTGGCAGGAGGCGCTTGTAGGATTGGTAGAGATCGTTGAATGAGGATCTCGAGGGGTAGCCTTGTTGCATCAACTCGAGCACTGAGTTCATACCCGAACAGTGCAGTTGCGAGAGTATTTGGCCGCCCTCGAATTTGTGCGCAACCATTTCTCCATTTGGCTTGATGCATCTGATGAAATGGGAGCCAGTCGAGCGGAGTTTGCCCATCAGATCGTTGAGTTGCGATCTAAATGTTGTGCCAACGCTCGTGAATGTGAGCTTATTGCTCGATATGGCGCCCGTCTGCGAGCTATTGGTGAATAGCGTGCTCTGAGGCATCTGAGATCCTTGGTTTGGGGCACCATTGTGCTGGTCAGTGAATAGATCGCGCAAGAGCTCTTGGTTAGCGTCGAGCATCAGGTTTTTCAAAGACGCGTGAAGGGCGTCGTTGTTCTTCTCGATGAAGGAGCTCGTCTCGTAGCAAACAGCTCCAGCAAAATGTCTTATCAAGAATCCCTCGTCGTCCCTGATTTCACGGTGCGACTTTAGCTTGCTTGTTCGGGGCAAAGCGAGCCTGAAGTGGCCCCTGTTGATCGAGTGCACACTTTGGGTGAAATGCTGGGCGCTTGGCTTCGGAAGTCGCGATTCCTCATCCAAAAGATCGAAAATTCCGCTCGACTTTGCCTCCAAGAGTTGAATGCAATCCTGATTGTCAACAAACTCCACCTTCCTCAGGTCGAGTCCCTCTTTTTCGTAAATATTTTGCTCCTCCTTTAGGATCCTTTCGTTGAAGAATTGTTGGAGCTTTTCGTTGCAAAAGTTGATGAGAAATTGCTCAAAACTGTTGTGCTTGAAGTACTCGAATCCGGCAACGTCGAGCACCCCGATGTAATAGGACGAGGTTGAGAACGGAATCGACCTGTTGACTATCTTGGTGACAATGTGATCGAAGAGCTTCGAGTAGATCGCCTTTGCGAGCGCGTCCCTTGCAGCCTGAGCCTGGCTGACACTTAGCTGGACCATGTAGACGGTGCCCTTGTGTCCGCCTCTCGTGGTTGACATGATGCGCGAGACGAGCGCCTGGCGCAGTAGATCCTTGTCGAGGCCCATCAGCCTGGCGGTGGTCTCAAGCGACCTCTCCGCTTGTCCGGCCTCAATCCTGCAGCCGCCACGATTGTCCTCTGGGTCATCGCAAAAGCTAACATTGCCAAGGTGAAGCACTGAGGCCACAATAGAGTAGATGGCTCGCTTCTGCTCCTCGCTGATGCCGAAATTTGTCAGAGCTCTGTCGGTTTGCTCGTAACATTTTACATCGTCAATCAGCTGATCCTGGATTGCGCCAAACTTTGCGTGCACCTGCGACTTGCGCCTCTCGTCTAGCTGGAGGTCGTGGGTTTGTGAGCAAAAGTACTGGGTACAGCCGCCGTTCAGGTAGCGGAAGTGGTCGGGCGAGCCCAATTCTAGCGATCTCCATTGGTCGTCGGGTAGACAGGCGCAGAGTTGGTAAAATATGTGGTAGTTTCTCTCGCCAGCCGACTGGGTGCAAATGCGCGACTTCTCCAGTAGATAGTGGAAGAACAATCCGCCGCTAACGGTGAACTTGCTCGTGTAATGGATCTCAATGAACTTTCCAAATCTGGAGCTGTTGTTGTTTCGTATTGTCTTTGCGTTCCCAAAGGCCTCGAGCAAGGGGTTTGCTGGACGGGTTCAAGGGGCTGTTAGAGTGGGCGCAGTTTGGCCGAGAGGGCGCGAGTTTGCCCGGAGGCGACACCTACCGTCGAGGATCAGCTTCTCTAGTCTTCCCGATTGAGTGCCGCTGAGACAGAGATACCTGAGCACATTCTTCTGGGATTCGGTTTTACCTGTAAATTGGAGCTGTTAGTGGAAATGGCCGAAACTGGCCTCTGGACATTCGACTTATCTGCTTTGCTTCCTGGCGCTTCGCTGCCGCCGACCGGCAGCACAGGACCTTCCATATGGGACCCTCGTGGTGAGCCGTCTGCGGGCAAACAATGAGCGGACGGGCGCTAAGAGAATTAAGACTTAAGAGACAATCAAAGCGGAACTTGGCAGGAAATTGCGGGCCGATTGGCCATCAGCAGCAACACGGCACGGAGCCTTTTGTTGCGCACAAACTGGCGAGCAAGGTAGTTGTAAGTATTCAGAGTTGAGACTTGTGGAAGCGCTAACAAGTTCGAGAGGTCCGCTCGTCGCCGCTGAGGTGAAGTTTACGGATATTTTGCAATTCTCACAGCGGCCGCGATTTAATGGACGGAGGCCGAGTATCGTGCAACAGATTATCGGGATAAAGCTTCTAAGCTGGCATAGCTAATGCCCAGTGCAAAGGGTGTAAGTATGGCTTTCGTAAGCTCGCTCTACATAATATTGACGCCCTGCAATAAAACGCTCAGCGCCTGTTGGTGGAAGGAATCGATCGTTACACAGTAAATTGGGTGGCCAGCTCAACACTGCGGACAAGCGAGGTGACCGGCCAATGTTGGAACTTCCAGTTTGGGTGGGAGCGAGAGGCAACAATAAACTAATGAGAGTCAGCTCGTCGCTATCTGATGGAGGCGGCGCAACCTGTGGGCAGCAACAATGGCTCCACAACTCGAACTGGAGAGCCGCCGGCTGGCTGGCTGGCCAAGAGGTCGGGATTGGCTTAATTTGGCTCTTCAAGTGCTCCATGTAATGCTCTTCATCATGCTCTCGAGAGTGGCGCTCTCTCGGCGAGTCGCTCCAAGGGCTGCGAGCGAGTAGCGACAATAACTCCTCCACCTGACTGGGCCGGCTCGAGCCAGCTTGAGCAGCAGCAGCAGCAGCTGCCGCCGCCGCCGCCGCCGCCCCAACTCAAGCCGAGCTCTCGAGACAACTGGCCAGCGTCAGGCGAGCGGCTCTCCGACTGGTCTGGCGGCTTGTGCCATTGTCCAGCCGCCATGCCCGAGATGGCCGCGCTCGGTTGCTCTTGCAACAGAGAAGAAAAATATGATTGAATTTCGAGAGCGAGCGAAGATCGGGGAAGAAAAAGCGGCCGGCCAATTCAATCCCTTGTCTTACTGGCTTCCTTCGCTTGTTGCTTGAGAAAATAAGCAAGGATTTACCTGCGTATGCGCGCGCGCGCGCCACCAATAAACAGCCAATTCTGAAACTTAAACGGCCGCCGTCCAATGCTCAAAACCTGCACTCCACTTGGGATGGCCGATCGGCCGGCGCACTCGAGCTGCTCGCATTCAAAAGCAGCAGAGCGCTCGGCCAAGCTCACTGGCTTGCCGAGCTAATCCCGCAATCAACTGGCTCTGGATTCTCTCAACCTTAAATCAATCTGCCTCCCTCTCTAGCAGCGACCTATTTTTGCGCAAGTATAAAATTCCCTCCAATCTCAATCCAGCGGCTCAAAAGCCCAAACCGCTCGCATGTTGAAGCCCATCGATCGGCCGAGCGGCTAGCTTGGCGGCTGCTTATTCAATTTGCCAGTTGTTACGGGCAACTCACGAAACTAGAATCGGCGCTCTCCCTGGGACAGACCTTTGCACCATCACGCAATGGGCAGCAGTGGCGTCGCGGGCAACATTGACGGGACTCCTAAAACGAGTCCGTGACAAACGAGTTGCCATTCGTCATGAATTGAGTGAACTCGAGCCTTCGGGAGGCAAGATTTGCTTTAGCTGGAGCCGCCCATTTGCAAATTGCAAAGACTCTTGAGCACCAATGGCCACCTTAAACTCCTACTTCGGGTGCGGCGGAGCCCACCTTTGCTCGTTCTGGTGCCTTTCACCCCTTGCAAGCTTGCTTGTTATCGCGCCTTAGAGTCGATTGGCTTAATAGAGATGCCTCTGACGATTCACTCGCCCCCTATTGGAGCGCTCCGTTCAAACTGCCACCCTTGCTCTACTAACCTGCGCCGCTTTCCCCGTTGATGATTATCGATTGGCTCTGCTTGAAGGCCTTCATATCGCGATACGCTTTGTCGGCTGTTGCCGTTGATGAATTGATGCAAACGAGAGCGAGCAACGGAGAGAGATTGAGAGAGAGAGAACAAGTTAGTTTTGCTGCTGCTTGTCCAACGACCGCTTGCTGTTTACATGAATGGAACCTCCCAATGGAGACTCACCGATTGCGTACACATGCGGCGGCAAAGCTCCCAACGACTTGCCCTGGTACTTGACTATAACCTCGGGCGAATGCAAACTCTTGATCTCAAAGTAGGGATTCACTGCAATTAGAATGTGCGCGACGTAGGTGTAGATCTTGTCTCGATAGAAGCGAACACGAACGTTCTCGAGCAGCGCGGCTTCGTTCAGGTGGATCAGGGCACAATTGTCATCCGCGTCCACCACATCCTCTGGCCGCTGAGTCCTCAATCTGGACAAGTCGAGTTGGTCGCAGGGGTAAATGGACTTGTACGGGAACTCGAGCACGTTTGTTGCGCCACTCGAATCGTCGACAAGCTCATGGTTGAGGCTGGCTCGTGATGGAAGCGCAACCGGTGCGATGCTCACGTTTGCTTGTGCAATATCAACAATCTTTCCTATGCAATAACCGTGCGTTGAGTCAGGAAACCAAACCAATTTGTTGGAATCCATCTTGATATTCTTTTATCTCACTTTTTCATCACCTTTCTCGCTTCACGCCTCCATTCTGAGCCTTGCCGCTAATTTACAACTATTCAGTGTTGCTGGTAGAATTTTGGAACATTTAAAACTTGCTGAATTGGCCTCGTCTGTTGCAGTTTGCTTGCATTTCGGCCACCATGCACCAGTTCAGGTTCTTGGTCTTGCTGAGGCAACTTTTCACAATCGGCCCTTGTGAGCCATCAAGTCAAGTGCTGCCTGCCAACCAGATACGCAGCCGAAACTCGCTTGCTTGCTCTCTGTCTCTCTTTCTCCTATCCCCGTCAACATACAAACACAAATGCTCGCTCCACACGAGACACAACTGACTGTGGGATAATACACTTGCGACAACCAAGCTTGCTCGCTGACTAGAGAGCGGTGGCCGTGGACTTTGCCAGCGAGCGTAAACCCAGCCCAACCTTTCTCGGCTGGCATCACAGCGCAGGTTTAACTCTGCGCTGCCGCTTTCGTATGCCTTATCGAGACCGGCAGGCAAGCCAGCCAGCCGGCCAGCTAGGTCCAGGTAAACGAATGCACGGCTCTCAAACCCTCGGCCGCGATAGCTGGGAGACAGCTAGTTGGAGGAGGCAGAGCCAACAAGATGGATGAAGCCCAAAACTGCTTAGCTGCCGTTGGAGTAGATAAATTTGAAGCACTACTGTTATGTAACAGACAATTGTAGGTGCTTGATTCAGACCAATCATGTTGCAACTGAGGCGAGTGGGCTTACAGCTGCAACTGCTGGCATTGTTGCAGTGTAGCAAGCGCTCGCACTTAAGGCCGGCTTGGCCAACCCCAAAGCCCGATTTCCTGCAACACTGGCCGACTGTTCAGATGATCGGCCGGCGGAGTGCGAGGACGACGATCGGGACCAACAAAGAGAAAAGATATTGTTAGTTGAGGGCAACAGGCGGGGTGTGGATGCGAAACCGGTATCCGCGCATAAAGCACAGAAGCCGGCCTACAAAAACGCCTACCACCTCCGCTCGACCGCCCTCTCGTCTAGCCAGTGTGGCCATTGTTGTCATCAAAGTCTGCTCCTCTATAAACAACAGCAACAACGCATGGGTTTGCCAGCCTAGAAAGTCTCACAATTGCTTGCTTTGGCAAATGGCAAGATTCTCGCAAGAACTAGGCGTAAGATCTTGGATAACTAATTTGCACCTAGTCTGTCTACCCTGCGCTCTGGCTTACTTAAAGTCCCTCTCAATCCACCTTTCTCAGAGTCAATGCGGGCTCAATTGGTAGTAGAACAATGAGGCCTGTCTTCTAGGCAATGAGCAACGGACGTCCAGGCCTTCGAGCGAGCTCATGAGTCATGACTAAGATCAGCTATAATGAAATCAAAGTAATCGGCAAAAGTTGATGTCGAGCCAGATCCTGTTTGAGCACTAATTCTCGCCAAATTTTGAACCTCAGCACCAAGCCAACATGAGCCGCCTTAGTTTGGCCATCAAGCTGACGATGGACGAGAGCAGGTGTCACGAGAAGATTGGTGGTTGTGAGAGCCTGTCAGCAGTGTACCTTGAGCTACCCAACCGCATCAGCATCATTTTGAAAGGTATTTAAAATTCAGCACTAAAAGCTAATCTCAGGCAGGTAAAGACTTGGAGATTCTGAGCAAAAGCGATGTACACTTTGATGAGTTTGCTGCTATGATAATTTGAAACCTTCAACCAGCGATATAGTGGGTAGACTAGAGCCTCATCTAGCCTGTTTAAGTAATTGAACAGTGGACGAGGCTACCATCTTGAAATGCCTCGCATCCCACTTCTTTTTTAATTTGGACAAGAGGTGAGGTTGCCGACGCTACCTTACTGTCTGAATTCGATATTTGCTTGTGTTCGAACTTACAAAGCTGGAGGCTTCATCAATAGAATCCAGTTGCCGTATAATCACAACAAAGTTGTCAGAGGATTTCCACCATCCAATCTGTGAGCGCCAGCGCTCGGGCTATTGATCTTCCGGGTAGATCGCTTTCATACAAAACTGATTCGTTCGTTATAATTAGTTGATTATTGGTACATTAATCGATAATGATTTACAAAATTCTTGAGTCAAGTATCAAAATAAGCTGCTCAATTCCGTTCCTCAAGGTTGATTTCAGCGGCAAGTAGTATTTCTGTCTCAACTCTAGAGACACTTGTTCGAGTTTCATCTTTTTCACCAATAAAGAGACTGAATTTGGACGATCCGAGTCGTTTATGAGCAATATAGTGAGTAAAAATAACACGCCTAGTAAAATCAAAATAATGGTAGTTTTGACGAAATCATGAGTCTGTTGATTGGTATCCATGTAGATCTGACTTCCTTTTCTGATTACATTTCCCGGTTCTACATTCTTCATATCCAACACGGGGCGCCTGTTGAATGTTTTGGGCGAATCCCTGGCATTAGATCCAATTGATGATCGCTTTCTCTTATCGGTAGATACTGAGTCAACCTGTCTTGTAGCTAGAGGTGGTGGCTTAGTATCGGCAAGTTGATCCTCTCCCTCCTCTTCCTCTTCTCTTAGATAGTTCAAATTAGATGGCATAGTTTTGTTGATAGAATCGGACGTATAAATATTGTTGAGGGAACTTTGCACACTACCGCTTGTCTGAAACCCTTGCCACCTGGGGCCGTCGCTAGTTTTGGACATTAATGAGTGGCTTCGCTTCACTGCACAAGCTCGAGATTCATCGACATGATCTCGGAGAAGATCTTTCTCAACGCGACCAACGTACTTGAGCTTATGGCTTTTCTTGAATAGACCACCAGTGTTTGCGACAATGGGTAAATCAGGTGTCGATTCCAAGGTAAAAAAGTACCGATGTTCTGTGGCTAGCTTCCAAAAGCTATGAGCGTATTCTTGTGAGGGACACCTGAATCCAAACAAAGGTCGGGATTTGTTTGCCTTGTTTCCCTTTTTATCCAACTTACGACAATATATTAATACAAGTTTGCTGTCTATGGTTATGCGCTCGATTTCGTTCCAGCTAAATTGGTTGGTTTTCTTAGAATCCTGAAACGCTAATATGCCTTTGTGATTGACTCCGATTAAGAAGTGGTTCTGTGAACTACCTTCTTTTACAGGATATGGACAGATTCCGTAAGTATCTAACTGACAAGCTTTCTTGAGGAAATTCAGCTCTGAATCAGCAGGCCTAAGTCCTTGGAAATCCTCGCTCTGGTGCAGTCTGATTGCTTCCCACTCCAGTGTTTCGGTTTGATTTGGAATGAACTTAAATTCGGATACATAATTCCTATTCATGTCAGTTGTGAAGTCACCAAGCTCCGACTGGAGAACACAAGCAATGAGGTAGGCAAGTGTGGCTTGAGAATCACTCTTCAAGCGACCCTCGAGTAAATCTAACCTAAGTTGCAAGTAAAGATAATACCTGGTAGACTCGTTCGCCAATAATGCTGGTTCGGCAGGGTAGTATTTAAATCTCAATTCAAATACTATTAATTCAAGACCTTTGGTTTGCTTCATCAATGATTTCGATAGATCAAGCCATTGAATTTGATCGTGGAATTTGAGGCCGTAATAATCCCTATCTAATAAATCGAGCTGCTTAACTAGATCATCGAATATGTCTATACCTGTGCTATTCGTGTTGAAAACAATTTCGAGCTCTTCACCTGGCACGAGTAGAAGAACTTTACACCTCAACTCTTGTCCAAGAGCTTTTCTCGACACTCGGAACATTCTGGACTTTCAGGAGGGATCTTGCCAATAGTCGTAGATAATGGAATGGTGTCCTCAACGAACTCGATACTTCGGTTTATCTTGGAGGTGTTTGAATTAGTTGAGTCGATTGCTTCAGAAATGTTTAGCCTCGGCGTTGAGTACTATAACGGTTGGAGAGGGACCTTTGACTTGAGTCGAGAGTTCGCGCTTCTATTGCGTCAATCGTGTTTAGTTCAAAATACGAGAGCTAGACATGCACCTCAGGCAGGGCATAAATTGAGATTCTAGTGTCCCTTGCAAGGCTAGTTCGTGCCTCTTAAGCCCGTGTTTGGCTGTTATAAGCCCTCAAAGCCGATGCGAAGCCGTCACACACCGTAGTTCTCAAATAAACTCGAGGTTATCAAGCTACGCAGCCTCATTACACGAGGTCTCTCTATCTCTCTAGTCACACAGCATACGGTGGATAGCGTGGCAATAGGATTTTCTGTCAATGTTATAACGTGCACAAGCGAGCCCGAGGCTTAAAGCGATCGTCGTTCACTCTCCACCTGTCCAATCATGCAATTTCCTACCTTATGTGTGTATGATTCCCGCTCACAATTCTTACTTGAGGAAACTTTAAAATGATGACTAGGCCAGTTTGTCTCTTGTGAGTCAAGTCTTGGGGTGAGCAGGTAGTATGGATGTGCCTTGAGCTCCCGGTCTTCCTCTTTGTTGGTTCGTTGGGGTAGAATTCTAACTAACTGAATACAGATCCTCTCACACTGACTGAGACGCCCTTGCTCATGTTAGCTTGGTTTCACGTTGAGTCAACTTTAAAATCCTAGCTCCCACTTTCTAGCGCTCAGAAGCGAATCCTTCTGCGATCACTCCTGTGCCAAATACCACTTTCATTAAATTAAATATTTGATGAATTTATGGCATGTAACTGCAATAAAGTTTGATTGAAAATTGAAACAACCGTTCTCTGAATTATCGATGCTCAACTGAAGCGAAAGAGAACAGGTTCAACTTTCTCTCAGCTACACAGCTGCCGTTGCTCATGTTCGTTCTCGCGAACATACTCTTGACATCGTTGGGTCCAATAAACTGCTTCAGTCCCATCTAATGTCTAGGATATCAAGACCGACAAGGGCTGTATGTCCAGTCGCGTAGGGCGAATTCGGCGACCTGTCATTTTGTGACAGTCATATTATTTATTTTTAGTCGTTGGTACACACTTGTCGTGTACGTAAAAGTCTATGGAATTCGAAACCAAAATAATGCAATTGCATGCCAAGAGGCATGAGATGGTTCTATGCGAGTTCGTGCGCCATTGGGAAGGAGAAGCAAGGGAGAGTTCTGGTCACTTCGGCGGATCTTGTTGCCCCTCGAGTTGCACTCATGGAGGGGGAGGAAAGAAACCACACGCAAATACTATGTAGTCCGCTCTCTACCTTTCCCCTCGGATGCACACGCAGTAGTGGTCGAAAAGTTTGAAATGATAGTCCATATGTTCTCATAACGACGAAGTCAAATCCATCTATTTCTACTCCATAACTTATGACAATCAAGAGACTATGAATGTGTTCATCACTAAGAGTTATTTTTGAGCTAAACAAGCATCAATTTTCATTCGAAACTAGGATTCAAGGAACAATTGGATAAGACTTGTGCATTGAGAACTCGTGCCACCCCCTGGCTCCCTTATTTCTACAGGTGACGATCAATTTAATATAAAAACTCATGGCATAATATTGCACCAATAAAAAGCACCGAACCCTTCGTAAGCTTCACTGTTATACGTCAACGAAACAAAACCTTACACTCGTCCAATTCTGTGATCTCCAACCAAAACAAATACCTGTTCTCATCTAGCAACTGACCAACTAATTAAGAAATACCTATTAGGACTAGCAATAAAAATGTCAGGCGGACAGAAGGGCGATTTCATATCCGAAGTAGCTAAGCATTACAATGAGGTTGAGCAGAAACCACTCAGAGAGCGATCTAAGTCCGTCATTATCGACTTGAGAAGGTTCAACAATGCGATGAAGTCGCTAATGCATCATTTAGCGTTCAAATTTGCTGTCGCGATCAATAATAATCGAGAGAAATTTCGGGTTCTCGATTTAGGTTGCGGCAAAGGAGGTGACCTACCTAAGTATCTCAGAAACGACATGGTTAGTCTTGTTGTCGGGGTAGACATAGCAGATGTTTCGATTTCACAATGTATAGAACGTTACAACTCAATCCAGCAATCTAATCGCCGCTGTTTTAAGGGTGAGTTCTTTGTTGCAGACTTAACCAGAGTAGATATTGAGAAGAAGCTCCTTGAACTCAAGTGCACCGAAAAGTTCCACGTAGCTTCAACACAGTTCAGTATACATTACAGCTTTGAATCCTTCGAGCAAGCGGTTAAGTACATTACCAATGCGGCAAACAATCTCATGAAACACGGAATATTCATAGGCACCTATCCAGATGGACCAAAATTGCTTAAATTGGCGCGACAAAGTAAGACGCGGGGTTTATACGAAGTCGATGATATACTTTCCGTCAAGTTTGAGCCCGAAGATCTAGATAACCCGCGTCCTTTTGGAACTAAATACCATTTCAAGTTACGAGAAGTTGTCGACTGTCCAGAATTTCTCGTCCACCCGGAAGTATTGAGAAAACTAATGAAATTGTTGGGATTTTACGAGGTATTTGATAGATCGTTTGAAGAGAATCTTAGAGAGGCAATCAGCAATCCAAATGACGGTGAAAAAGTTAAAGACATCTTCTATGCCCACCAAGCACTAGCCTTCGACGAGGAAACTAAACGGGCAAGACTAGATGAAAACATGTGGAGAGCTGCGTCGATCTACAGATGTTTTTGTTATAAAAAAATCAGAGACGATTAAAGGCTTCAATTTTCGTAAGCTAGGTGAAATTTAATAAGTCCACAGCCAACACACATGGCAAGATGGGCTACCATATGAGAATGGATGATCTTCGGTCCGTGATAGACTACTTGAGCTTCTTTTTTGGTCTCAAGTTGTTAGAATGTCCACACTTGCGCTTTCGACAATTTGTTGCTTTCTGATGCAAACGGGCATAGCATTTTCGGCAAATCATCTTGTCACATTTGTACTTCATGGCTAGCACGCGAAGAGATGGCTCGATCACACCGCCACGCAAGTTCAACACCAAGTGGAGTGTAGAATCTTTCTTGATACCATAGTCAGCAACAAGACGGTTGTCCTCCAGTTGTTTCTCGGCGAGAATTATCCTTTGTTCTGAGGCTGGAACACCCTCTCTATCCTCTATCTTGGATTTGACATCTGCAATTGAATCGTTAAGCCCAATCTCAAGAGTGATGGTTCTGCCAGTTAGCGTTTTGACAAAAACTTGCAGGCTATTCTCCTCGGCTGTCTTGTGGAGTTTGCCAATGGCCGAGCTTGTCGCCACTCTTAATTGGTGACGCTTCGCGGACTGAGTTTCACTCGGTATCCTTGGGGCAACAAGGAACATCTTCGCGGGTTTTAATCAAGGCTAAGATGATAAATAATTGTATCAGTCGATGTTATTCAAATAGGGAATCTGGAACATCTGAGATCGACTTCGGATCGTACAACGCTTCAGTGCTAACATGCGTTGTAAGTCCGGAAAAGCTATACGGAGTTGCACTAACCGGCGCATGCGTGCAATCTAGCGTAGCGCCGATTTTGAATCGCAAACATATCACACCATTATGAACTGCAGCGGCTGCAGTGCAGCCTCGCTGCAGGGATACCGACGGCACGCCCGAGGGTCACGCCTTTTTGGCAGGTCGGGAAGTATCCGATCGACAATAAACCTCCAGGTAAATCCAATCGTTAGTAGTGAAACGTAAAAGTCTGCGAAATTCAAAACCAAAAATAAACACTAGACACACGTTTGTAGAGCGAAGAGGTGAACCCAACGAGCATTCGAGTCCCTCGGATCAGCGACCACTTTTACTGCTCAATTGGCTTCGCTTGCCCCGTCCTGTGAGTTGGCCAATCAAGGGTCTACCAACTACTCTTGTCAGACAGAAAGAAGTTTTTCGAATCCACTAGCCCAAGGAACTGAGTGTAAGATGCGTTATGACATATTTCATCAACAGAGGCTGATTTTAATCAATTCAACAATCTATCATGTATTGACTTCAATGCTAGCCTTGTAGCTATTGTTATCAACTTGGTTTGTGAACTGGCAAACGACGCTATCC
>Ga0209372_1000426_pt1 | contig 21017 bp, 19 predicted proteins | sample AgamicAtPe_FD_187170 | JGI IMG/M metagenome (GOLD analysis project Ga0209372, IMG submission 187170) | Agave microbial communities from Guanajuato, Mexico - At.P.e (SPAdes) (version 2) | ecosystem: Host-associated > Plants > Phyllosphere > Phylloplane/Leaf | place: Guanajuato, Mexico | collected... | reverse complement strand
GCGGCGGCGGTGGCGGCGGCAGTGGCGGCTCAGGTAAGACGGGCCAGTCACGCAGCTCGTTAAGATTGCGAGCCGATCAAGCTGGATCAGCGCTCGGCTCTCTGGCACGCAATTGCAGAAACAAACAACCTTTGCGTGTAGCTCGAGATTTCCATGTTCCCTCGGCTAGCAACGGGCGGCCGCGCGAATCTTGCGCCCGATGAAGGTAAATACGGCGCGGCAAACTGTGTCCATTTGTCAATCATGGCTCCAACTAGAGCCGCCGCCTGGCCCAGTCGGCGGCGGCGGTGGCAGCAGCCGCAGTGACAGCAGCCGCGACGCTAGCGCCACCTCGTGCGCGCGAGGCTCCAGCTTCCAAATCATTGAATCCAATTAGCTAACCAGAAGCCTGATTGATTGCCCGTTTGACCGCCAGCGGCTCCAAGTGGCCAGCGATAAGACGGCCGCCTGGATCATCCAATTATCCGAGGCCGGCCTCCTGGTTCCCTCAGTGGCGGCGGCGGCGGCGGCCGGATTTAGCGGCGCCAAACGGTGACCGGCTGGCGGGCACGTAGACGGCTAAACTGCCAGCTGATTAGCTGGCCAATGAAGTGTAATGCTGTCCATCTATTATTTACTCTCTTTAGCAAGATTATATCTCGCTAAAACCAATCCACTAGTTTGCCAATTCGCTTGAACCCAAATCCTGCAAACCAAACCCAACTAAACTGAACTAAATTGAACCGAGCTAAACCTAACCCAACAAAATCTATTCCAATTCCAAACAAAATACCAGACGGCGACTTGTACTCTGCAACTGCAACCCAATTTTCCGGCATCGATGGACTTATCCACCGCTCGCCCCTTCGAACGGAACAATTCAACCCAAAACAGCTGAACTGTAAGTAGCGGCCAGTGGTCCTGTTTGACTCCTCTGCTTCCTTTTACATTGATTTTTTGCCTTGCCCTTGCTCCGTTTTGCTTGGCTCCTCTTTGCGCAAACGAAACAGCAACTTGCTAACCAAGCAAACCTCCCCTTTTTATCTCCAGCACCGAATTTTGTAAGCTCCTTCCGGTATGGCGAGCACATCTACTTTCTATTCCGAGAAAGCGCAATAGAGCACATAAACTGCGGCAAGACAATCTACTCGAGAATTGCGCGCGTTTGCATCAACGATTCTGGGGGCCAAACGCGCGCAAACCGCGAAAGGTGGACGAGTTTTGTAAAGGCTCGCCTGAATTGCTCAATACCTGGCGAATTCCCCTTTTATTTTGACGAAATTCAAGCCTCAACAACAATCATCTCAAGCAAAAGCTCACAGATGGAGCCACACTCGCCTGGCTCAGATCTCCTATACGCAGTCTTTACAACGCCAACAAACTCAATTGGAGGCTCAGCCATTTGCGCTTACAGGATGTCCGATGTTTTAGCCGCCTTTGATGGTCCGTTTAAATCGCAAGCCGATAGTAATTCAAATTGGCTCCCAGTTCCAGAGAGCCGAGTTCCGCAGCCAAGACCAGGCACTTGTGTTAATGATAGCAAACGTTTACCTGACGAGAATATTAATTTTATAAAGGATAATCCGCTCATGGACATGGCCGTTGAGGCAATCTGGTCGCAGCCTTTGATTATGATGGCAAGCATCAATTTTCGTTTCACCCAAATTGCGGTCGATGCTCAGGTTGAAACGCAACTAGTGCCTGGAGCTGCCTCAATGCGAACAGATGTGATATTTGTCTCAACGGACGATGGAAGGGTGTTTAAGCTAATAAACACCTATCATTTTATTGAAAGCGCAAATGCGGCCGCAACACAACGGCTCAGCCAGCACCTATATCCGGCCAGCCAGCAACCCTACTACATGGCGCCGTCGCGCCAACAAGTGGACGGCCACTATGCTGGCCAACGGGCGCCGCTTGCGTCAGCACAAACAATGGCCAGCCTGGTGGCCAGCCAAGGTGGCGTTCGCGAGCCATTGCCAGACGTTAGCAGCAATAGTGTTGTGATAGAGGAGTTGCACTTGTTTGATTCGCGAACGCCAATCATAAACATGCTGATCTATTATCCAACTCAAGCGGCGCTCATGGAATCGGGCGAGCAAGCTCGTCCAAAACTGCTCGTTCTATCGGCTAAACAGCTCAAGGCAGTTCCATTGAGCCGTTGCGAGCGAGCGCTCACCTGCGCCGACTGTCTCGCCCTCTACGATCCATACTGCGCCTGGGACGCCCGCCAACAGGTATGCTTTGCAGCGGGCCGCTCCTCGCTGGCGCTCAACCAACTTGCCCCGATTGCAACGCCAGCTCGGGGCCAACAATCGAACTGGTTCCCGCCAAACAATATGGCCAACAACTACACCTTCGCCTGGTGGCTCCAATGTCCCTACCAGCCGGACAGCAACCAGCAGCAGCAGTCGGCGCTAGCCGCTCAGGTTGGAGCGCCCTACCGCTCCCTCTTCTCGTCCCATCTTCAAGTTCCTAGCCGCTTCGACTACGCAAGCGGCCATCACCTGTCCCACACGGCCCTCGTCTCTCTGGCCTCGCCCGCCAATGGCTTGGCCAGCTACCAGCGCCAGCAACCAGTGAGCGAGTGTTTAACCTTCTGCGGCGGCCTCTACGCCCCACAACCAATGGCCAGCCTAAGACAGAGCGGCGCCGAGCCGGGCAGCCAGCAGCAGCAGCAGCAATGCGCCGACTTCGTGCAGCAACACTATCTCGGCAACCTACAATCGCCAACTCTGGCCGGAGTGCTACAGCCTTCCAACTCCAGCTTGTACACCAGTGAAAATCTTTACTTTGCTGTGATAATTTGCGCCATCTCTGGCTTGCTGCTCGGCCTCGTGTTTGGCTTTGCAGTTGGAAGGAGCGCTCGCAAGCACGACTCCTCCGTTTGCTCGTCAACCTTCGACGAGACAAACCTTTATATGGCTTCCACGGGATCCCACAATGGCGCCAACCTGTTCTCGCAGCAACAGCAACAGCGCCTCCACCATCCCCTGCTCCAACAAGCCTCGGGAACGGGATTGCTTGCAACTCCGTCCATAAACGGGCTCCGAACAAACACTGTCGGCCATCACCTGTTTGACACAAACCAGTGTCTACTCCACGATACAGCGCAATCAAATTATGGCAACCAACAGCAGCTCCTGCTCACCATGACAAGTTCAGGAAGTTCAAATACAAACAACAACAGCAACTCCTCGTCCCGGGGCGGCGCCTTGCCTCCTTTGCCAGCACAGCAGGCACCCCTCATCAGCACCAATCTATCGAGTACCCTGATCAACCACTCGCAGTTGACCCCAAACAGCTCGACAGGTGCAGGAAAGCACCACCAAGCCCTAAGTACGAGTAGCGCGAGTAGCACCAATACCAGCAGCACCTCAGCAACTGTGCCGGCAAACGAGCACCAGCCGAACCAGTTGTACCTGAATCAGCAGCAGGTTGCGCAAAACCTCCACCAGAGATCATTCACAAGTGGCTCAGCAAATGGTTCCACTACAAGCAAGCAGTCTGGATTGAAGAATCCCACTTTCCTCCAACAGCAACAGCAGCAGCAGCAACAACAGCAGTTGCAGACACAACAGAACAATAAAATTTACCTGTGATTCAAGTCAAAAAGCGAGTGTGTATAAACCAAACATGATCTCTAGCCCCCCAATTGGGACAATAAAGCAAATTTAGCGCGCATGTCGAACGATTTATTCGATTTACCTCAAACTATGTAGACTCCATCTTGGAGGTTCATCACTTTGTCTGCTTGTTTATCACTTGTTCTGCGAGATCATTTTGGATGAAGAACCAAAATTTGAAAATCTTGCACTTGTAGTGTGCTCGCCTTTGGCGAAACTTTTCAGGCGAAGGAGCCGGTATAGTGAGGGCAAATCTAGCCTCCCTTGGATTGTACAAGCTCATGATGAAGTTTTTCAAGGCCATATCACAGATTTCGTCGCCTTTGTCAGCAAAACAGTACACTTGGTACTTGGAATGGTTGCAAAGTTTTACTATGTCTTCAATCCATGTGTCAATGTGGAATTTTCTCATACTCTTGTAACTGATAACAATGGTTGGTTTACTACATGAGGCTAGTAGCTCCATTAGAATGTCAAGCCCAAATACAATCTCGAGTTTGTTTTGGGCCGGAATTGTGAAAGATTTGGCCACTAGTTCCTCACTCCGTTCCTTGTTTTCTCTGAGCTCCAATTGTCTCTCGCATAGTTCCACCAGCTCCTCGAGACAATAGAAATCAGCCTCCCTCATCAAGTCAACGACATCCCTCTCGTTCCAGCCATCCAAGTCCAATGAGCTCGTATCTCTCATAAAGTTCAAGATGGAACCAAAGTGCTTTCCATCTCGGTCAATCACGATGTACTCAAACTCGCTCTTCCTTTTGTCGAATTGAGGAGAAACATATTTGGCGAGGGCCGAATTTTCGAATCTTAAGATGGTGCTTTTGTGGCAAACGAACAGATAGTGGCCAACATCAAATCTAACATAATTTAAATTTCTATTGCTCATGTTGGATCTGGGGGCTCTTTAATTTGGTTTTGTGGATAACCTTCAACAAGTGGCTGTAATAGGCATTAACGAGAGTTTGGGTCTTCGTAAATTTATTCAAATTTTCACCAAATCCGGCCGATGTTCGCTGGGATCCACCACGTGCGCGCCGCAACAAAATCGCTAGGAGCAAAAAGGAGAGGGTCAAGCCAGTCTCGTAGGCGGCTGCGCTTGACCAGGTTAGCAAGCGACAAGATCAGTCCATAAAACTTGCAATCCTGTCTCGTTTCACCACGCAGGTGATCCTAAAACTCATCACATGTCCTCGAAAATGGCTCACCACTTGTCAGATTGAGCGCCATCAGCTTGGTCAATTGAAGGTCGATGGGCTTCTCGGTTGTATAGTAGGACCAGGGAACCATAGCGAAGATGGTCACTGTGCCAACAATACAAGCGAATAGGAACACAATCAAAAATATCCTATCTATCACCATTGCAATATACTTCCAGTTTTCTTTCACCTGCAAATGAAGTGGGCTTAGAGTTAGGGTGATAAAACTTTTACGATCAGAGAAAATTGAAATTACCCAAACTTAAACTTACACTCTCAAACTCGTCCAAATTGTCAATATGTTGAGCAATAAACATGGCATTCTGAATGGCCTTGTCAACTTCGCCAATCAATTGCATCAGGCCGAGAGTGGTCAAGGGCGGCGGATGGCGCGTCACAGGTTGGCCGCCTATCCGGCGATCAAACGGCTGCGCCTCCCCATGTTCGCACCTCTTTGTTTCCTGACAATTTGGTGCCAAGGATTTAGTTTGCACGGCGCAAGGGTTGAGGGATCTCTGCTGCGTGTTAGATCCAGCAGCCGCCGTTTGGGGTCTGCAACCCGTTGAGTTGAGCCTTCGTCTCATATCACAGTCGCAGGCAACAGTTTGCTGGAGGCCGTTAGAACTCTGCTCATGCACCGATGAACCATCGGCCCTCGGCAAAGCTTTGCAGTGTAAACACTCTATGCTAGCACATTGTCGTCCAAGCGATGTCTGGCTCCGACTTCTGCGCAAACCCTCCTGATTTCTTGATTGCTGTTGATCGCTTAGAGGCATCAGGTAGGCGCGCTGGATAGGCCTGCTGGGCCGCTGGCTAGCCGCTTGCAGCGAGTAGATTGCGGGTTGCCGGTGCAAACGGTGGACGTAGGCCTGACCGAGTGCTCGGCCAATGGAGATTTGAGTCTGCGTTGGCGACATATCTGCTTGCTGGCCCCTCTGATGCTCGAGCAAATTGGGGCCATTTTGCAGCAGTGCGTTGAATATTGGCTGCTGCTGTCTCAACGCATCATCACTAGAACAGTACAAACTGCCAGCCTGCCTAGCGTTCATGCAGAGCCTATGATCTGTGCTCCTCGACCTGGGCATAGCTTGGCCAATTGGCGTTTGGTATTGCATCTGAGCTGGCGCAGCAAACTGACTGAACTGACTTGAGGCTCCAATCTGAGCCTCCCTGTTCGGGTGCGATAAGGAGACTAAACTTGGGTTTCCGTTCAACCTAACTCGGGACCCAATTTCGTTTGAGCTACTTGATTGGCCGGAGATTTGTTGCATATAGTTCGTATTCCATAGGTCTGAGCGAGGCCTACAGGTGGCATAATTGTCGAGCTTGGTTCTCTCGCCAGCGCTCAGGGTTTTCTGTCTCTCTTGGGCACAGTGATCCTCGAGGAGATAAGGACCGCTTAAAATATGCGATCCCATTTGGCCTTGTGGCACCAACATTGGTTGCTGCCGTCTCAAACTTGAAAAATTGGAGCCAGCGCTAGCCACTTGCTGCAAACCGGCATCTAAGGGCGGTGGTGGTGGCGGAGTTGGCATTGCTTGTTGGCTGCCGGTCGCGTACGCCATAGCCTGATGGTGGGCAGCTGAGTAAGGCAAAACTCGGTTGTCGATCATGTTTTGGCCGCGAAGCGACCTCAACTCTTGCGGGCCGGGTGGACCAAATTGAAGGCCAAAAATGGAATCGGCTTGAGTGTTGTGCGTCTTGACCATCGATGGAACAGTTCCATTGCAGTTGAACTGCTGCTGCATGGGGCCCAAGGTTAGGTTGCTTGTGGCGGCCTTGACTAGAGCACCAACCGCGCACTTTGGCTGTGGCGATACTGCTGCAGCCTGGCCTTGGAATTGGGAGCATTCGCCGTTTATTGGGCTCGTATGGTAGTGACCTTGGACAGTGTAACCGGACTGAGTCTGCTGACCTTGGCCCAATGCGAGGGGCCGATAGTATGTGGGATAGTTGGCTGGCACAGCAACACTGCAGCGCCTTGTCGGCCCAATGCGCCACAGGTTCGTGCTACAAACTGAGGCCCTCGCTTGGAAGTGGTTGTGATGCTGATAGTCATGCTCACTTGAGGATGAGGTTTCCTGGCGCCGGTTTGTCCTCGCGTTCGATCGCGCAATCTCATCGTCAAAGCCGCCATTTTCGCCATCCGAATCGTCACTTTTGGTGGACCCATCAGGTACCTTTGGCGACTTGGAGCCAAACATCGACCAAAATGAACTCTTCCTCTGGAGACGAACCCTCTTAGCTTCCCTATGAGGCTTGCCGCACTTTGGTCCCTCACACTTCGTAGCAACCTGGAGTCGTTCACCCACTCGAATCCCATTCTCCAGTGCAGAATTGCTCGGAATTCCAAGTCTCTTTGGATCGCATTCGGTGCACCTATCGGTCACTGGTTTAGGGCAACATTCGCTCGCGCTTTTATTGTCTTTATCTGAGCTCCTCGAGCGTTGCAGTTGCAAGCGTCTCGCTGCTTCAGATTGGAGGTAAGGCAAGAAAAGGCTCGACGGGCCAACAACAACCTGGCTTATGTCAGTTTCGAGCGAGCTCGGATCCAGTTGCTTAGGTAGATTCGCCATGTGATTGGCCGCTTGATGGTTTTGGCCATTCGCTGGCCCAAGAGGTTGGCCCTTGTTTTGGCCTCTGCTTCCATGCGAATGGTTTGTTGGGCTAAATTTTGTTTGCTCAGCAAGTTTCTGGTTTTGGTTGGCGCGAACACTTTGGCTTGATGCGTAAGCGGAATTGTGTGAATATATTAGCTGTTCGGGCAGGACATTCGTGTCTCCATTTTGGCATTGGGTGACGTTCAAGAACAAATATTTCGGCAATATATCGATGCACCAACGTTTAACCCAAGGCGCCATCGAGTGCGTAGACGGAGTTCTAAAGTGTATGTTTAATACGCAAACTGTTACACAAACTGAAACTGTTATAAGTATCATCGTGAACACAAGGTATTTGCCCAATAGAGGCATGGCCAACGAGGTAGATGGAATAGTCTCAATTAAGACGGACAAGAAGAATATGAGCGAGACAAGGATTGAAATTGTGAGCGTAACCTGGTTTATGGAGTTCATGTCATATAGATTATTGTTAGTCTAGGATGGCCTCAAGGAGAGGAGGTCACACTAACAGCTCGCTTTGCTCACCTTTTCGCCGCTATCGGAAGGCAAATAGAACACCAGGAAGGATAGAATTGTTATGGCTACGCAAGGCAGGATCAGATTGACAGTGTAAAAGAGCGGCTTCCTCCTAAGCGTAAAGTTGAAGGTAACATCAGGATAAAAGTCGTTGGGACAACAGATGTAGGTTTTAACATTTCTACGCGCGTTTGCCTGCATTATATCCCATTCGACGTTTTGATAGTATTCACTCAAGTCTGTTCCACGTTCAATTGATTGCTCAGTATCATTTATGTGTCTTAGATCAATTTTATCCGCAAACGTCCAGCTCCTAAGGATGTTTACAGATATTAGTTGATTCAATTTAGTCGCTAAATGAAGCTATGCGCGCGAGTTAGCTTACCCAAATTTGAGATGACAATTTTGGCTATCGAAGGGAAAATAGGTGATGTCGATCTGGCACGAACTTCTAAAGATGGCGGGCGGATTCCAAGTGACGTGGCCGTCAAATCGCACCTTGGCCTTTGTCATAATGGACACTGCAAAGTAGCCCTCGGCACTGGTGATTTGTTGGGATGGGCGCGAAGTTAGTTGGTTAGCTGGTGGTTGCTTAGACTTGAAGTTTCCAAGTCAGCCAGCCAAGTGAGTTGCACCGCCAAAAGGGGGCGCCAACTGACCTATTGTAAAGCACAATATCTGGCAGCCAAATCTGTTCAGCAGGTAGGTTGATGTCCTCTATGCCACCGTATTCGCTTGGGTCCCATTTGAGCTTGTAATCTGACCACTCCTGTTTGTTTCGTTTGGGTAGTTTTAATGTTGGCGCAATTGGTTTGTAGTGGATATGCGCGGTGTTAATTGCTGAGCCAGAGATTTGCCATGACATTGGCAAGAGTATTGAGAGAGGAGGGCAGGGTTTTCGCGCCGCCAAGAGGCCGGCAAGAGGGAAAGGTAACAGTATTTGGCCAATATACTCGCGAGCAATTGGATCCGGCCGGCCGCCCAATAATCAGCTTTTATATTGAGCTGTGCCGCTAAGCCGCCCACTTAGATCGCACTTGGTGGCTTCCAATTTTATCGCTCTTATGGGTGGACGGATTTGTGCGCATACAATAAATCATTTTTATTGTATGTATCTCCCAGCCTCAGATTGTCCGACGACAATCTGAGGCCGCTTCGGTTTGGTTTGGTTCGGGCGCCAGTGTAGCTGCACAAGCTCAGCTATTTGCGAGCGAGTTGAGGGCGGAGAGGACACCAAATGCAAATGATCGACTGCTCTGACCCAAACAAACGCGGAAGTAGAAGTGGAAGTGGATCCATGCAAAGGGGGCTCCTTGTTTCAGGCTCGGGCGCCGATATTGAGACTTGACTCTCGGACTTGGGCAAACAATCTTCAAGGAGCCAGCGAGAGGGGGAGTGCAGAGCAAACGACGGAAGCCGGCTGAGATTAATTTAAATGAGTGTTCAGCTGAGACCAAGACGACTGCAAGGATCTAGAGTTTGAAACACAAAACTCGATGGAGGCGAGACGCAAACATCAACACCAAGCAAAGGCAAGGATCCACTAAACAAACTTGAAGTCGCCGACAGACGAGCGCTTGACCCCATTTGAGGGCTCCAAGAGTTGGCCCTTTTCTTGGCTGAAACGAGCGCACTTCTAGGGGCGAGCTCTCGCCCTCTCAAGTTTGTCCACTGCGCTCGAGCTGCGGCCCAGGAGGGCTCGCAGGTGACTCAACTAAAACCCTGGCCGGCCTCTAGCTGGCTGATTCGTGTTGACGCATTTTAGACTCGCCGGCAGAGAGAGAGGGAGGGTTTCTCTTTTTGGCCAGTTTGTGGGCCGGTTGCGCGCGCCAAGGATGTGGAGTCTACAGGGAGCCAACCTAATTGGGCCGAAGCGAGCCATCATTGTGACGGGCGGCCACTGCGAGCTGTCCGCCCGTCCGGCCAGCGCGGACTTGCTCGCCCCTGCCGGCGCCCGAGGGTTTTAGCGGGCCGAGCCTGGCGCAAAGTAAAACGTCCGCCAAGCTCCCCTCGCTGACAGCAACTTCCGCCAATCTCGCAGCGCCAGCGAAGCCGCCACCAAAAGCAGGGCCCTGGCGCCAGGCCACTTGGCGGGCGCATCGATGCTTGAATAATTTTGATGCCCTCGACCGGAAAGATGTCATCTTTGGCCTCTACCTCTCGCTCGCTCGTTGGGCCGCCCGGCCGCCGACTAACTGGCTTGTCCTCGGGCCAAGGCGAGTGTAATTCAAATTTGTCATTCATGAATTAATGGATGGCCGCTCTTCCGTGGCCAAGCTGGCGCACTTTGCGCCGGCAATCTGCGGGCTGGGTCGGGCTCGAGTCGTCTCGAAATGCTAGAGCCCCATGAAGTTGGTTGGATTTGGGCGCTTCAGTCGGCTACTGTGGGCGCCCTCGTCTCTCGGCTGTGCTCGTTCAAGTGCAACAATTGCGCCTGATTTGGGTGGCATTTGAATGGTTAATGTGACGCAAATGTCACTTGTTTCGCCCCTCCCAAGAACCAAAACGGGAGGCGAGTTCGCCGACTGGCCAGCCGGCAAGCGAGCGAGCGAGCGAGACTTTTCGCCTCGCCCTCTCTCGGGCGAGCTGGCGCAGTCAATTGGAGACAATGGCTCTATGTTAATCAGCCCGCCCACTCTCTTGGCTGATGCGCAATCGGCCCCGATTGCTCCTGCAAGCGCGCGCCAGGTCGATTATCTGGGGCCAGGATTTGGGGCCCACTCAAGTGGAGTGCGGCCAAAGGGATTTGCTCGCGCCGGCGGCGGCGGCGGCAAATCTTGACTCGAGATCCATGGAAATTGATGGCTCCATTTTCTGCTGACACCGGATTGCGAGCGCCCTGCCAATCAGCGGCGAGAGCCCCCCGCTCGAGCTCACAACCGAGGCGGCCCCCTCCGAGTCACTAAGTTTCCATCCAAGGCCTAAGGACCAAATATTGTCCAAGAGTTCAGATTGCGAGAAAAGTTTTGGGCTTGCCGGGCACACTTGACAAATTGGGCCGCCTCCATGGTGGCCCGATGACAGGCCAAAGATGGCCGCTTGTTGGCGCCAGCGAGCGACAGGCGGCTGTCTGGCGGCGGCGGCCAGCCATCCATCATGAGTCCAGTTGGTTTGCGCTGGTGGCGGCGGCGGCGGCGCCACTAGCAGCGCTGGCACCAGATTGGCGCTTAGCTCGCGGGCGGCTGCGGCGGCGCCCACCGAGCTCGGCTTGGATTGCCTCTAACGAGGCGCGAGCTGGCGCCTCCCTGCCAAGTCAGCCCTTTGCCGCTCCCTGCCGGCGCGCTGACTACATTTGGCCCGACATTTGGTGCGCCTGCAATCGGACTCTCGGTCTTGGCAGCCGCTTGTGCGGATGCCAATTGTGCGAGTTAGGCTGGCCGGCGAGCCGTGAGTTTGGTCGAGTGGAGGCGGACGCGACTTCGATGCAAATGGGCGCTAATTCTAACCGAGCGGCCGGCCCACCAAGCTGGCGGCCTCCCCACTCGAGGTGCACGCAAGCGAGCGGCGCCTCAATCCACCAGCCAGCAGCGGCAACAACAACAACAACCGCCGCCACCACCGATGCTCGTCCGTCATTAGCCATCGCCGAGATTGGCGGCCCCAATTTGGCGGACAAGCGGCCGGTTGAGGAAATCAATTGCCTGGCCCCGTGATAATTAACGCGCCCAATGGGCCTGGCCGCTGTCTCTCTCTGGAGATGGTCTGAGGCAGAGGGCGCGAGCTGTCTCCTGGCGGCCACTTTGGTTTGTCTTGATGGCCCGGCGCCGACCCATTAAGATCCAATGCGGCCCCCCATAAAGGGGGCCCCCCTCTCGCTTGGCCGGCGAGCAATTGGGGCAATTAACGGCTCATTAGAATGCAGCTCGCTGGCTAGCCGGCTTGTGCTGCCTATAAGCAGTTGCGGCCACAATCCGTCAACAGGTACGCGCGGATTGGCTGGGCTGGGCAAATTGAACTCGCCTCCTCCAATCTAACCCAATGAATCGCCCTTGCCTTAGAGGACCTGTTGGCTTGGATTTGCGGGTGAAATTTGAGTTGGTCGCGGCGAGCGAGCGGCGGCGCCACTTAGTCGGCGAGTCCGGTTTCACCTTCGCGGCCGCGCAACCAACTCGAAGGCCAAGTGGAACGAACCACTCGAACGGCCAACCATCCAAGTGGAAGCCAACCGGCCAACGAGTAAACTAATTGATCCCGCTGGCTGGCTGGCTGGCTGTCGAGCTGACCGCAAACGTGCGGATCTAATTACACAACGGCAAGCCCATTGGCTCCAAGTCTAACGAGCAAAGCCCATTTTAGCCCTCGTCTCAGCTTACCTGATTCAGCCACACGTTTGTCGTCATCATTTGGTTCTTCAGGTTCTAGTTTGTTTCGTTTGGGGCGATTTTGTTGGCGAGTTAATTTGGCCAAGGCGAACGTGAGCGTTCAGTTCGGGGAGGCCAGGTGGGCAGGGAGTTGGTTTGGTTCGGTTCGGTTAGTTGGGATTGTTTTGGTTTTGGTTTTAGTTTTGCTCGAAGGACAACGACAGCTAAAGCGGCAGCGAGAGCCACTAAGCCGAGAGGTAGCAAACCCGCCTCTGAGTGCACACGAATGGGCCCGCTAAGCCTATTTGTTTCGCTACCCGAGCCAGCCAGTTTCTGGCACTTTATGGGCATCGCCGCCCAAATTAAACCGGCCTCTGGGCGGCAAAAGATGGAACAATAAATAACATTGAACATGTTCAAAATTATCGACCACCGAGCGGCAGTCTCGTCAAGTTGGCCGCGGGACAGTTTTGCCCGCAGAAGGGAGCGGCGCTCGCTGTTTGCCACCACTTAGGCTGCTTGGTGCGATGTGGGCGCCTAGCGCCGTTTGCGCACTAGCGCTCGCTCGGCTCTAAAAACTTTCATTGTTTCTCGTGGAAGCGGGCCCAAGTGCGCACACTACAGCACTAGAGCCGCCGCCGCCGCCGCCGCCATGTTCACTCGAGCCGGCCTCTTTATCTTATTTATTGATCTTATTTAACTTTTTGCCCGCAAAACTGGAGCGCCGCTCGCCTTGGCCCATTCAAGTGGCTCATCGACCTGAATCAGGACAATCTCACGTAGCAAACTTGGCGCTGCCCGCCACATATCTTGGCTCGAGTGCCGGGCGCGGCCTCTGCGCTGAGGCCCCTCGTCAAGCCAATCTCTCCCCCCTCTCTCTGTTTCTCGGCTTCCTTCCGATGGGCCAATGGGCGGCCAGTTGGCATTCATTCGTGTACGCAAGCTTGCATTCTATTATATTGCGTGGGATCCAATTAATTCGAATCACGTCCGCGCTCTCGAGCAGCGAGCCGGCCTGCCGGCTGGCCGGCCAATCACGGGCCCACTTGGCCTGGGTCGGGCTCGCGATCGGCGCGCCCGTGCCCGCGGCCAAGCCCGCTGCAAACCGCATGGCCGCCTGCTTAACCTACCGCACTCGCGGCCGGATAAACATCGGCCGGCCGCCCGCCCGCAGTGGGCGCAATCAAGGCGCCTCTGGAACAAAACACAAACTTGCGCCCGGCCCCACCTGCGCCGGCCTCATTACGCGCGCCCGCCAAACAGGCAGCGGAGGCGCCCGAGATGATATCAATCCAATTTGGCCTCCAGGTGCAAGCGGCCACGCCCCTCCGCAGGCGGCCGCCCGAACGGAGCCGAGCCGAGCCGAGCTGGGGCCCAAAAAGCATAAGCCCGCCCGACAGCTAATCACACCTTAAGCCCTCCGCCCCGCCGTCAGCCAGCCAATCGGAAGTGGCCGGCGAGCTTGTCCGGAGCGGCGGCCTGGCTTCCGGGACGCATCAATAATGACAAGGCTGGCCGGTGGGCCTAATCGCTCGCTCTTGTTACTGCCGCCGTCGCTTCTTCTAACTCTGCTTCTGCCTCTCCTTCTGCCTTTGCTTTGGGACTGGAAGCGCCAGCCAAGTGGCCGCTTCCGATCCCAAGAGCGATAAATGGGCTCTTGCAGGCGGAGGCTCCAGTTTGGCGCCCATCCCAGCGGCCTCCTGGCCTCGTCGGCAGTCGCATCCGAGCCCGAAGGAGCGGAGCGAGAAGATTGCTGTGGGCCAGCGGAAGCCCAAAGGGGCGCCCACTGTGAGCAAACAGGCCCACTGTGCTTTCCTTGCCGGCTGCATAAACAGCAGGCCAGCCAACCTATTGGGCCTCATATGGGGCCGGCCAAGCTGGCAGCCAGGAGCTTTGCGGTGGCCGCTCAATTGGGGCTAGCCAGCGCGCCAGACTGGACGACGTTGGGCCAACTGGCAGAGGAATTCGGCTGCCAGCTCGGCGGACACGAGGAGGAGGAGGAGGAGGAAGAATACACATGACTGGGTTTCCAATCGAATAGCTCGCATGTTTACATCCCTCATTATTCCAACAATCAATTTTATTGCTCTCCCTGTTCCGCTATCCTCCTCCCTTCGCCGCCATGTCCGGATCCCAGAAGTCTCGCAGGGAAAGTCAACGAAGAGAGACGTTTGGAAACATCGTGCGACCTGAGTCGGCTTGCTCAAAGCGTCCCCTCTCTATCTGTGACCCAATTGAGCTTCAAGTCTCGAAAGGTCTCCATCTGGCTTTGACCTGAAAGCCAAACACGGCCGCTAGAGCCGAGGCCAGAAATGGAGACGACGAGTTCAAAAATGGCGCGCTCAGCTCGGCGAGCCTCTAGCGCACATGTGCGCCGGCCAACTTCTGCCAGAGCGCGACAAGCATTAGGTTTCAAGAATCGTGCAATACAGGTTACGGCAGCCTCTGAGCAAAAGCAAAAGCTCTCTCCCCTTCTATTGAAAGCCCGAGCCAGAGAGAGAGATGGAGAGCGAGGCCCCCAATCAGGCCACTCTGGTGGTACCGTTGCCGCATTGGTAAACATGGCCGAGCCAGCATGGGGGTCCAACTGTCAGCCGACAACACTACCACTCACTCACCCTGGCAAATCAAGTTTGCCTCTTTGCTGCGGGCGCACCATCGGAATCAGCGAGGCCTTTGTTGTCGGCCAGACTCTCGTCAAGGCAGCCGATTGCGATTTGTTGAATAAACAACAGGGATCCTCTCGTGTCAGCTCGCATAAGCCAGCCAGGCGGCCGAGTCGCGCGACGTGCCCGCCAAAACGAGCAGCCGCCGCCGCCAGCTTGTGGATCCGCTTGATTGGCTGGCCATCGCAGCAAGTTGCGCCCGGAGTGGGCCTTTTGTTTCACTCGGCCAGCTTTTTGTCACAACCTGGAGGTTGGTGGCCGGAGTTTGGAGGTTGAACAGCATTATGGGGTTGCACTAGAGGGGGGGGCTGTTTCGTGCTTCCTCATCCCCTTCGCCTGGAGCGAAAGGGACAAGCTTACTGCCATACTCGTCACTTCAGAGGCCGTCCAGTGTACGCGGCCCTCAGTGGTCCGACTGCTCGCTAGTTGGAGGGGAGGGAGGCGGCCGAGACAAGGCTTGCGGAAGTTGGCCCACATGGAGACGGCCCGAGAAGGGGGAAGGCCGAGCGCAAACAAGCCGGATTCGCCACTCTCAAGTGGAACATTGCAAAGTTTCCGCCGGATTCAACTTCAATATGTTTGGCCCAGCCCTTGGCTGTTCTCTCCAGCTCGCTCATTGCGATGCAAATTTACCCGCCAATGCACTGGCCAGTGCTGCTGGCGGACGGGGAGGCACTTGTCGCGCTTCCTCATTACGCGAGACGGCTAGATAATAAGTGTTGCCAGCAATTCCCCCGTCAAGTTCCGCCAGCAGCGAGGCTCTCGAGGGTTTGAGACTAACCCTCGAGGGTGGCGACCACTTGATGGGCCCTCTGCTGGCCAGTCAAGTGTCAATGAAATAACGATCGTCGCACGGCGCCAGCATTGGAGGCGCCCAAATCTAAGGTGGGCGCCGAGTTCGCATTGGGCTGCTTCGAGGAGGGCAAATCTATCAAGCGAGCCGAGCTCGCCGGCTGCTAGCCAAACCACAAGAGTTGAGAATCGAGCGCAAAGGTGATCGATCATCGGTAGGTGCAAAACTGCGCCCTGCGCAACTTGAGTTTGGGCTCCCGCATCAAGCAGCCAGCAGCCAGTGTATTGAATTTAATTCAAGCCGATCCAGGCCGATTGTCTCGTGCGCTCGCCCGCTTTTGCCCCGAGCTCCAGTTTGCCGCTTGGTCCGACTTGCCATCAATCTAGTGGAGTTGCATTTTTGCGCCCAATCCAACTTGCCTAGCTGGCATAATTCCTCTCCCCCCCCCTTTCCCTTTTTCCTCCAAACCCAAGCCGGCTCAGCAAGCCTCAAGGGCCTCGCATAGGCCGGCCCAGTGCGCAAACACTTGAGGCGGCCGCTCTCGCCGGCAAACTCATCCAGGGGCCCTCCTGTGATCGCGGGGCGGAAGCAACAAATCGGCGGCCCAAAATCGATTGACCCCAGGACGAGGATCAAGTCGAGCAGTGGCGGCCGCCGGCCTGCCTTGGCGCGCGACACTCGGCTGGCCCAGTAACAGGCGAAATGGAGACCAATCCAAAACTGGCGCCGATCCAGATGGAGTTCACCTGGCCCGAGGAGTGGCGCTAGAGGCAGGCCAGCGAGCGGGCTGAATCCGGCTCCGATCTGGCCCAACAGTGGGGCGGATAATTTATTGGCCTCTGGCGCGCGTTTGCCGGGCCAAAGTCGGCCAGCAAGACGACTGTGTGACAGAGTCGCATTAGCTCGGCCGAGTTAGCCGAGTTTGGGGCCAAGTTTAGCGGGCGCCAGTTCCGCTCTCTCTCTCTCCCTCCGAGTCCAAAGACAGATGATGATGATGGCGAGTTTAGGTGGCGAAATATCAACTGGAACAGTCTGCGCGAAATCTCTCATCGTCGGCGGTTGCAGCGGTTGCAGCGGCGGCAGCGGCAGCAGCAGTAGCAACTGAGGCTGCATGAGCGGCAGTGGATGTAGCACTAGCGCCGACTACTGCGACACTTTTGGGGCCCCGAGTCCATTTGCAGGCTGCGCGCGCGGACCAACCAAGTGGGGCGCCACTTCACGCTGGCTTATTGGCGCAACGCCAGTTTTGATTGGTATCAGCGGAGGTGAGCCTTTGTTGGCACATTATCTTATCGGCTCCATGTCAGCCGCTTGCTCGGGGCGCCGCTCACGGGCAGCAGCGGGAGCCGGCGAGCCAGTCAGCTGTGGCCGCGCGAACCCGGCTCGGCCAGAGCGGCCCTCGGTCCCCACTGGCCCCGCCCCCACTGCCCGCGAGTCCTTCAAAGGCCCGCCCCGCCCTCGACCGAGCCGACCGAGAGACAAAACAAGAGAGGCCCTGAATCTTCATTGGGCCTGTTGGTGTCGGAAATCAGTGTAGACGTTTGTCGTCGTGCTGAACGTTGCTCTGGCTCAGAAGTGGCCCGCCACTGGCTAGCCAGCTCGAGTGGCCGGGCTATTGCTTTTTATCAGTTATATTGCAGAGCCCACTTGCACCATTGGGCCGGCCGTTATTTGGCTGTAACCGGTTATAAATGGTTATAAATCTCCTCGCTTCTAAATTCAATTGAGCAGCTCGCTCGAAGGCAGCCTATGGGCAGTCAAGTTGGTCTGGCCAGCAAGCCAGCCAGTTGGCTTGGCCGCACTGGCCAAATGTTTGCCGGTTGACACAATCAATAGCGCAAAATAGAGCCACGCTAATCATTATCGGGCTTGCGCGTTTAGGCCCAGAGGCGCCAAGTTGTTTTTAGAGGCCAGTGGAGCCAAACAAAGGCCAATTTGGGCCAACCAAAACGCGAACTGGAGCCACCGACTGCCTGGCTGACTGGCCGCCCACCGAGAGTGGCCCATCGAGCGGAATTATAAATGTTTCTGTCCGAAACGAGTCAACTGGCCGGCCAGTCGGCTTGCAGGCTGGATGATGATGATGATGACCATGATGGCCTTTCGCCGGCTTTGGCTCAGGCTGGCGACAAAAGAATTAGTCGGCGAGTTGATTTATTGATGCTAACAAACGCCGCTAGGTCCCGTGAGCGGCGCGCGCCAGCACTGCCCATCTTGCTTGGCCTCGTTTCGTCCCATTGGCTTTGGCCCAGATTGGTCCGCTCGGCGAGGGTCGAGTCAAGTCCAGTCGAGTCCAGTTCATTCCACTCCACGCCGGTTGGCCCCCAGCAGCAGCAGCATTGGCCGATTGCTTATTGGGGCCGCTGGAGAGCGTAAACAAAGTCCGCGGATGCAATCAGCTATCGGCGGCCCAACCGACTGGCTCGCGACACTAATGATGCGATTGGCGGCCAGAGCAGACGTTGGCCAGACCGCTCTTGTTCCATGAGACTGGCCGGGCGACCAACGAGCAGCCCGGATGGCCGCTCCTTTCGGCGATGGCCCGTTGAGAGAGAGGCAGCGGCGACCCTCTGGTCTCGATCATCGTGGGGCCCTTGATATTTAAAACTGCCCCACCCTCTCCAATGCATTCGCCCCTCCACGCCCACGCCCCTTGAGCCGGCCGACTGAGCCCCTCAGCGCATCTCGATCCAGCCTCCTCTGAGCTGGCGCAAGGGTGCAAATTAAACGCCCACTTCAAGTCCTCCCACATTGCCTCTTGTCGCTGGCAAGCGGCGCCCCATTTCAAGCCACAGAGGCTAAATCTCTCTATCTTCTACTCGGCTGCTGATCTAATTTTATTCCCACAAGACGCTCGGACAAACTCTGATCGGCGGCCACCGATGCTGCGGCCCCGCTTAGTCTGGCCCAGTCAAGTCTAGTCTAGTCTAGTCTAGTCTGGCGCTAGAAGCGGCCCAACTAGCTAGCGGCATCGCAAACTGGCGCCAACTCGCCGGCCATCGTCTCTCAACGCCCAGCCCTCCAGGCTCAAGGTTAACCGGCGCCGAGTTGGCCAGGTTTCGTGCAGTTTATTTTACAAGAATCGATGACTTTTAAACGAGCTCGAGGGGCTAAGGCCGACGAAATCAGCCATTTAACCAACGATTTGCCTCATTCAATTGACAATCAGCTGGCGGCAATTTGGGCTCGGCCAAGGGGACCAGCAAACGGGAGGTCGAGCAACGGGGAGGCAAAGTTCAAATGAAGCAACGAGCGGCCGGCAGAGGGGAGAGGCCTCGGCGGGGAATAATAATGGACTGATAGGCAATTTGGTCTTGCCGAGTTCGGAGGAGCTGACGCAAAGTGACACCAGCGCCTGGCTTCCCTTTTAAGCCCATGGATCGAGGGGCGGACATGGCGGCTTTTGGGCATCTAGCGGTTGCAAAGTCGCGCTCCCTTCTAGGTGAAATGAGCCGAGAAGTTGGATGTCATTGTGTTGAGTGTGGCGCGCATAATTCACTTTTTGTGCGCCAGTTCAACGGGCCTTAGCATTGAGTTGGGCGCACTCGTCGCGCAACTCGGTGCCCGTTCGTCCAGCGCGCTCCTGGCGCAAGAGGCGGGCGCAGGATGCTGGCTTGGCCAGGGGTTCGTTCAAATTTAAACCGGCGCCAAGTTTAAACTTGCGCCGAGGCAAAAAACGGACCCAAACGAGAGCATCGAATAATCGATTTAAGATGCCAAACTGTTCCGCTCAAGGGCCAACTACCTGCCGCTAATGATGGACGACTTTGCGAGTTTGGCCAGGCTTTGCTCGTTGGCCGCTTTCAAGCCGGCGATCGGGTGTACGGTCAAGCTCGATTTAGTGTCGTCATCTTGGTGACGCTCCACCAAAGGGATGTGAGCGACCGCAAGAGGAGGTGCGCGCCTATAAGCTCGCCAATGGAGCAGACGGGGCGATAAGAGGCGGCCGGTTGATTGATTAAAGCGAGGGCCCCTCGGCTGGGCCAACCACAGGGCGCCGCTCTGCAGCCTTGGCCACCTAATTGATCTCTCCCCTCGCTCCTTCACTTTGGTTCGGATCGGAAGCAGATAAGGCTCGAGTCAGGTGGCCGCGAGCCAACCTGCGAGTCTTTGTGGACTCGCAGGTCTGGGCGGAGGTTTAATTTTGTTTTACGACAAAGATGGTCACACTTTTGGCGTTTGGTTGGCGCCAAGGAGGCAACAGGGTAGAGGGACGAAGCTCCAAGGCCAAACTTCCAGAGTGTTGCCAATCACTATTGTGCCTCGCTTTTGGGCGCCTTTTCCGCTTCCGCTGGCCCGAGCGCTCAATAGCCGCCGTCTCGTAAAGTTGACCTATCAGGCCAAGTCTATCTACCTATCTATCTTAGTCAGAGGGCCAGCAACCCTTCCCTTTCACAATAAGCGCGGCCTGCGTGCCCCTGCAACCCTAGGCGCCCGTTGAGTCGCCCTCTCTCTCTCTCTCTCTCTCTCTTGCCACCAGACGATTGATGCTCGGCGGCGGAGATCTGGCCGGCAAAGCTCCGTCTGCCAGACTTGGCTCAGTCTCGGCAGGATGAGAGGGCTTTTGGCTCACAGCCGGCGGCGGCGGCGAGCGCGGCGCCTGACAGGCAGCTCGCAGAGGATCAGCGGAGATTAAATCAGATCAAATGTCTTAGGGAGGGCGGAGGGTGGGCCGAGTTGAGAGGCAGATGTTGGCGATGTTTGCGACGCTGCCACTTGCACCGAGGAGCAAATTTTATCTCGGCTTGACCAGCGCAAAACCAGGCCCAAGGGTGTGGCTGAGCGACATTCAAACTGAAACATTTTTAACAGATTTCGCCGGCGCCCACTTGAGGCGCCAGCTGGTTTGGCAGGTGAGTTTGGGTCAAGAGATTTGAGCGGCCAGCGAGGAGGGGGCCCATTTTTGGCATCTTTGATGGGCGCGATTTGGCCGGGCGAAATTTGGCTAGCTCGAGCAGGTGAGCCGCGCTCATGGGGGGGGGGAGCAAATTGGGCTCGTTTTCAGGCGTTGCAGGCAAACGCGCGCCCCCTGACACAATCCGGCCGCCGCTGGCCTGAATGGTGTGTAACATTCGGTTTGCGAGCCTCTGGCGGCCAGATTGTGAGGTCCAGTTTGGCCGGCCGGGTTTTGTGGGCGAGCCGAGCGCTGGGGGCGCCACTCTTGCGGCCGCCAACTCTGTTTATAAAAGGCCCAGATCCGCAATCCAATTTGGCGCCAACAGGCCGACGACAAGCTTGCCCGGCCGCAGCCTCCCCTCTCGGGCGGCTGAGCGCGCGGCCGGCGGCCACGAGCAGCGGCGGCCAGCCAGCCGGCCGGCC
>Ga0209372_1000424_pt1 | contig 21182 bp, 13 predicted proteins | sample AgamicAtPe_FD_187170 | JGI IMG/M metagenome (GOLD analysis project Ga0209372, IMG submission 187170) | Agave microbial communities from Guanajuato, Mexico - At.P.e (SPAdes) (version 2) | ecosystem: Host-associated > Plants > Phyllosphere > Phylloplane/Leaf | place: Guanajuato, Mexico | collected... | reverse complement strand
CAACAACAACAACAACAACAACAACAACTTGCCACTTCGCTTGCAACGCCACAAAACTTCAAGGGCATTTCAGCGAGGTCGCGAGTGGATCTGGCTCACCTGAACGAGTGCAACTTTGTTCGCAATCAGCAGCCCAGCCAATATGGTCAAACTAACCAGCAGCTCGTTTGCAATTGCGGGGCTTTTGAGCGCACTAACAGCCAATCCTCGCACCACCAGCTCCATCAAATTGGATCCAGCCATGAGTTCGACGACAGCGACGAGGCCGCCTGTCTACTACGGCAGCCAGCTGGCTTTGCGGCCGCCATGAACCCGAACAATCTAATGATGGCCGGCCAACAAGGAGCAATGGACAATAGTCTGCTGCATTCAAGTGTGAATGGATCGCTCTACAAGCAGCAACAAAGGCAACAATTTGCACGATTTCGCCACCAATCGTCCGAGTTGACGAGCGACGATGATGATGATGAGGAGGATGAGGATGAGGTTGCCGTTGAGGGTTACAATGTTGAGCCAGATGACGAGCTTAGCAATGACACCTTGCCGGATCGAGTCCAGGACGATCAAGAGGTCAAGTATCTCTCGAGATCAATCGTTAGGAATGAGGAGCTGAGAGATGGGCCAGGTAGACATTTGAGTGGTTCACGTACGAGCATAAGTTGCCAATCGTGCACCTGCGGTAGCCAGTTACAATTGGATCAAGCGGGAGTGGAGGGCGAGCTGTCGGAGAGGAAGTCCGCCTTGCAAGCGAACAGTGGGCTACACAGCGAGAAGACGGCCTTGAGCAGGGAGAAAGCAGATCAAATGGGAGCTGGCGAAGAAGTTAGCCAATCTTTGGCAAGACAGCGAACGCTACGAGTTGTAGACCAAACTGCCTCAAAAGACAATTGTGATATGAAAAATAATGAAGAAGGTTTAAATAAAAATTCACATGTAGTAGTGGATACTAATTAGAGGTGAGACAAGGTAAAGTTGACACTTATACGCCAAAAACTTCTCAAGTTGGACAATCATACAGGACAAGCTTGTACGATGCAACATCAATAAGCTCACTTATTAAAATAAACACACCCAAACTTTCGCCACATCTACAAGCGCAAATTCTTAAAGAGACCCCATAAAACTTGGAATTCCTAGCACAATTCACCTTGAAATTGTAATGGGAAATCCACAATTCATAAAATTCTTGCTCAACTATTAACTGTTTCCAAACATTATTGAGCTCTCTCAAGCAACCAATTTGGAGTGTTAAGAGAGGTTGGCCGGATATTGCACGTGATCCAACTAAACTCGGTGGTTCAATACGACAGGGTAATATTGTATTCCCGTTGCCCGTCGGATCCTGAACGACCTTAAGGGGAGATAGCATCATCAGGCTTCCATTTCGATTGAAAGTATGAAAGTTTGCTTAGAATAAACTCTTGCGCTTGCCTTGAACGAAATCTATCAACATGAAGCTCTCCATAACGAACTTGATTTTTTCATTCTCAACTTTCGAGACCGATATTCAGTTTTGGTACCAGTTAGATGGCCAATGAGCGATGGGCGGTTTAATGAGACTAATAAAGGCCCTGTATCTTTCACACAAAGACCCCTCGAGCTGAGAGAATTTTCCAGCCTAAACTCCGCTTTCTCCTCCTTAATGGATGGATATTGAGAGCTGGCATCCCAAAAGTTTCGAGGTTTCCAGTCGGCTGCAATTTTAGCTGATTACGCTGGGGTATGAGCTTATTTGCTAAGCTAGCGCTCATGGTCGGCTCGCGAACGGACGCCGTATCTGAGGCATCACGGCGTTTGCGTCGCAATTTTTCAATCAGAGTAAATTCATTATGGTCCATTTCGTCGTTGAATGGTGGCGAGGCATCGGTCACAAATGGATAGGGTCTAACGTTAGTGATAAAGTCGTTTGGATCGTTGCTTTGGCCAACAGGGCCAACATTCAATGCCGACGAAACTGGGCCAGTCGGCTGGGATGATCTGTTCCCAAATAGCATATTATCCAAATCCTCGAAAGTTGCTGGAGGCTTCACTGGCTGGACCAGCGAAGCGAGGTCTGGACCTTGGATGAGCGGTCCGCTAGGTAGAGGTGCGGCAGGAACGTTATCGGCACCAGTTTGCCTATTCTTTGGCCATTTATCACCATTCTGCTCATCAATGATTCTATGATAAAAGTACTCGTGCTGTGGGATGGGATGAAATTCATGGCCCTGCTCGCCGGGATCTAGGCCCACTAACTTGGGCCGCTCTGGCTTAGAAACAAAAGGTGCGCTAGTTGCATACTGACTCGTTGTATGCGGGTAAGGAAATGGTACATGTTGGGAGGGTCTACCGAATTGGGAATGGGGCATATTTACCTGTGAACTCTGGCTTTGACTGTGACTTTGAGCCTGCTGCTGCGCCTGAAGAGTCTGATGCTGTTGTCGATCTAGCTGTCCTTGAGTTTGGGAGTTCGAAAATGAAGGCTGCTGGTTGGCCTGCGGAATTGGTGCGTTTTGTGGTCGATGGTTGGCGTCGTTCGACGCGAGGGACGTTTGTAAGGGTTGAAGAGATAATTGGGGCGGAGGCATCAGTGATTCAGACGACGATGGCGGCGGTGGTGGTGCATTGTTAGCGACGTTCGGTGGTTGGTTCGAATTCGGGTTAGCGTTGACAGCGAGCGGGTTGGACATTGGGGTTGTGGCTGTGGGTTGAACATTAATGTTCTCGGGGTTGGGCACTGAATAAGCGTTCGGAATTCGACCATTACCTTGTGTCGGAAATCCATTGAACTGCTGTTGTTGCTGTTGCATAGTGGGAAATTGCATGCTCAGACCAGAACCCTGGAAAATTTCTCGCAAGGTTTCGCTGCCTCGGAAAGGACTGCTTTGGCTCTCGTAATCGCCAGGCAGACCCATTGCTGGGAACGTCTTCCGAGTTGTAGAGCGGACGGCTTCCTGGCGTTGTAAGGCAGGATTGTGGTAATCGGTCCCGTGTTCGCCCCGGACAGAGATGTTTAGACCAGGTACATAGGGGAACATGTATGCATAGTTGGTTTGCAAGCCGATCGGCTGAGCAGCAGTTCCTGAGCCGCCACTGGCTAGGTAGGCCTGATCGTAGCCAAGAGCCTGCAGTAGCCTCGATAAAGCGGCAAGCTTGACTCCCACCAAACCTGCCGTTGCCAAGATTGAGGTAACAGGAACTACTGATAACACTGCTCCAACTGCCTCCAACTGACCATTGACTAAATTTGTGGACTTCTCACTGAGTAATAGAAATAGCAATAGAAGATGACATAGACCTAGAAAGGTCCGCCTAAAACCTCTCCCAGACTCAAACGCACTCTTGTGTGTCATTATAACGTATATTATTCGAAACTTGACTCACAATCTAACGTTCAAATTCTTGAGAAGGTGTTGATCAAGCCTGCTTTGATGTCCCGATTTGATGAGAGTAGTAATCGCTTCCCGAACCAACCACCATGTGACAGCTAAATGACGGTGACTAATTGAAACAGCAAGAACTCAAACAGATCGAAGCAGACGGGTCATAGTAGCACGGTTGAGCCAATCGACACAGGTAATGTATAGCTGATATGAGGTATGGGCTAATGGGCGAAGCTAATCAACTTGAGAATCCAAATGTCATAGGCTAAAGTGCAATCATATAATTCCTAGAGTGAGAGTGAAAAGCTAAGCTTCGCTGGATTTGTCGGTGGCTGGAATATCAATTAGAGGCGAGTGAAATGTTTCGCCAGTTTGATGTGGGTTAGGCTCATCGGAGCATTCACTTATATCGCAGGAGGTAACCCTTGAGTTTTCGGGTAAACAGTCGGAGTTAACCAGATTCGTTTCAATACAAAGAATTGAATTGTCTGAATTGACAGAGGAGCAAGAATCCCTGAGAGAATTCTGAGTAGGTTTTGATTCGTTTGAGTCATCACGAAGTTCCTCCAAGAGATCATCTACTGCACAGGACTTGCTGCCATATTCGTTCTCGATGGGTTCATCGTCGGAGTCTCGCAATTCTGCAAGCAGATCAGCTATGCTGTCGCCAGGGGGAGCGTTTTCGAGTTCATCCTGCACAGGATCGTCAACCTCGACAGGTGAACCGACTTCTCTATCCGTAGCTGGAGCAGCAGGTGGATCAATCGCGTTTTCTATCTCTATAACATCATTAGCAGTCTTCCAAAACAATAGTTCCTGGAACATCCAACGCTTTTTATTCGCTGATACTCCAAAACATTGCATCAGATGCTGGGCTAGTGCAATGAATCCGTCGCGATGGGCCATAGACGGATCGTAGCTTCTTATTTCAAGCAAGCACTTGAAAACGGAAGCTTGGAAAAGGATCACCTCGTTCCTACAGTCATACGCTATCCTTTCGAACAGTTTTAGTATTGCAAGATTGGTTTCATCTTCATTGAACTTAAAATTCTTGAGAGCTTCCAGATGGAGCCTAATTACGTCTGGGCAACAGTAACGTGATACAAAATGGGTCGCTCTGAGCTCGGCCTTCTTTCTCTTTCTGCTTTTCAATGTCTTATTTCCCAGTTCTTCATTGTCTTCCATCTCTTTATCATTCTCAATTTCAACCGAAGCATGATTTTTCGAATATTTCTCCAATAACTCTAAAAAGCAGTGGTTGGTTTGAATGAGATCACGGAGATAGTGCTTGGAGTGCTTCGGCTCGCTGTAGTGTTGGAATAGGTTTAACATTAGACTACTATACTCCAACTCGGTGAAAATGTTCCTCTGGATTGATTCGACAACTTGGTGAAACTGAGATTCAGGTTCAATCGACTTGATAAGGTACAAGATCTCTCTGTATGCTCGAACCGCAAGTTGAAGTCGTCTGGACACGGTCTCAAATTGTTTCTTTTCAATCTCCAATTTATCAACATAACTCGTGATCAAGACTTGAATGTAATGTAGAGTGCTGGTCGACAATGTCTCTGATGTGTAATCAAGATTTTTACTGGAATTACGATTAAAACATGTGAAAAACTGTAGCGACCATAAATAATAAGATTCATCATCTTCTTGAGCCTTCTTCTGAATAAGATTGTGTTTGATATGTTGCATATAGTTGTTGTAAACTTTCTCAACAAATTGCTGGCAGAACATTTTGAGACTATAAGTCACTTTCGATGCTTTGGTGTTTTGATCACTCAAGATCATGGAGGTTTCGGAAGATAATGGTTTCTTGTTTTTCGGCTTTCGCAGGGGCTGTTTGCGGCTGTCGAATCTGAGGTCCACTCTTGAACTAATGGGTTGTCGGATTATGAGTGGCGCGTCGCTGAGGGATCTACAGTTGTTAATCGAGAATGCTGAATTTTTGAATCTAGGAACGTTCATAACCCGATTTGCTTGCCTTTGTCGCTTATCACGAGCAGTTAGTTCTGCTAAACGTCTCTTATCTGGGTCCGAATCATCAAGTTTCCTCTTGAAATAGTCTTGTCTAGCAGACGCTAGATTCACTGGACTCTGGTTCTTCAACATATAGTAGATTATTTCCATGATATGAAAACAAAATTCTGTTCCTCTTTGCGACTCTGATGCAATATAGATGATGGTGTTGAGCATCCCGCTTCTATCCATGTTGTGTAGACACATCTCGTGAATATCGAATTCTCTCGTTCCGAGCTCAGTTGTAGGCTCATCAGATATTTGTAAAACGTTCCTAATAAGAATAATCAATCGTTCAAAAGTTATCTCATCATCGGTGTTACTCTTGAGATGGACATTGAGAGTTGACCATATTCGTTCATCGAGAGCGAAAGCTTCCTTGTAGCCTCGAAGGTACTCTGACAACTTTCGAGATATTTTTTGTTGTTCCGGACTACTAGGATCGTCTTGTTTTTCAAACAAAATGGCAACAGGTGCGGTCAGATTGACGCAAAGTCTCAGGACAATTGTGAAAAGATCTGGATCTCCATCGACATAGTCACAATATTGGACAATGATGGGTATCAAATCTGACTTGATAACGTTGAGGGCACCCAAAGTTGACCGAGCTGGATGCTCATTGGAGTCAGCATTTAGGAATCTCAGCATCTCTCTGAGACAAGGCTTGCAGTCACGATCCTTCATGTAAGTCCCATCGTTTTCGTCCAATTTACCGATACTGTTACAGACAACAGTAAGCTCATCCACAACGTACTTGCTTTCTAACTTAGGTTTCTCCATAATTTATTAGTTTCGGTCGGATCGGATATAATATCATGGCCGACTAGTTGATAGTTCTACATTGGATTGCGCGATCGCCCGATTATAACTTTTCTCAACTCTCGGACAGCGTTTGTCCAGAGACCACGAGTTCTGTGACTGCGAAAAGGCGCGAAATGAACAATCCGGTTGTCATTGTATGCATTGTATCTGTTCTTGGCTTCTCGGGCCGGGTTCGATTCTCAGTTGCGTTCTTTTTTTCATCGACGAAAATAAACACTAGTAAGCACTATTCGTGGTCTGCATCCAAAGACCCGCGCGATTGAATCGGCTATTTGTAGATGGCGCAACGACCATGGCCTACGGTTCATAGGTATCGACCATGCAAGTTGTTTCAGAGTTGTTCACTCCAGAGCCATTTATTTTGGTTGTGAGGGTATGTATCACGACTGAGAATAAATAAACTTCCCGAACTGGTGACATAATACTAAAGGGATACTAACCTCGAAAAAATCAGCTTGTCCTTGTTGGAAGACCAGAATTTCTCACAGAATTTGGGCACTCACGCGATGAAGACTCACTGATGTTTGTCAGAGGTGACACCATATCCGATCTTACTCTGAGATGGGCTCAAATCTGTCCCAATTGGAGCGAGAGATAGGCATCAATCACTTTCCCCAAAATGAACACTATTTCGGTCTAGTGAACTTTGGTAATACATGCTATTGCAATTCCGTTTTACAAGCTTTATATTTTTGTAAACCTTTTAGGGACAAGGTGCTTGAATCAAAGGTCAAATCGAAGAGGAATGGAAAGGAGACCCTACTAACTTGCCTCGCTGATCTGTTTTATACGATCTCAAACCAGAAGAAGAAAACCGGCACCTATGCTCCCAAGAAATTCATTAATAAATTGCGCAAAGAAAACGACATTTTTGATAACTACATGCAACAAGATGCGCACGAATTTCTTAATTATCTACTGAACACAATAGCTGATCTATTGAGAGGCGATAAAGGTGATAAACAGGCCATAACATGGGTCCAAGAGATCTTTCAAGGCACTCTGACGAACGAAACTCGTTGCCTAAATTGCGAGTCGGTGTCCAGTAAGGATGAAGACTTCATAGATCTCAGTGTAGATGTAGAGCAGAATACTTCCTTAACACATTGTTTACGAGTTTTTAGTAAGACAGAGACTTTAGGCTCAGAGCACAAATACTATTGCGAGAAATGTTGTTCGAAACAAGAGGCTCAGAAGCGAATGCGAATCAAAAGTCCGCCCAAAGTGCTCGCGTTACATTTGAAACGTTTCAAGTATATGGAAATGCAGAACAGGCACACTAAGTTAACTTCAAGAGTTGTTTTCCCTCTAGAATTGCGCTTGTTCAACGACAACTCTGCAACCGAATGTGAGGATAGACTATATGATTTGTTTGCTGCAGTTATCCACTGTGGATTTGGTAGGTTGAGTTTGAAGAGTGAACGAGAAACCATATGATTGCCAACTAACTGGGTCCAATCTTCTAGGTCCAAACAGGGGTCATTATATAAGCATAGTGAAATCTTATGGATTCTGGTTATTGTTCGACGACGATTACGTCGAAAAAATGGATACCGCAAGGTGAGATATCTATCAATCTTGTCCAACTCTAGCGAGCAACATGCTTAACAACTAACTCCCAACCTGAAATTCACACATTCACTTCACCTCAAATCATCCAAAGTTTGTTGGAAGATTTCTTCGGACTCACCAGCGATTCACAGAAAACGTCCGAGTCAGCATACATTCTGTTTTATCAATCCCGAGATTGCCATATCCCGTGAATCTTGCTCAGTTGGGTGCCAGCTATTGAGGCTCTGTCTAGTTAGTTTGAGCGGAAACTCGAACGACGGTCTGTTGTAGCAAGTCCAAACTTGGCCATTATAATTGATGGAGTCGAAAAAACGAACCCATTATCGGTGTTAGACAAGCTGCCAGTAGCTGGACATAGCGAGACGATACGACATCATGAATATTGGATCAAATAGACTCGGCAGTCAGCCATCCAAGTCGCCATGGCTGCGCCTCAAACCGATGAATGTAGTCATAAATCTTGTTAGAATTCCGTTGCCTTATAAAAAATTTTAATCTCAACCTGCTTGTTTGATGTATCTGTGAGTCGTATGATACGCATTGCTCAAGCGCGATAAATTCACGTGCATTGTCTCTCCTATCAGCGACAATTCTCGAGTTCATCGGCTGATTTCCGCCAACAAACTATAAAGCGTTCCATATCCGTGCGTTGCGGTGGGCTATTTACCTCTTTGAGGCGCTGTTACAACCTCTCCTTCAATCTTAGTATTAGCTCCCGAGTCATTAAACCTCCAAGATGACGGGAACTTCACCAAAGATATGTGTATACCAATTGGACGAATTGAAAAGAAACGGCACCAAGCTCCTAATAGTGATGTGCATAGGAATCGCGCTAGCTTTGCACGGCATGTATGTCCAATCTCGTCGCCACACGAACCCAGCATATGTACCCTCCACTACGATAGCCACCAGGTGGCTATACGACAAGATAGGCAGCAAAGTGATGCATCCCAGCAGTATGCTCAGCGGAAACTGCAACGCCAAGGGCAAGTTCAAGCAAACTGTACCTCACTTTCTCATGCGTGCTATCTTGCAACCAGTTGTCCACTATTCTGGCTACCTGAACGCATTCATCAACTTGGCTCAGATCGTTCTGCTCAAGGTTTACTATAAGAATCTGAATGCAACAAACACAATCATAGCCCTTTCAGTAGCTGGTTGGATTATCTCTTTCTTTTGCCTAAGTGGTGCCCTTGCCACCTGCAAGCTGATGTGTCTATCATGTCTGGGAATTCATCACCTACTCATCATCTATTTAGCCTGTCGTCGGCGCAAGATAGTCAAGAACATCTGGTGCCCATCAGAAACCTCGAACTCGAGCACCAGCAGCTCGTGCAATAGTGGAGGAACCTCCGGTAAAATCTTCGGAAATGCAAGTCAGAGGGGATCGCTCGATAGTGTTCGCCGTAGGTCAGGAAGGTAGGAAATCCAGGATCTAACACCGAGATGTATCTGAAATAGTAAATCCAGCGCAAGAGATCCAAATTGTGTTACTCAACACGACCGGAACATGACTTTGAGGTTTTGATAGTTGCTGCTGATGTTATTGGTTATGGTCATTCAGGCTCACCCGCTGTTTTCCGGTACAAGTAGGCCGAAATTGATCAACGTGTTTGCGATTGCGATGTTTTTAATCGGCCATGATGAGAGAGAGAGAGAGAGAGAAACGAACGAATATAAAAACTTAAACAAACAAACTGGCCTCAGGGAGCGCATTGAGTTCACACACCTGCACAGTTGGGGACCAACTTGCTCGGTGGTTAATTTACATCATGATTTAGCGAACAAATAGCGATATCCTCTCCTCAAACCAGACGCTTAGATTGATTGGTTCTACCTCAAACTGATCATATTGATTAGTTTGCCACCACTTGTTTGTTTTGTTTCAGTGGTCGTTGTTCTCTCTCCACAGGTTTTACATCAGTTGCCATCGCTATCAAAGAATCACGAATCAACTTTTGTTGGAGCCATTGTCTTCCACCTGGCAGCTGATGATGGTTTTTTGGCCCTTAGCTCTCGGTTTCTATGCCACCTAAGTCGGACAAGCTTTTTGCCACCAACAGTTTCAGGAGGCTGCATCGCTTGTTAACATGAGTTTGAGATTTTGTTTCATAGCCACAAGTAATTGATCATAATTCAATTGCTTGGCCAATGAAGCGACTTGCTGAGCTTTTATAATGTAATGTAAGATCCGTTGAAGGGAATTGGGCAGCATGGGCCGATTATGGTGGTGGCCGTCGGGGGAAGGCAGATTGGTGCTTGGCAGAATTTGATAGGCTACAAGAGGCATGGAGCCTAAGATCGATTCTTTAATTCATTCACGAATCTCGATCGAGCCAGAGAGTACGCTCAAATTCATTGCCCCACAGAGGATTGTCGAGAATGCAAGAAAGTAAATTACGCCTCGCAACAGGTGGGTTACGCTTGATCATTCATTTGAGCAGCCACAGGTGCTCGCTTATTCACTCAGTGATCTGATTGCTCATTGGACCACCAATTGGTTAACCTATTCTCTGGCTGCCGCTGTTGCCGATGCTACTATTACTAATGCTACTTTTGCCCCAGTGATAGGCTCTACTAACTACAATTTTCGTAATTCAATGCCGAGTCATACTCAATGAGCTTAGACACTAGCCAGGTGGTGGTTTCCTTGCTAAATACTGAGTTGAATAGGCGGCCATCCTGCAAAATGGCCAACTGGTAGTAGGAACTGAGTGTTACCTGTCACCGGTGGGAAACGAGCGAAAGCGCGATGATCGTTCGAACTTTGTGCATGCCCTCTCAGGTAGAAAATTGAAACATTTAACTGAATGATTTAGTTGAACCTGCTCTGGATTGAATCGCCAAACGCCGCTCCGATCTGTCATCATTCAATCCAGCAGCATTTTGTGCGATTTGGAGGCGATGATTTCAAGCTCAGTTTTGTGTCCAATCTAACAATTGAATTGTCATATCAAATTCAATAATTTGCAGTCAAACTCAACACTGTTTGTAACGTTTGCGTTGAAAATCGCACCAAGTTTTGGTCATAAAATGGGAGGTTCAGGTGATAAACTGAAGGAGACTCGATGACGCCTGTTTTGGATAGTTGGCCATGTCAATGATCGACTTGCTGTCAGGCACATTGTTATCCTACAGCCAATTGTTTATCAACCTGCGAGCGAACCGTAGGTGGAGCTAGTTTGGATTGCTCATTGGTTTTCCAATTGACCACTGGTTTTATGGCGACGTTACAGTTGTATAAATCCAGCTTATCTTCGACCAATCCAACAATAGGTTGAAACCAGGAGATGTAGCAATGACAACAGCTTTAATAACGTCAACACGGTTCAGTTGTGCGAAAAAATTGCAACAGACCGAAGCAGAATAGGGTAGCTACGTTACGATGATAATAATACCCGAAATTGAATTGAAGGTTGTGCCAGCTAAACTGTCACTGAACTGGTTGTGTTCGGGCGGAATTTAATTACATGTTTGGCACTTCTGTTTGTTGCTGCAATAACAATTGCTTTCAAATCATAATGGCCGCTCTGAAGAGCCTATCCATTTTCATATCACCACAACTAGAATGGGCGTTTAAAATTCTTCTTTGAAGTTGGCTGAAGCGAGACTGACGAACCCAACGGAAATGCGCCAACTCCGAATAAAATTTATAGGAGGAAGTTTTGGATGTGTCACCCCCAGTCGCAAATGTTCATCAGAGATTCGTGAGATCAGGCATATTTCGCAACTTAGAGTATTCAAGCCTAACTCAGTGTTCACAGGCAGTTTGTTCCATTCCCTATCACTTGCGATCAGCATGAACCATATCGATACTTTCGTCCCTTCAAAGTCCTACAGCGTGTCTAAAATCTTTTTATGCAAACTCCTGACCAAGAGATGACAAATGTCGAGATTCATATACTTTAGTGTGAGACTACTGAGGCAGATAAAAGTTAGAGACATATAAGACATGTCTATAACTCTGAGATATTTCAATACGAGTTGATCCAGTTAAAAGGTGTAATCTTTAAAACTGTGCTGCGTCTCGTTTGTAGATTTTGACCCTCTTTAGATACGATTCGCCACCAGGTATAGAACGATGGAAGGTTTTTAGGTTTTGCGAGGGTCTCTTCGTGTAACGAGCTAATAGATTGCTTGGACACGCTCATTTGCTCACATGGTCCCAAACTGCATTCAACTGTGGGAGAATGTCCTCTCGTATTAAGATATTTTGAGAGGTCTATTCAGGCAGCCAAAAACTGGCGGAGCTTTTCAACGATGACAAAGTGGTTAGATGCAATGGAAATGTCTGATTGATATAACGCGCGCATTTGTTCTCCGCAACCATCAATCATGAGTTCAGACACATCACCAGGGAGCCATGAGAGATAAAGAGACTCGAGTTGTTCAGAGGAAGCAGCTGATGGACGATGTTTTCAAACAACTCGTCACGATGTTTTAGGAAAGACATTTTGGGGGCAGCTTTGTTTTTGACTTTGGTCAAAATTTGCCCACTACTTAGAGCATTCAGGCCGGTAAACTTTCAAAAAGCTACACTGAATCACCTCTCAAATTTGGGGTGCTCATCGCTATGGTTCCAATTCATTTGCTTGCCTTATAGGATAGCGAGAGAATAGCACTGAGCAGTAGCTCATTAGTTTGTGGGTTTTTTAATTAAAATTAGCCGAATAATCATTTTGCTTCCACTCGATGGAAGGAATTAGTCTTTTTGGATAAAGGTGGACTCGAATAGTTAGTGTTGACTTTAGTTTCTCCTACCTAGAATGATTATGATGATGATGAATCGGTTTTCGCTTTCATTTTGGCCATTTTTCAACAAATTCGCTCTTTGGTCACACAAACTCTATTTACGGTGCGCGATGTGTCTGTTGCAATGTAGTATCAATGTAATAACCTGCAGGAGGCCATGCGATAGGGTAGTGAATAGAAAGACTTTAAGTGCTTAATAACTGCTACAAAGGGAGGACAATTGAACGGAAGAGGAGCCGGCAGTTGGAAGCGGGAGGCAGTGGCTAGTAGATTAGGGCGGATAGTTTTATTGTTTACACCAAATAGAGAGCAGGGTAACTTTTGGGGGGGCTGTCATTTGCATAGCAACGTGAGGGGCCAGATGGGCAAGTTATTTGGTCCAAACAACATGAACTGAACCAATTCGATCAGATGTGGTCTCCTCAAAAGTACCTGTTGCCCACTGTGAAAGAGATCATTGAGCTCTAGCATTAACCTACGAGCAGTTTGCTTTGCAAATCCTTGCTGAATAACACGGCCACTAACTTTGATTGACCGTCTGACTGGTTGGCGGGGCTATTTAGACTAACTGTTCAAACTATAACATAGAGGTACGAGTGAAGTAGAGAAAGAAAGAATTCCTATCGATTTCTGCTCATGGCTTTCATTCACAAGAAGAGGAGCTTCTGATCCCTGATGAGAGCCAACAATCCAAGGGACAGAGAATGGAGGAGATTTGCATAACTGAGGGAGGCGCAGTGCAGAGGGAAGATTTGTTGTTATTGATTTTCATTCGATTCATTCTGGTTAGCAATGCGGCCATATTAAAACGACCTGCATTTGTTGGCTATCCGATCAAGAGAGGTAAGAATATTACTGTTTTGTCTTCAACAAAACGAAATTTCTCCCGAGACGCAATTCCACCACCATTGCAATCCACTAAGCACAGCCGTTTGAGGGGGTTGCGAATAGTTTGCAAGGTAAAAGAGTGAGGGTTGCTGTTTGAGGGAGGGGGGGGGGCGAGATCTATTGAGTTAATTAGTATTTCAAAATTGGTTTCGTTTGTTTATTCGCAAATTGTTTTCAAGCTGTGAACAAATTGAAGTTGCAAACTTCTCCCCTCCTCGAGCTTCCTCTCCTCCTATCCCCTCCTCTCTCCCTCTCCTTTTATCTCGTCTAGCCTTTCCTCGCCTTGTCCACCTTTTGAGAACTGGATATTTTTTGATTAGCTCGAGGAATCTATGACCAGATGATGAAATTTGAGTTGGTTTGGACGAACTTTGCAAATCTATTCGCTCGTTTTAATTTTAACTAAACTTAGCAAGCCTAAATTTTCGCCCATTTTCCCAACCCTTCTAAGTGCGGACACTTGTTGTTAGATTGACTGATCTAATTTATGTTATGCTATATTACGAGGCAACTCCAAGAGTTAGCTTGCTGCAATCGGAACTCTTCCCTTTGATCTCTAGTTCATCTTGATTAAAGAGGAGCCCTTCTCTCTTTTTCCAAAATAGCAAAAGGTTGGTTATATGGAAAGGTTAAAAATGGTTGGTTTGAGAGAGTCGTGCTCAGGTGCAATTAAGAAAGCGAAACCTCTTTCTTGCCTCTAGTTGCTCTCCTATATGTTTGCGAGCGGGTTGCGCAGGCGCGATCTTGTCCCGCTCGACTCACCAGTTTTGGGGCGCGCGATTTGAACTGGCCAGTTATCGCATTCACCCGGCTGCTGCCGCCGCCGCCGCTACCTTCTACGAGCGTTGCCAGGTATACGATCGGCTATGATTTGAGTATTGCGTGCCTCTTATCTGTTTCGTTGCCCAACTTCCATTCCTCTTTAAGCAGGAGGGAATTAGAGCTTATTCCAGTGGAAGCGGCCGAGGACGGTTGAGCGAGAGAAGGAGAGGGGAGGACGCGCGAGGAGCGGGCAAGCAAGCGAGCAGCACCTGTTTATTGGTTGCCAGACTCCAAGACACTAACAAAGCCAATGGGCTGCAAACGAGATTACGCAAAACTCGACCACTGATTAGCATAATTAATTCTCGCAGGCGCAGCCAGCTGGCCGGACAGATGAGAGGAAGTTTGTGGCCTGGGGCTGGTGCGTGCGCTTACCTGTTTGTGTTTGTTTCTACAACTGTTTGTTTGTTTCTCTCTCTCTCTCCCTCACTTGGCCCTGAATTTGACCGCTCTCTTGCCGGAGTTTGGGCTGGCGATGGAGCTGTAGTTTGAGCCGGAGTTGGAGTCGGAGTTGGAGTCAGAGGGGAAGAGAAAGAGAGAGAGGAAATTAGGACGTTTGAGCGATAAGAATCTGCTGGCTCTTGTTTGGATGAGTTTACTGGAACCTGGGCGAACTAGCGAGAGATGCTGGAGATAACGAGCAGCAGCAGATCAATCATTGGCTGCATCATTTGTTTGCCGATTGATACCGGGCGGCCGGCAATTGTGTCAGAGATTGTGGCCGGTTTGGTTGAATCCTACCTATTAGCTGCCGCTTCTGCTCCAACCTCTTGCTTGGTTCAGACAAAACCAGCCTAGAAATCAATTCTTCGTTGGGGCAAGAGAGCTGGATTGAGTTGTCAGTGATTATTGGGCGAGCAAGCCTTGAGTGGAGGTAAAATTTGCGCTCTTTGCCATACTGGCTTGTTGGCCTCAAACTCTGGTAGGCAGGCAGGCAAGAGAATAATTGAGTTACAAGCTATCCTTGCTCGCCCGCCCCAAAGCTGGGCACCTAGAACGCGCCCGGCCAGACACAATCCCAAGGCACTGCTCGGCCCATCTCCCAATCGGGGTTAAAATTTGTTGGAAATGTATAGCAAGCGAGTGCGTTCATTTCAGTGGGGCCAATTTGTTGTTGAAGTGGAGCGGGCGATTTGATTACGCAATTACGCGCAAATCTCCTCACCGCAAGCTCAACCTGGCGGCCGGTGGCTTGCGCCCGGCGCATCCCTTGATTGATGGCTTGCGAGTGCGTCAGGTGCGCGCGGTTAGCATGACAACTGGATGATTGTTTTCGATCCAATCTGGTCTTCAACGCCATTTGCCATCCGCTTGCTCGCTCCAACTCAATCAACTCAAGCTCCTCTCGGCTCAAATAGCTAACCCAACCAGACTCGCCCAATCCGCTCCAATCCGATCCCATCCAGTTCAGCCAAACTATGCGAAGCAGCCCACTTCAACAAATTCAGCTAAGTTCAGTTCAGTTCAGCTAAGTTCAGTTCAGTCCAGTCCAGTCCAGACAGCTCAAATCCAATCCACTCTAAACCAATCCATTTCAATCAGCGCCAATTCAATCTAAGCGCGGAACTTGGAGCCACTCGAGCAAACCAATTTGAGCTGGCCAAAACTTAATTGATTCTCCTCGCTCCTCCTCCTTTGTTCACCTCTTCCTGCTCCCCAAACTTGCGCCTACCTGGCGGCTACACGCTCGCCAGGTGAACTTGATCTGGTTGAGCAGCGAGTTTAGTTTGCGCAAGCCGCCCTCTCCGCGGAGTTGCGCCCGGCTCAGCGAGATGGAGAGAGGGAGCGGAAGTTTGCAATTCCATGTTTGAGGCGACTGGATTGAGTTATTGGGGTGTTGCGTTCGCGTGGCTCCAATCAATCGGCGCACTGGTTGCGCAACATTCAGCTCCCAAGGACTGGGCGGCCAGTGGATGGAGTTGTGTGCTCGCTTGTTTGGTTTGGAATTTACCTTTGTGTGCGTGCCACCTGGCTGACGGGCAACTCGGGCCCAGCCAAGAGGAAACAAAGCTCGCGCATCATAAATCATTTTCAACTTAGTTGCGGGCGCGCAACTCAGGCGGCCCAATGCTGGCCAACGCAAGCGCCTCCCCTCCAGCTGGCTCCGCTTGGCTCCACTGGCCCCGGGCCACCGGAACCAGCGGGCCGACGAGCGCCGACAGGGGCGGGCCGAGCATCGCTCGCTCTCTACCTGCTCGCCTGCGTTAAACGGCGAATAAATCACGACACTAATTTGTAACAACTCTATTTGTTTCAGCGGCAGGCAGCGGCAGCAACTTTGCGCGCTGATTTGATTTGGCCAACAAAGCTAATAATCAATTTGGAATCAAGCCGCGCAAGCTTGGCTCCGAATGGAGGAGGCAAACGAGAGCTTGTTAGCCAGAGGCGGATGTTGCATCGCTCGCTCCTGCTACCTGGAGGCCAATTTTGGGCCGCTTAATTGGCCACCATTGAATAGCCGGCCGGCCGGCGGCGCCGAGGTTGTTTTGTTTGCTTTTGCTGCAGACGCGTTGAGCTTGGCGAGCGTGCGCCTTCCTCGAGCCGGCTCGGCCAGTCTCTGCTGCAGTTCAAGTCGCAGCTGCAGCCCGATCTCGTCCCCTTGCAAGCGGCCTGTTTGCGAGCGGGCAAAATTAAAATGCTAACGCTAATCGTCGGCCAAATGATACCCGCGCGGCCAGCCCCTTAATTGCGCCCCAAAGAGAGCAACAGGTAGCCTGGCGCAGAGGTAAGCAAGCAAGAGAATGGAGGCTCTTTTGGTGCTTCGCTCGGCAAAGCGAGTTTATTTGTCATTGTTGCCACTTTAATGTGTTCAATTCTGTTTGGCCGCAATCGGCCGAGAGCGCCGAAATGGCCCAAATTGATTCAATTTGTCTCCGCTGGCTAATTTCGGCCGACGGCGGCGGCGCTGACAGGCGCACAGGTGAGGCCGACGGCGGAGGTTGTGTCCAGTGGCGGGCTTGTATCGTTGAAGTGGAGCGAGCGGAAGGGAGGCAGAGCGACGACCGAGCAAATGTGACAAACTAGCGCCGAGCTACAAGCTGGAGGAGGCAAATTAATTACACTTTTCTGCTCAGGCAAAGTCTTATTCAATTTGGTTTGAGCAGCGGCAGCAGGAGCAGCAGGAGGCTGAGCAGCGAGCGGGGTCGGTCGGCATCTTCCGGCCGAAGGAGGGCTAGCGAGTCGAGGAAACAGGTTGGCGGGCGGCAATTGTTGCGTAACCGGCGCCGGAGCAAATTAGCCAGGCGAGCGGCGACCTGCGAAAGATTCGAGTCGGGAGATAATCGGCCGGCGAGAGGTAGAGAGAGAGAGAGAGAGAGCGAGCGAGACAAGCGACTTGGTGTGCCTAGTGTTCGTGATATCATTATTATTATTCTTAATATTACTATTATAATACAGCCTCTGTCATTGTCGGTCGGTTGCGCAACTCCGGCCGCCGGCAGCTACTTCTGGTTCACGGCGGCCGCCGCTCTCAGCTGGTCCTGCTGGCCGGCGGCGCTGGCCGCGAGCGAGGCCGGCGCGAAGGGGCCGCCCGTCGCGTAGAGGGCGGCTGCTGCTGCTGCCGCGTTTGCGGCCGAGGAGCCGGCCGATGAGGCGGAGGAGGCGAGCGAGTGGAAGGCGCTCAGCAGATGGTGCGGGTGCAGCGCTGAACCGACCTGCTGCTGCTGGTGCTGCTGCTGCTGCTGGCTCAGGTGGGTGCGCAGGGCGAAGAGGGCGGCCGGCGACATGGGGCCGGCGTGGTAGGCGCTCGCTAACTCCAGTTGGTGCTGCTGGTGCTGGTGCTGCCTGTTTGCGGCTGCAAACTGCGAGGCTGCGGCCGCGGCCATTGCGGCAGAAAAGTGGTCCAGCGAGGGAAAGGCGCCGGCGCCAAAGTGCTGGCCGAGCTGGGCCGGCTCAAGTTCGAGCGGCCGCTGCTGCTGGCGCCGGTGGTGCTGCGCTGACGGGGCCACCTGCGAGTCGGGCGAGTTGCTTGCGCTGCTCGAGTCGCGCGCCTCAGGTGCAAGTTTGTCGCCGCTTGTAACGTCAACCAGCTGCTGCTGTTGGCTTTCTGCGGCCCGCTGATGCTTGCGCGCCTCCTCCAAAACGAGGAGCTTGTCACTGTTGCTGTTGCAGTTGGCGAGCTGGTTGCGTTCGTGTTTGCGGTTGCTACGCTGCTGCTGCTGCCTTGCAGTCGCCCGCTTGCAGCTATCTGGACTCTGCTCGCGCTCGCTGAGCTCGTTTGCCTGCGAGCTTGGCGGCCGTCGCTCGATGGAGCCAGCCGGCGAGCTGCTGCTCCTCGGCTCCTGCTGCTGCTGGCGCGCGAAAGCCGGACTGCCGCCGCCGCCGCTGCTGCCGCTCGGCGAGGGCGAGCGCGAGGCCGGTGTCCTGGCGCCGCCACTTCCGAGCGGCGAGCCGAGCGAGGAGACGCGCGAGCCGAGGGGCGAGCTGGAGCGCGAGTTCTGGCCTGACAGCTGATTGTGCTGCTGGTGCTGCTGCTGTTGCTGCCGAGTCGCATTGTGCTGCATGAACCTGAGCGAGTCGGCGCCAAATGCCCGTCCCTCTTGCTCCTCCTTGGCCAACTGGTGGCCGCAGCTCGAGGCTGCTGAGGCGGCGGCCGCGGCTGCAGCGGCGGCAGCGGCGGCCGACAAGCCGAGCTGGTGTGCCGAGTAGGGGAAGTGGAGGAGCTGGTTGGTTGGGCGCGTTTGGTGCTGCTGGCTCCCCGGCCGCGAGTAGTTTGCCACCGCAGCCGCCATGAGCGAGTTGAACTGTTGCTGCTGCTGCTGCTTGCTGCCCATTGGGTGGCGCTGGCCGGCCGCGGCTGCAGCGGCCGCCGCCGCCGCCGCAGCCGCGTGAATGGAGGCGGCGGGCGAGCTCAAGGCAAGCAGGTGATCGTGGCGCTGCTGCTCACTCTGCTGTTGCTGGAGGTGGTGCTGGTGTTGCTGCTGCTGCTGCTGCTGCTGTAGGTGCTGGCTCATGGCGAAGGCTGCTGCAGCGGCCGCTGCATTCTGCTGAGCGTGGCTGGCCAGCTGAAACTGCGACGGCCACAGAGTTGGGATATAGGCGCTCGGTTAGCTTAGCTCGTTCCCATAGACTAAACTCAACTCGCCTCTGGCGCGCAACTTACCGATTGTTGGCCCGACTCTTGGGCGCCCACACTGCTCAGGTGCTGCTGCTGCTGCTGCTGGTGGCTGCCCATTTGGACGGACATTGGCGGGTTCGGCGTCAGGTCGGCGCTCGAGCAGCCGGGCGGCGTCGGCGACTGGCCGCAGGTTCGGTCTTGCTTCCTGAACTTGGCGCGCCGATTCTGGAACCAAACCTGCACTCGCGCCTCCGTGAGCTCGATGCGCGAGGCCAGCTCCTCTCTGGGTTGTGCAATGGCGATTGTTGTGTTTGGCGGTTAGTTTTGCTTGAGCGGAAGGGAGGAACCAGGCGGCTCAATGTCACGCTAGCTTACTGTTTTGTCTCATGATTAGCTCTTGGCGCCAAACGCCAGCTTGCAACCGGGCCGCTCTCGAGGGGCGACCCCGAGGAGCAAGCAGGTGCTCGCTTGGAGGGCGAGAAAGAGAAAGAGAGAGAGAGAGACGGGCTGCTCGAGCGAGAGCTGCACTGGCCGCCAATCAAGTGGCCGGTTCGAGTGGGCGAATCAGGAATCAATTTGGCGCCAAGTGTCTGTTTTATCGCGTGAACTTGCGAGCAAAGACGCGAGAGCAAGCCAAGTTTGCTTGAACTGAGGTAAGAGATCAACTTGTGAGCTCGGACAGGTGAGCTTTGATATTGGCGCCTTGACTTAATAACGCGCGAACGCGATTTTTAGGAATTAATAATATTCTCACCTGTTGCTCTTGCCGTCGCTGCCGCCGCCGCCGCCGCCCTTTGTTTGGCGGCCACTCTGGCCTCAAAGGTAGCCGCCAGCGAGATCAAGTTATCAGCCGGCGGCTGTGTCAGCCGAAGTTGGAGCTGGAGTTGGCGTTTTTGCTCGAGTTTGGGTTGGCTCAAGTGGGCCGCTCGTCAGCCGTCAACGCGCCGCCGCCGCCGCCGCCACTGCCAGATTGGCGCCCCTCTCCTTCGGCCGAAACAAACCATTGGCCTTCGCCTCCGCTCGCAACAATTGTTTCGCCGCCGCTGGTTCTGGCGGATAAGCGGAAATTAAATTAGTCCACCAAGTGCAGCCTGGAGCTCTTTGCAAGCGGCTTGCATTGGCGGCCGCCCAATAGACTCATCGCACATGATCGATGGCGTCCAGCGCCGCGAGCGGGCAACAGCACGCGCTGAAGCACGAGCGCCACCAAATTGACTCTTCGTGATCGAGCAACGAGCAACGAGCAACGAGCAGCGAGCAGCGAGCAGCGAGGGGCATAAACAAACAACAGGTAACCTGAACGGCGAGCCTTGGGCACGATTCGCCCACTAAACTCCAAACTTATCGGCTCGAATCGAGTCATGCTTTCTCCTGCAAAATCTAATTAGATTTGCTGCTCAAGTTCCGTTATCTCCCGGCCGGCGCCAGCAGTACGTTTGCTCGGCCGCTCGGTCAGTGGGCGTCCGCCCGCCCACGAGCCGGGCGGGCGTGGCGCGGGCCGCGAGCACGCAACTTCCTGCCATTGTTCGCCAACACCACCTTATAGGCCGGATTCGGCCGCCCAAAGTGGGCCAATTACGAGCCGACTGTCCGCCCGGCCGTCCAATTGATTTGGATGGAGCTGTTTTGAATAAAAGTGAACAAAATTGGCCCCTTGAATGGAGGTGGGGGGGGCAACTCTGGCCCGGCTTCGGCCTTAGCGGGCGCCGTTGGCCCGGCCGGCAGGTGGAGTTGCGCGCGGGCGTTGAGAGCTCAGGAAGCAGGTCCAATAAATAATGGGATTTGCCGCCCGCGATCTATGGCCACACACTCGCTGCCCACGCGCTCAGCCCCTTTGCGCTCGCCCGGTTTCCTCTTGCTTTGGTCCGCTCTTGCCCCTGCCCCTG
>Ga0209372_1000423_pt1 | contig 21219 bp, 14 predicted proteins | sample AgamicAtPe_FD_187170 | JGI IMG/M metagenome (GOLD analysis project Ga0209372, IMG submission 187170) | Agave microbial communities from Guanajuato, Mexico - At.P.e (SPAdes) (version 2) | ecosystem: Host-associated > Plants > Phyllosphere > Phylloplane/Leaf | place: Guanajuato, Mexico | collected... | reverse complement strand
TCAGCCTGGCTTGCGAGCGGCGACCAAAGACCGGCGATGAGCAACCAGCGGCTTAGGCAGACGGCTCGCCCATCCCGATGAGCGGCCCTTCGAATTTGAATTCTCCTGAAGCTCTCTCTCTCTCTCTCTCTCTCTGCGCACTCCAATTACGCGCTCGGAGAAGCCGAGCCAACTCGAAGCTCGAAAGCAAGATACCTCCCTCAAGTCAAGACCCCCTAAGCCAGTCTCTCTCTCTCTCTCTCTCTCTTGGCTGGCCGCCCTCCTTCGTCCGCCGCTGCCAGAGTGGCGCCGACGGCAGCGCTCCCAAAGAGAGAGGCCAATTGTGCACTTGTCAAAGTTCCCACTTCTCGACAAGCCAATCAACTCTTGCCCAAAGGTAGCTAAACAAACCTGTCGCCTTTTGATGAATCGTCCAAATTGAATTGCTCTCGCTGGCCGACAATTCGAGGATTTTAATTAAAATGGAGGCGAGCACAACAAGTTGGTCCGGCTTGCTGAGCCTATACTCGCCCTGCTTCCAACAACCCGGCGGCCGCTGTCTGGGTATCGTCGCAGTGGCCTTGCGCAAGGAGGAGGAGAGGGCAAACAAACGATGCTCGAGTGTTGCGGCGGCCGCACAATGAAGCCGGTGACTAGCCGCCGCCGCCGCCGCCTCGTTGGCCTCCAGTCGACATGCGAGCCAGCCAAGTGGGCCCACTAATTGGGCGCCCTTCCAGCGGCCGCTCGCTGGTCTTGGGGCCGCGAGGGGCGAACAAGTCCATTGGTTGTTGGCATTAATTAGGCAAAGTTTTGCAGACTTTGGCGGGCGAAGAATTGGCAAGCAAGTAATTTGCATCGGACGAGGCAAGGCTGGCGCCTAGTGGTAGTGTGGAGTAAGCCGCGCTTAGCTGCCGCTAGGGCTGCAAACAACAGTCTAGCCTAATGGCAAGTAAATCACCAAGGGCCGCGCGCATTTAGGAGAGCGAAATTCTTCGAATGACTCAGACTCCAGCTCCATCTCTATCCTTATCCTTCTCGCTCGCCGCTCTGAGCTGAACTCCGCCGAGTGCGAGGCCTCGGCCAAGATGCCGTTGCTTTCGCCTCCTCCTCCTCCTCCTAAACTTGCTCTCCTTCTTCTTTCCCACTCTCAAGCGCTTACACTGAGCTCAGAGATCCTGAACAAGAGATCCGAGCCACTAAGGCTCGCTTGTGGTCGCATAGTTTGCTCGCCCGCTGACTATTGGCGAAGCCGTGCGACGGAATCTTGGATCATCATCCGTGCGACTCAATTAAATGACGATGGCTGTGAACGCTCCCTCAGCCTGTCCGCCCGCTTGTCTGCCTCTTCCCTCTTGCTTGCAAGCCGAGCTCTTGGCCAGAATGGCTCTGAACTTGGGTTCAGTTCGCACTTTAGGGGTCCCACTGAGCGGAGAATGTTGGCCCAATGTCCCCCCTCCAGTTTGGCCGGCCTGTGTCATACACTTGTGTTGTATTGTGCATGGGCCACGCTTTGGGCCGAGTGGCCAGGAAAAGTCAAACGGACTTGGAGGAAATTGCACATCACGTATTGGAAATCCTCATTCCTCTGGCGCGAGTCTGGCTCCATTGCAGGCGCACTGGCTGCCCGGCCGAGCCTATTCCGCTCTCTGGTGTTAGATGCGCCCGATTTGGTGGCCAGTTTTGGCCAGAGTGGCGCCCGCTATCTAGCTTGCAGCCGACGGCGGCGCAGCCACCACCACTCGCCGCTAAGCTACAAGCGATGGCGAAGAATTCTTGAAATGCGCCTTTATCTCATAGTGTCATCTAAAGCATGAACAGGGGAGGATGTTCATTTGAATGGCTATCGGATCATCTGCTCGTTGCAGTGCTAGCGCTAGCGCCAGTGGCAGCATCTCCTCGGCTCTATACAACCACCACCACCAGCACTGCATTCCCGACCCTCGAGATAGATTGCTAGAGGGAGAGTGCGTTCGCTTGGACGCGCTCGGAAGAGCTGCCGCCGGCTCGTGGACCAATATGGCCAGTTGCTTGAACTCTCGCCACCACTTCCTGCCTGTCTCAGTCTGGCCTCGTTGGCCACAATGTCCAACTGACACAACTTCCGACTTTGATAACACGTCCCGCCTCTGCCGCTCGCTGCTACTGCAGCTCATCATAAGCGGCCATGTTGTTCTGCCAGTTGTCGGCCAGGAATCAATCAATCCCCGCTGAGCTAAACTCTTGTGGTTTACACATTTGGCCAAATAATCCGAGTTTTATTTGTTTATTGTTGTTGTTGTTGTTGTTGCTTTTGGTGTCGCGCAAAGTTCGATTGCTGGCTTGGGGCAATAAAATTTGGAGAGAATAATAAAATTGGTGTTCGCCGGCGCCCAAGTGTAATTTGTCCGGCCGAGGGTTTTATTATTCTCGTCGGCGGGTTTACAATTTTCCTCATTTAGTTCGCGCAAATGGGCCGGCTTATCTGGTGTTTGCGCGCATTAAATGCCGCAATCGCCACAGTGCGCGAGAGCCCAGTAGCAGTGGTGGGTGCGCGCGCGCTCTTTAGCGAGCCACTACTAGCCAGTGTGACAAGAAGGCCGCTTAAAATGCACGAACGAAAGTGGCCGTTGATGCGCGCAAGAGATCCGATGAAGAGATTCATCACGCATCGTGCACACGCTTTATAGTGTGTACGACCCCTCATCGTATGAGAGCGCCCTCTCAGCTTATCGTCATCATAAAGTAGTAAAATTATTCCAACATTAGACGACAACAACAGACCATTTGAATTGGCACATTATGGGGCCTATTCATCAGCCGACACCATTTAATCAATCAAAACAGAGCAAAGGTTGAAACAAGTCGCCTTTCCACTCAAAACTATACTACCGTCGACAACAACAACAGCAACAGCAACAACAACAGCGATAGGAAATTGGAAAAGTTCACTTACCAATTGTTCACTTGCAATATCGTTAACCCGGTATCTTCGGCCAGCTGCTTCTTCTGGTCCTCGCTTGGGTATGGATGATTTAGGTGCTGAAAGAGCCAGGAGCGCATTATGTTGGTTGCCTGTTTTGGAAAGATGCCCCTCTTCTTCTGTTGCCTCCTCCCGCGATTGTCGTCGTCTTCGCACTCGGTTCCGTCGCCGCTTCCTAGGGAGGCGTCGCCCAGGTAGGAGCCTGTTGGTTTGTGGAAGAGAGTAATGCCGTTAGAGTGAGCTCTTGGTTGCGCTTGGGTTTTGGGTCAGTTCAATTGATGGAATTGGGCCCATTGTAGTTGGGGCTCCATTGTGGCCAGCTGAATGTAGAGTCGCAAAAGGTGAACGCAGTTTGGTGGAGAATTTTCCTCCCTTTCATCAGTAGGAAATTCAATTCTTCTCGCCGCTTTGCCAGCAAAGGGAACAGGAAGCATTGGATGGAAAAATTGAATTAAAACGAGTGGCGCCAAAAGGTGGCCCCAAAAATGGTGGCTCGCGAGCGCTGGCCGGCCAACCGAACAAAGGCAAACTTTGAGCGGAGGAGCAAAAGTCGGAGGGACAGATGAAAACAAAACGGGCTTTATTTTGAAACAGTTTAGCGGCTCCAATGGTGAGGCCAAATGGCTCGTCAGTTTGCATTTGGATCATTTTGTTTTGTTCAGCTTAACATGAGGGCAAGCAAATTGTCGCTTGGCCGGCCAATGCGAGCCGCCGCCGCTAGCTAGAACGGGCGACGGGCCACCAAACCAAGCCGCTTTTCGACCGAGCGGCCAGGTAAGCGCTCTACTGGCTTGATTGACATTATTTGGAGCAAACTTGACTGCGCCCGAGGTTGGCCAATCGGGCGGCCAAAATGGAAAGAGAGATTATGGGCTCCCCCCGCCCTTTTATCCGGCGACTTCTCGCGCGCACAATATAAAGCGCAGCTGTCGCACCCTGCGAGCTGCCTGCTTGGCCCCACGAAGGGCGCTGGATCATTATGCCAATCATCATTATTGGCAGCCTTAGCTTGCGCAAGTTGGCCGACACCTCAAACTGGCAACACTTGAACACAATCGGGTTCAAGCCAGATAAGCGAGCCTAATCCGGGCGCCACACTTGCGAGAGGGGCTGACGCCGCCGCCGCAAAGAAGGTGGCCCCTCTAATTCCTATAAGAAGGGGGCCCCATCGACAAGTGTGGCGGGCAAGCGGCCGCATTAGTGGCCCGCACCAAACCAAACCAGCCCAGCCAAGGCCAGGCCGGCGCAGAGCGCTCGCACCGCCTTCCGGTCCGGACTTCCTGCTGGTGGAGCGAGCAAGCTAATTAATTATATATGCAGAGAAATTGGCAGACTCGCGCGGCCACATCGGCGGGCGCACACGACTGACCGGAAGCGCGGGGTCCAGGCTGGAAATTTGCCAGCCGACTGCCATTGCCGATGCGGACCCAGCCGAATGGAGGAGCGTAACGAGATTTGAGGGCGGCCCGGCTTTTGGCTTGCGCGCTGCCACTGCAAGAGCGAGAGGCGTATCCTTTATCTACGTCCACGGCAAGCGCAACTTTTGTCACTGTGATGAATGGGCCCCAAGGAGGGGCGGCCAGTTGAGTTTGGTCGAGTTGATTGCAGCGAGTTTGCCGCATCCACCACAACTCTCGCTGGTTGGCGCCTCCAGCAAGCGGCCTCCGTCTCAAGAAGCGCCGCACTGGCCGCGAGCTGATAAGCGCTCGCTGCCGAGTGCACACTCGGCTCAGCCCGCGCAGCTATTGTCTCCATTAGATGAGAGCCTGCAGATAAATTCTGGCCTCCAAGCCTGCAGTTTGGCCCGCGGCCGGCCAGCATCACTTTGTTGTTGGTTGGTCTCATTATTGTTATTATTATTATTGATATTGCACATGTCTGGCCGGACGAAGCTGGGCGCGCGCGAGCGAGAGCAAGCAAGCAAGCCGGCCGGCCGGCCGGCCCAAGGAAGTGGCTGGCGAACATGCGCAGCTTATAGGCCCACTTGGCCGCGCCCTTGGCAAGCGCGCTACCTAAGCACTTGGCGGCGCTTCCGGCGGGCGGGCTGGCTGGCCGGCCGGCCTGTTTGCAGCATCAATTTAGTTTTTGATCGACGAGCCCGAATCAGTCGGGCGGCGGCCGGCTGGCTTGGGGCCGAGCGCGAGGGGCCAGTCGCTGAGTGGGCCGGCAGAGTTGGCTTGCGCTCGGCACCACGCGCGCGCGCCCATAAACAATGCGACCCATTTGAAGTGTGCCTATAAGCGCGGGCCGAATGTATCAGTGGGAGCGCTCGCAATCCTGCCAACTGGGCCGCTTGGCCGGCCAGCAAACTGAATGGGAATTTGTAGCAGGTTGCCGGCGCCACTTCCACTTCTACTTCCATTCAAACTAATTGACAGCTCTCAGCCCCCAACCCTCAGCTCAATTCAACTACACAACACTCGACCCAACTCGCTGGCCCCAAGTTGCAAAAAGGCGAGCGAGCGAGCGCACTCGAGTGTGCTAATTTGAATGCCACTCTCCCAAGACCGGCGCCAGCGGAGGAGGCGCCTCGCCTTTGTATCGGCTTATAGATCCGGCAGGCAGGTCGCCAGCCTGAAGCAAGTGGGCGGACGGGAGGGCGACGATTGATTCGAGCAACTCTAGACAAAGGCTCCAACTTATAGAAGCGTTTACCTGTCCCACAGGCAGCGCCACTTTAAATGGGCATCCGATGAACTTGAGCGCAAGTGCTCGTAGCCAAGTTAGTCGCTAATATCCCATTGCAACAGTGGCGCATGTAATGGCGGCGGCGGCGGCGACGACGACGACGACGACGACGACGACGGCGACAAGGACAGAGCCAGCCGCTGCGTAACAGTGGCACCTCCGCAGTGTCGGCCATGATAGTCGGCGGTGGCGCCACTCGCTCGAGCTGCAAGCGAGGGCGCCAAGGAGGAGCGTACGCGACACGACTCTTAACGAGAAAATGTAAATGCGCCCAAAGGCCGCGCAACTCGCCAGCCAGCCAGCCAGACAGACAGGCAGCCATCTTGGCTTGGCTCGGCTCAGCTCTCCCAGTGCAAACACTGGCGCCGCTTTAGAGGCTTCCGCAGGTGAGCTCAGGTTGCTGACTTGGCAATCCTGTCTCACCGTCCCACTGTCTTGCGCTTGCACGCAGGTAAACAGAGTTGCCCTTTTTCGCGCTCGCTGCCGCCTCTCCGCAGCTGGAGGCAATGGCGCCAGTTTCGCCCTTCCAGCCTCTTTGTCCACCGATTCAATGTATCCGCGAGCGCTTACACAAACAAGCTGCAACCAGGCGTTCACTCCCAGCCATCGGCCCATTATAGTCGGCCCGGCCGAGGCCACTCTCCAACCGGCTGGCTGGCTCCACCTGGACCCGCTGCGCCAGTATCAAATATGATGGTCTAGTTGAATGACAGGCGCTTGTTCTCCCACCAGCCCGGCCGCCGGCTTGGTTATGGCTGGAGCGAGCACTGTGCTCATGTCGGCCAAGCGGCTTGGCCAGCGGGCGGACTAGCTGGCTGGCCGGCTGGCTTGCAAACTTGTCACCGCACCGCAATCGCCGACCTCGGCCAACCTCTGGCCTGTTTAATTGCCAGAGCTTGTTTGCAGAGCGAGCGCGAAAGCTCAACGTAATCAGGTAGCGATGATGAGTTGAGTGGCAGCAACGAAAGCTCTACAGGGATAAGCGAGTTGTGACACCCAAGTGCGATATTGCTCGCTCTTCGGTTTGCTTTAACGCGCTCGTCGGCTCGCCTGCAGGGAGGGCGCGCGCGCACAGCCTGCAGGATCGAACATGCAAAAACCCTTGTTTACATCGGCCAATCTAGCCCACTCGAGCGCCTTCAAAGGAGTGATTCTCGTTTGCTCGCCGGGAGCTGGGGGGGGGGACGAAGCATGATGATGGTGATGATGATGGAAAGCTGGCAGCCAAGCAGGAGGAGGAGGAGGAGGAAAAGAGAGCAAGAGGCCGGCTGGAAGCGCAGCCTGTTAAGGCAACAACAATAATGTTATTAACTACTTTGTTTGGAGTAACTCGACAGGTGAGCTATTCGTGCGCAGGCCAGTGGATATTAAACGAGTGTGACGAGGATGAGACTTTGGCCTGGCAACTGGGCTGCAACTTGCAGATGGTTCGAGCAGTTGGTGGTGGTGGTGGTGGTGGCCAACAGGGCCGATTGGTGGTTGGCTCAAGTGAGCGCTCTTTTGCGGGCGCACGATTAGCAGCGGCGGCGCTGTTGGTGTTGCAACCTGCAAGGAGGGTCGCTTGCCGTTGACCATGAAATCAGCAAGAGGGAGAGGCGAGCGCATTGAGCGAAGGCGGAGTGGAACATGGTTTGCAGGTGAGGGGCTGGCGGCGCGGAGGGAGGCTGAGGGCGGCCAGCTGGATGGTTGGAATGGTGGAGAGCGAGAGCGAGAAAGAAAAGAATTCCCCTTGATTGAGCACAATGATCAATTTGAATTAACATAATCCCGAGACTTTGCCTTCCCGGAGCAGCGTTTTAGTTTCATTTTTCGCGAGTCACACTAAAAAGCGTCCGGCAGCAACAGACCCGCTGATTTTGGCCAGAGAGAGAGAGAAGGTAGAGGGAGAAGCGATTTGGCCGCGCTACAGGTGAACTGGCGGCCGGTCAGCGGCCGCTCCGAGCATCGGCAACAAGGTAGCTTCTCGCTCGCTAGCTTGCATTTATATCGAGTATCAATCTGGAAATTTGAATTTCGCCATATAATAGAGCAGAGAGAGAGAGAGAGAGAGACGGGCAGGTATGACGGTGAAACTGAGCCTATCTGGCTCGATTTAAGGCTCTGGAGGTAACAAACTGCGCACAGCTGGAAGCCCGAAAAGCGAAAACTTTTCGCCTCGGCCAAGCGCAGCCCTTGCGCAAGCTGACGTGAGCGAGCTCCAGGCAGCCTGGCCGCCGCCGCCGCCGCCGCCACCACGAATGGCTCAGCGGCGAGCCAACCGCAAGCTTACATACGTTAGAAACAACAGCCCCTGCCAAGTCGTCTGCATACAACTTGGCTGCCCCAAAGCGGCTAACTTGCGCGAAGGTACATAAAGATTACTTGAATCGCTGAATTGTAAACTTGTATCATTCTCAAATCATCGTCATCGCAAGCGAGCAAGCCAACTTCGATGGAAAGGGCGGTGGTGGTGGCGTCGTGTGGTTTCCAGCCAACCGGCCATTCCAGCTTGGAAGGCGAGTTCACGGGGATGAATCCTGGAGCCGAGCGTTGAGCGGAGGGCTCCAGGCTTGCAGGCACCTCCGGCCGCCATAAGTCTCATTCCGGGAGCGAGTTTATCATCCACTCGCATGGCCCTCGAGTTTCGAAGGCCGGTCCGCGGCGCCCCGCCTCCGCCTCTCGTCCCGCAACCCTTTGTCCCGCTCTGTTGTGAGTGCTTTTGCCCGCTCAGCCCCGCCCCCACGCGGCTCGCTCGGGATCGCGCCCGAGTTTGCAAAGTTCATTAGCCATCGTTGGTATTCAAATTCGTGCGCAACACCAGCCGGCCAGTCAATGCGCTAAAACTGGCTTCCCTGCTCGAGCCAAAGTTGGCCAAATTAAACGGCGCACTGGCCGCACTCTGCCCGCTTTATAGACTCTCGCGCGCTCGCAAAACTGACCGGCCGTCAGGAGTGAAACAGGTGAGTGGCTGCTCCGCTTATATAGACCAGCGAGCGGCAAGTCTCGCCCAGACGGAGGCCCTTCGTTCCGAGTTCGAGCGAGCGTCCGGTCGGATGTGTCGATTATCGACAGCTCGCTGCTGGCCGGCGCCCCCAACTAGCCGGCCGGCCCGAAGCAAGCGGCCAGCGGGGAGGGCCGCGAGTTGAGGGTTGAGAGCCGAGAGGCGCCCGCCGAGAGATAGACAGATTGCGTGCACTCTCGCGCCACCGGCCCCCCGGCTCAATGGGCCGCCCGCCGAGGCCTCAACAGTTTGGCGAGTTGGGCGGCCACAGGCGGGCGGCCGGCTGGCGCAACCTGCCCGCTCGAGGGGCCGCCGAGTTGAGCGGCCCGTCTCATGGGAATTCGAGCGCACTCGCCGCCGCCAACTGGCGCTCCAACTGCCACTGACGCTGCCACTGGTGACGCGAGCCAAGAGGCAACGAGCAAGCGAGCGAAGAGGGGATGTTGCAATAATCGACTTGCACCAGTTTGTCTCTGAGGGTTCCATTTGGAACAATTTAGCCAACTGAGGCCGCCTAATAGCATTAGCAACTCCGGCCGCTCTTATCGCGTTGGCCTCCCCGCCGGCCGGCCGCCTGGCTGGCCTTGCGAGCTTTTGCGCGCGAACTGGGAGCGCGCGCGAGGCCCACGCTTGCGCCTCGCGGCCGCCAATTTGAAAATTTCAAATTAAGCGCCACGTGCTGCTGGCGCTGGTGCGCGATGACGCGAAAAGAGCAAAAGTGAGCATCCAGCGCTCTGGCCAAGCGTTAGCTCTTTTGCTTCCTCTCGCTCGGCTCGTTTCTGGTGCGCTGGTGCGCGTTCGCGTTGGAGCGTTCGAGTTTGTTCCTGCCTCTTGCTCCCATCGCGCTGTTCGCGGCGGCGGCGGCGGCCAGCGCGCGGTTACATTGATGCGCAAAAGGCTCGCGCGCTCCGTCAATCGCGCGTCCGCTTTGGTACAATTTTTCTGGCCCCGCGTATTCAAATATTTTGGCGCCAAACGCGCGGCGCACGCACAAAACGAATCCCGGCCGCTCGCGGACCGAAGAGCCGCGGCCCATTTCCATAAAGTTCCAGCCGCTTCCGCCGCCGCCGCCGCCGCCCCAGCTGGATGGCCCAAACTGGAGCGGCCATCCAGTTGGAGGCCGCAAGGGCGAAATAATTAGACAGACGATTATGCGGCCCGCAATTGGGGCTTGCGGGCGGCCGTGTAATTACACTGGCTGGCTGGCTGGCGGCCGGCCAACCGAGCGCGGCCGCCCCAAGTCAGCGGCCGCTCTCTTTCCGGTTTGTTCTCAGACTCGATGACAAAAGTGTCACGTGCAGCCGCTTGCCAGTTGCGTAACAACAGCGCAAACCAACGACGACGCCAACAACAACAACAACAATAACAATGAAACTCACTCTCGCGCAACCAGACAAGACAAAACTGGCCCCCAAAGTTGGAATCAATTTTCGCGTGCAGGCGAGTGCAGCGCGCGAAAGGTAAATAAGGGCTCCGTTATTGAATTGGTCACGTCACCTGGCCCAAGCTAGTTGGCGCGCGCCGCTTGGCTGCTGCCGGCGAGCAGCCGCCCCGAGGTTGACGAGCGCGGCCAACCCGGCTGGCGGCCGAAATCTCAACTCGGGGGCGCGCAGCTAGCGCCGCCCCCAACTTCCGCGGGCCAATCCTTTCTTTCACGCTTCCATTCGCGCTCAGGGCGAGATTCCGCGCGGCCCAATCAGCAGCGGCCGGCTGAGTTGCCAATTCCGGAACCGGAGCGGCCATTCCGGGCGCTTGGCCAGCGCTTTGTGGCGGCCGCAAGCCGAGCTCCTGTTGTTTGCGCGCCGAAGCCAAATCTTTTGTTTTGGTTTGGCTTTTGCTTCTGCGTTTGCAGTTTCGTTTGCATTTGCATTTGCTTTCGCTTTCGCTTTCACTCCGGTGGCTCGCGCACCTCAAATATTTGTCCACCATCCTCCCTCCTGTTGCTCACAAGCCGGCCGGCGCTCGTTGGCGCCGCCTCAACAAGTCGCCCGCCAAACTCGTCCGCTCGCTCGCTCGCCGGTCGCCCTGACAACCAGCCCAAGCAGCCGCCTACGCCGCCAGCCGCTTATCCATGACAACCGGAAGCGGAGGGAGGAGCCAAGCGGGCGATGAATTGCCACTCCGTGCTGCTCGTCGCCGGCGGCCACCTTGGCGATAATTGGCCGCCCCGGCCGGCTTGGCCAAGCGGCCGCCGGCCAAGCCAACCGGGAAACTCTAATGGGCGACACACGACGGCGGGCCGCAATTTCCTCCTCCGCTGGCCGCGCGCGCCCGGCCAGGTGACACCGCGGCCCCCACTTGTGGCGCTCGACGATTGTTCGAGTGCGCCCACTCGCCCGGCTGGCTGGAGGCCGGATCAGGTGGCCAGTGGAGCGCGTCCGGCTCGGATCCCATCGGATGCAATCCAGAGTGGCTCGATGCAACCGAGCCGAGCGGTTGTGCAGCAACAAAGTGACGACTGGCCACCCCACACAGGCGAGCTGTTGTGTGAGCTGGCTGCTGTCGCCGCCGCCGCCGCCGCCGCCGCCGCCGCCGATGCCGCTGCCAATCAGCCGCCCCTTGTTTCGAGCTTGGCCGCCGCGGACGAGCAGAGCCACAGGTTCTCGCGGCTGCAACGCCTCGGATTTGGATTGGAGGCGAGTGGGAGAAAAACGTGATGGTTGCTTGCTCTGGGAGCGGGCCGCCCGGCTGCCAGTCCCCGCGGCCAACAATCTCGCGCGACTAGCGAGCCGATGGGCTAATGAGCGGCCGAGCCAGGTGAGCGAGCTCGGCGCAAACGAGCGACTTTGGACGGCGGCTTGAAGCGTTCGAGTGGCGTTGGCCAGAGTGGCAAATCAAGCGGATTAAACACTCTGTTCTTGCTGCCGCCAGTCCCGGCCTCATGCAACAGTCAGCTGGCGGCCAACAATCGGCGGCCGGCTGAATTGGAAGCCATTCAGGCGGACGCATCTGGGCCTGAAATTATTAATATTTTCTCCTCGAAGCTCGAAGCTCGCAGCTCGGCGAACAGGCGGCCAGGTAGAGGCGGCTTGGCGCAGGCGAGAGGCTCATTATGGTGGTGGCAGCAGCAGCAGCAGCAGCAGCAGCAGTGGCCGGCGCCGGCAAGCTCGCAGCCGGCCGACTTGTTCCAAACTTGACCGCGCTCGGCTAACTCGATTGCGCGCCGAGCAAGCCAATTTCTGATCCTAATTTCGGCGCTCGGCCCAGTCTAAATAAGCTGGATCGGTTGTGTTTATCGCTCGCTTGTTTTCGCCACAAAGGCCGCCTCAGTTGGCTGGAGGAGGCGAACAGGTAGACGGAGAGGGAGAGAGAGGCAAGTTCAAGTTTCCATCTCTCGCTTCCTCATGGAGCCGCCAGTTGGCCATTCTGGCCAAAAGTGCGAGTCAAACTAGCGAGCGCATCTTTTTGTATTCTAATGAATGCGCGTTTTCGATTATTTTTCGCTACATTGATGGCGCGAGGAAGCGGGCCAATTGCGCCGGCCAGGTGAGCGCCCGCCGGCCACTTGATTGGAGCAGGCGAGCCAGTCGGCCGGCCAGCCAGCCAGTCAGCCAGCCAGCGAGCGGCTCGCCCCGCGCGTACGCCTCGCAAAGCCGAAGACAAAAGAATTCTCTGCTTCAGTTGGCTTCAGTTGGCCAACTCGGCCGGCGGAATTTGCGCCCGATTCGGCGAGCAAAACGGCGCCGCTTACGCTGGGAAAAATTGAAGGTGGAGCGGCAGGTAGGTCGGCTGGCTGGCTGGCTGGTTCGCGCGCAAACAGCCGGCCAGCCTCCTCGGGCCGCCGCCGCCGCCGCCTCTTGCGCGGGCAGAGCCGCAAATGTGCAAATATTTCCTCCTGCCGCGGCCGGCTCGGCTCGGCTCGGCCGATCTGAGGCGCGATAGGCGAGCGGCAGGATTTGGCTTCTTCGTCTGGCGGCCGCCTAATGAGGCGCCCGCTTCGAGCGCCTCGCGAGGCAAGCGGGCGGCGAGTGAATGAGGCGCCCGGTTAATGAGCGCCGAGCGCGCGGCCTCTTGCGCAAAGGCAGGGGCAGCCAATTTTGGAGCTCAAGGCGGGGGGAAGGAAGAGGAGCGGAGGGCCAACTTACCTGTTGAGCCGGTGGGCGACCTGACGTCGTCGTGCAATTGCTGCCGGCGGCGGCGGCGGCAATGAGTTGGCGGCGGAGGAGGAGGAGGAGGAGGAGGAGGAGAGGCGAGGTTAGTGGGCTGGCTGGCAGGAGGGAGGCTCTGGTTGCGGCGGGCCCGCAGCTTACCTGTCGGTCTGGGGCCGAGGTGGCGCTGTTTGTCTCGGCGCCGTAGGAGGCTCCGTTGGCGCCGCCGCCGCCCCCGTGCTCCATCTTGATGGACGAGGCCGACGAGGAGCCCGAGGAGGCGGTGAGCTCGCGTTGCTGCTGCTGCTGCTGCTGTTGCTGCTGGTGCTGGTGGAGGTGGTGGTTGGCGTTGCTGTGGTGCTCTTGTTTCAGGTTTGGCTGGTGGTCGGCTGAGGTGGCGGCCGCTGCGGCTGCTGCAGCCGCCGCAGCAGCAGCAGCGGCCGCGGCCGAGTAGTGGGGCGTCCCATGGATGCCGGCGGCGGCCGCCGAGGCTGCATAGGCGGCATGGTGCGCCGCGTAGGGGTTCATTCGGTGCTCCTGGGCGCCCGCGTAGCCAGCGGCCGCGGCCGCCGCATAGGCACCGTAGCCGCCCACTGAGGCGCCTGGCGCGTGGTGGTAGCCCTCGCCGGCCGCGTACCCGTTTGCGCCGCCGCCGCCGCCTAGCCCCTCTTGCTGCTGGTGGGCGCCGTTGTTTGCGTGGCCGCTCTGGTGGTGCTGGTGGTGGCCGTTGCTGTTTGGCTGCTCGTTCGGGTTTGAACTTGGATTCGATTGGCCGTTTTGCGCCGAGCTTGAGTTGTTCTGGTTTGTCGCGCCGCCGCCGCCGCCGCTGCCGTTGTTGTTGTTGCCGCTTGAATTGTTGCTGCTCTGGTTGTTCTGGTTCGAGGAGGACCCGTCTTGCTGGTTGCTTCCGTTTCGACTAGCTGAATTTGTATCCCGACTTGAGCCATCGTCCACAACCAAATCAATTGGCAGCTTCCCCTTCAAGCAGTTTATGTAACGCTGACAAAAGTTGTCACATAATTGGTGCACCTTTTCCAACTCTAACAGATGAATTCGTAACACTTCAATTGATTTTAACATAAATTTATCAACATCATGAACGCCAGTAGTTAGTGGCAAGTTTCGCAATCTTGATTCATTTATAAAATTTCTAATATCTTCACTAAACGAATCGGAGGTACAGACTGTCTCCGGATGCGAAACCCTCTCGTCGTCCCTCGGCGAACTGGTTGCAAGTTCGCACTTTTGGAATACCATTTGGAGTAGAGGGTAAAGGGGATGGTCGAGGATTAGCTGGGTCATGGTTGTGTCGCCGGTTGGCATTCCTGGTGCCGGGCAGGTGACTGAGGCTGAGGCTGCTGCTGCCGCCGCCGCCGCCGCCGCTGCTGCCGCTGCCGCTGTTGTTGCAATTGCGATTGAGGAGCTTGAGTTTGTTGTGCCGACTGCTGCCGAGAGTGCTGAACTTGGCCTGGCCACTTGCATGAGCTATCTCTCTCTCTCTCTCTCTCCCTCCTTCACCTATCTCTCGCTAGCCCGCTCGCTCTATCCCAAGCCCACTAGCTTCTTGTCTTGACGCCACGGGCCCCTCAATCTATATACCTGCACTATACTGCCTGCTCGCCCGCTCAGTCGCAACTCTTGAATCTCGCGCAACCGAGAGCCTTCAATCCCTTCGTTCAAATCTAACAAGGAGCGAGCAATGCCTCAGATCTTATCCGATTGAGCTCAGGATAGACACTAAACGGCCGGGCCTTACTTTTCGCTGCCAAAAGCGCGCATCAACTGCGCACACACATCACTCTGCGTGTGGCGCACATTACAAACGAATAGGAACATTTTAATGCCAATCAACACCCAACACTGCGCAGATACATTTCATGCGCCGGCACTCGCGCCAAACAGACGCGCGCGCCACCTGGAGGCCGTTCTTTAGAATCTCCAAGGAAGGTCCAAATTTTGATCGATGCGCCATCGAGTGAGTGCTCGATCTTACCGACTTTATAAGCTGAACTACCTCTAGGACCCACTGAGGTACTATGGAGAGCTCATGGTGCTTTGTTTAGACGGACCATGGCGATAACAGACGAAACCATGCCCACTCTATCCAAGGTTCTTCCCCGTGAGCCAGTCGCAACCAATTATTCGGCTCGAAAGTTCATCGGTTGTTTGGTGGTCCCAGTGAACCTGATTTATTTCGACAGCCCCTCCACGGAAGCTGTTTGCGCGCATAGTCAAAAATATCCAAGGACGATCGGAAACTTACACCTATAGTCCATCATAGCTGTCTGGGTTCTGATCTGCGTGATCAGACAACTGCGATCCTACTCGAGGAAACTACGATGCAGGTCTTCACCGACAAGACTCGTCTGTCAGTTACAGCTGGTAGATGTGAAACAAGACTGCAAAAGACGGGAGCTACCTTGGGAATGTTTGCTCAAGAATTGCTCAGCCATATTTGCTGGTTGAATCAGGTCGAGAGCGTTCTCGATTGTAAATCAACAAGCCAAAACAATCCAAGCTATAACGCGTGAAATATGAGCAATATCAGGTACAACCACGGATGGTGATGGCTGGATTATGATTAAAAGCCCTAGAAACGCTAGTTTTATTTATTTAGCTAGTCTTTAGCACACCTATCTTGTCATCCCCATTGAATTCAAGATTCTGAGCTGCTGATTCCGTTTTGAGCCTGAGAAGCCAAGTTCAGAGTTTGCTGGAGTAGTTGCTGTTGCTGCAATTGTTGCAGCTGCTGTTGCTGGATCTGCTGAAGCTGCATCTGTTGTTGTCTCTGCTGAATGAGATTTTGATCTTGAACGGCCAAACGGGATAGGATTGTTCTCTCTGACATCTGCAGGCGCGAGGCCACCGAAGGTATTCTTGATATCGTGGCTGGCAGTCGACTTACGTCAGACTTCATATCGTTTAGGAGATCATCTAGTTGGTTTAAAACTTTTGCAAGTACCATCTTCGCCGGTTTGCTACCTGAGGTAGATTCTCTAGTGAGTTGCTGCTGGGATTCGGCAACGGCTTCCAGCTCAGCGAATCGCTGATTTAGCGAGTGTACCTGAGGATTTGACCCATCCTGGGTTACATTAAAGTAAGCAGCTCTTCGTAGTTGTTCCTCAATAACAAGTGCTTGCTCTAAAAGTTTGAACCTACGGGCCAAAAATTTGTTCTTAATATCTACAAAATTGCTCTTGCCTGTGTCAACTTTGAAAGGTTCATTTATGATGGAAAAAGCGAGGTCGTTTTGGATGTCTTGCCATCTACCATAACCATGTTTCATGATACCTGATAGAAGCCAGTAATCATGTCTTCTATGCCAAATTTCGTAGATTCGACCTTGGGCTGCGCGTTCCTCATTGTGCCAAAGGGTATGAAGCTCGGTGAAGCCCCCATCGGCTATATTAAAAGAAAAGTCTCTTTTAGGCGATTCGCCACCGGTGGTAGTTTCATTGACTGTCTTATTGTCGTCTTTTTTCTTCTCGGGTGTCTTGGATTGCTCCTCTGGCGACTTGGACTTCTCTTTCTCGATCCTTGTCGATGCAGCTCCGGTCTCACCTTCCCGATCTCTTCCATCGATTGTGCCTGCATCTTGCTCATCAACCTCCATTTTATCCTCATTGCGATCTGTTCTATTGGTTTCAGTATCACTCGCAATAGTTGGCTCGATTTCTGAGTTCGTCACTTTATCTTGATCGCTCTCGCCATTCAAAGTCCCATCTGGAGCGTCCGTCTTCTCGCTATTTCTGGTCTTTCCGGTATCAGTTTCTCTCTCCGTTGATCTACTTCCAACTCTGCACCCGTCACGAACAAATTCACCAGTCCTCGACGCCGAGTTGCCGGATTGATTTACGGCTCCATCAGTATAGTTATCAACCAGAATATCGTCGTTGATTGCACTTTGTTGTTGAGAATCCGAGATTGGATTTGGCATATCAAACTCTGGTAAAGGCATACTCATATTGCCGTTTATCTTTTCATACTCGTTAACTTTCTTACGTATCAAGGACAAGACTCCAATTCTAGTAAGTACATGTTGACGAGATAGCCCTTCGCGAGGCACACCATCGGCATAGGTTTCCGCATGATCTGAGCCAGGTTCGCACAGGTGACGCATAAACAAAGATAAGTAAGCACGAAAGGTTCTCTCTGATTTGCATTTGAGGTCCCTGACGAGCCATTGAGAGTTGAAAGCGTCCTGTGGTGGCATACCGAACCTCATCACGGCATTGAGGAAAGCCTTTCTTTGTCTTGCATTAAAGCCCAACACTTCGATCGATCCATTGACTTTGGCCAACAATGGTGGCATAGGCCGATCGCGTTCTTCACGATCAAGTCTTCCCCTCTTTCTGATATCTTTACCGTCATCACGATCTTCGAAGTCGTCATCGTCTTCGTTGTCGTCTGAAGGTAGCGAATAATCGCTGTTATTATCGGATCCGTTATTGGTGTCCTTCCAATTTTGATCCTCTTGCGAGCCCATCGCGTCATTATAGTTTACCTGTTTTCTCACACGTTTACCCTTACCAAGGGTCTTTGACATATCCTCTTGATGCTGTTCATAATGGTGACGGAGTAGTTTCTCCCAGTAGGCTGGATCAGCTTGTTCAGCTTCCTGCTTAAGCACCTCTGTTTCGACTTCCTCCTCTTCTTCGTCTTGCTCTTTGGTTACATAAGAGGCCACCTTGAAAGAGCTAAGATACTCGTTGGCTAACATCTCTTTCTGTTCAATACCCTCCTTACTTCGATCCAAAAGGCTGTCAATTGCTGCATCGTCGTAATGGATTGCAGTCTCAGCTTCACTAGTTTCCTCTTTGAATAAATCTTCTGTACCAAATTTGAGAATGTCATCTAGCTCTTTCTTGGAGAGTGCTGTTGACCTACCACCCATACCTGGACGCACAACTAGATGTGTCAACATCATCTTCTTTTTGGCAACTTGGGTGATTCGCTCTTCGACGGATGATCTAGTGACGAAACGGTATATCATAACCTTGTTAGCCTGACCGATACGATGTGCGCGACTAAATGCCTGAATGTCGTTGTGTGGATTCCAATCCGAGTCGTATATGATTACACTGTCAGCAGTCGCCAGATTGATTCCGAGACCGCCGGCCCTGGTGGATAGTAGGAACACAAATTGTTGAGCCCCAGGAGCATTAAATCTATCAATCGCGTCTTGACGCACCTGACCGGTTATTGTGCCGTCGATACGCTCGTATTTGTACCCTTCAAATTCCATGAAGTCTTCCAAAATGTCCAACATTTTGGTCATTTGTGAGAATATTAAAACCCTATGCTTGCCTTCGTATAGTTTGCGCAACATCTTCTGTAACAATATCAGCTTTCCACATGATTTTACAAGAGCGTTACCTTCGTACGCTCCGTTTGGGTACTTCGGGGCCTCATTCTGAGCGGAGGGGAACAAGTATGGATGATTACAGCATTTCTTCAAGTCCATCATAATGTTAATCAGCGACACTTGTTGACCACCGCTTTTTGAGTTGAGTGCCTCGAAGTTTTTGGTCAGGATCCATTTGTAGTACTTCTTCTGTAGACCTGCTAGATCGACTCGAACAATAAATTCACTTTTGGAAGGCATACCCTTAAGAACATCGGCTTTTAGACGGCGGAGTAGATGAGGTCCTAGCATGTCGTGAAGCTTCTTCACCTGTTCTTCTTTTGCAATATCGGCAAATTCATTCAGGAATCCTTGGAGGTCACTGAATCGATGGGGACTTAAAAAGTTAAGCAGGTGAAAGAGCTCTTCTAAGTTATTTTGTAAGGGTGTTCCGGTTAATAGAAGTTTGTGCTGGATCTTGTATGAATTGAGAATTCGGAAAAATTTTGATTGATTATTTTTTAATCGATGGGCCTCATCAACAACCAACACCTGCCAATCAATTGAACCCAGAGTCGCAGCGTCAATACAGTTGAGTTCGTATGATGTCAGTAATACTTGAAATTTTATCATGGCATCCTTTCTAAGACGTGTTGCCTTCGGACCACCTTTAATAGCATTATCATCAAAACTAAATTCATGTTCTCTGATGACTGTTCTGCTATCTTTATCACCAATATAAGTGACAACGTAAAAATCCGGAGCCCAGACCTCGAACTCTCTTTCCCAATTGATAATTGTCGAAAGGGGAGCAGATACAAGGAACGGTCCCCTGCAATGTCCTTCTTTGTAGAGAGAGTATAAAAATACAATTGTCTGTATTGTTTTTCCAAGACCCATTTCATCGGCCAATATTGTGTCAGTCTCATTTGCCCAAGAGAAACGCAGCCAATTGATACCCTCAAGTTGGTAGGGATGGAGTTCCATACCAGTAACGTCGACAAATGGGGGCTGACGCTCGTACTTCTTCTTTGGGTCGACCGTGGGTCTGTCTGACGATGATTTGGAATATGAATCATGGGGACGTTTTCTTTTCTTATTCGAGCGACTTGATCGGCGCTCTCTTTCGATATCTGCGTACGACTCTTCTATAGCCTTTCTTCTAGCGTGATAAGTCTTGATAGCCTCCGGGAGTTCATCAATAACAACCCCATCAGCTGATTTCTCATATTCCCACGAAACTTGATCATAAGGCAGTTCTCTCCATTTAATCAAGTACATAGGACCCTTACGGGTGTTTTTGTGGTTGATGATTCTATGGATTTGCAGCCATTCTGGTCTTATGCCGTGCTTGTAGTATGTTTCCTCCAAGTTGATTTGACCACTTTTTGCCATAGCTCTCCTACGCTCGGCTCTTCGCTTACCGGTAGCAGCGGTAACCTCATCATCATCGATATCAACTTCATGTAACCTGTGCTTCCTATTACTCAATTCAATGACATCATCAAAGTTAGGTGGTTCATCAGTGTCGTTCTTCCTAAAGTAGTTCCGTAACAATGGCGGATGGAACACATCCAGCTCAATTTCTGAGATCCATGAGCAATGCCAATAGGACATATTATGCCATTTGACAAAGAATTCTCGATGCTGGACGATCCGCTTAGGGATTTCTCTCCTTCCAGTATCAAGACTCATCCTATCATCAGTCTTCTTTGCCTCCTTAGATTCACCTCTCGTTTCAATTGTCTTACTACCGCAAGCAACATCCTCCTTGGTGGTATTTTGACCATCTACTTCCATAGCATCGTCGAGAGAGGCATCCCGTGTTGATTCGTCGTTGTCAATATCAGTCTTTGCATCGGACTGATCGTCGTCATCATCCTGCGGGTCGGCATGTTTTTTTGCGCTCCTCTTAGTATTGACGAGAGTAGACGGATCAACGGCAGGTAATGGATCGACCCATCGCCACGTGAGAATCTTGGCAACTTTACCCTTGAGTGGCCTGCAAGAGCATCTCGGGCAGATCCACTCCTCATCTGGTATTCGTGTTAGAGGTGGATTGAGGCAATAGATATGATAGGCAGAAGGGCATTGTTCACAGCATAACAACTCTCCCCCATCACGACAGACTCGACAATACTCCATGTGATGATCGTTGTTGGCTTCCTCAACATTATCGTCGTGCTCCTCTTGATTGTCAAGGTCTTCGCCTTTGCCCTGACAATGTGGGCAGCTCCATTTCCCCTCTGGCGGTTCATCTAAATCGGGATCCAAACAGACCAGATGGTAAGCGCGGGGACAGGTATCACATAATATAATCTCGCCGCCTTGTTGACACACCTCACAGTAGTCTTGGTGGTCGGTCTCGTAGCCGTCGGTACTCATTTTGTTTATTCTCTCATATGGTGCAGCGAAAAAATTGTTCAGGCTATAGGCGCTACTACGTGAACACTTACAACAGTTCAATAGCAGGCAAACACAACAACTCCTAGCCAGGCGAAGTGTCAGCTGATTTGTCTAAAATTCATCTGATGGTTAAGTTGAGTTTGTTTATACTGGAAAAGAATTCTAATAAAAAACAACTAACTTCTCACTTCAGGCAGAAATTCTGCGAGATTTTCAATGGGCTACAATAGTGTGGCTACTTAAGTGGAGAAATTGTTTTAGTCGTTCAAGTTTTGTCACAAATTAAACATTTTCCGTCTAGAATTTGCCAGGTAATTGAGGGATAATAATTATATTCCTAGATTCACTGGATTTTTTCAAAGGGAGTTCTGAAATTCTTCACAAAGCTACAATTGGGCAGCCATTGCTTCAGGTGATACCGTTTGGCCAAGCGCGATTGGATGCGGACGAAAAACATTCACATCATGTTGCATTGTTATACTAATAGTAATACTTATCCTTAAGGCCAGCATTCAGAACTCTTGCGGCCCGAGGATAACTATTGAGGATTACTATTACTATCGGGCACACGGCGCAAGTCGAGAGCTGCTGGGCGGGCGCACAATTTTTGCCGCTCACGCTCATGTCGCTCGCACCCTGCATGCCAGCGTCAACGAGCATTAGCCAGACCATTGGAGATAATTCCTTCATACATGGCACAAGTGAGAGAGGACAGTTCCAGTGGGTGATTCGCAAGCGCCCGGCCATTTCGACAGTAGCCACTCTGGCCCCAGGT
>Ga0209372_1000422_pt1 | contig 21237 bp, 13 predicted proteins | sample AgamicAtPe_FD_187170 | JGI IMG/M metagenome (GOLD analysis project Ga0209372, IMG submission 187170) | Agave microbial communities from Guanajuato, Mexico - At.P.e (SPAdes) (version 2) | ecosystem: Host-associated > Plants > Phyllosphere > Phylloplane/Leaf | place: Guanajuato, Mexico | collected... | reverse complement strand
GCTCTCTACGAAAGCAACTAGCCTGATCTGTCCGGACTCCGAGCTAAACCACGACCAGTTTTGCCTTGTCATCCCGTTTCACAACGAGACCTGTTATAAATAAGGATTGCAGCGGCATCCTGTCGGCGCTCTGAGTGTTTGTTGAATCCTAACTAGCTCGACATTGGATCTTTTAGACGAAAGCCCGTGAATCAATCGCGACAGTTTGTCAAGCATTAGCGAGTCAAGCGACGTGTAACAGCCGCAAGCGATATCGATGGATCGCAAACCTTGAAGGAATCTAATTGAACTCATTGGATTTGAAGGTCAAAATCAGTAGGATGAGGCTCGGAATTGGGACAAAAATAGAAAGTTCTAAAATGACTCCATAATGAATACGAACTTCTCAGATCCTACACCATCGAGTATAACTTTCGCTTGAGGATGGCTCACTTGTCAAGTCTTACTGTCTGGTTGCTCCGAGTTGTTGCCGCTCGTATCTGTCATACCGTTTTCACTTCGGTCTGAGACAATTTGCAAGCAATATCATGTATTGATGGCTGAAATGAATAAGCATGAGGCCTTCTATTGCTTCCCGATCTGTCTCAATCTAATCGTTGCTAGCTTCAAAGAGCAATCAGCTAGCTCATGCCAGCTGCATCTCTCTGATTCAACTATACCCTAGACGATGACCACTAGCTGATGGGTAAAAAACTAAAGACTCACCGCTTGACCTTGGTAAAAAGGCCTTTACACTTTAAATTGCCCTGGCACACTCATCTTGGCTTGCCTCGAGTAAAGCTAATCGAGTGAAATTAAAGACTACAACCAATCTACCACTGACAGAGCTAACATGGCTCGGAACTCGCCATCGGCTAAGTCCACTCGGAGGCATGATACGAAAACGGCTCACCACACATTAGGGGGTCACAATTTCATTCTTTAAGTTGTCGTTCCCAATCCTCGGCAGAAAACATTTAAGACCAGGAGAAAATGATGAAGAAACGGTGGGCGCTTCTCTATTTAATAGGAAAAATCTTTGAGGATGCTATTACTGCGTCTGTAAGATCGTTGTTTCGTGCAACGATTGAAGCTGCGGCTTCGAAACTCGTAGTTTTTACACATAGTATTTATCTCTTTCTCTTTTATTTCTTTTCAAAGCTGCACAGTCGCCGACCCGGGTCTGCGTTTACTTTCGCAGATCTATGCCGAGTTCGGCCGAACTCGGCATAGATCTGCGAATTTCCAAGATCCAAGTTAACAGGAAACCAACCAGACCGACCATCAAACTTTACTTATAGACTTCCCCAAGCAGATACAACCAAAGCTTCAAGTGATTGCGCGCGTTGAATGGACAGTTTTCCATCGACTAGATGAAAACGCAACACGCACAAAAAATTATTTTTCTGCGGAATCGCTTCACAGAAGTCTGAGGGGATCCGCTCGTATAATGGGATAGGTATCAGTTTTTCTTCCTCTAATGGCTGCCAAGTAGTCTGTTTGTTGAGTTTTTCTCAGTTGGTGAATGAAAACATAACAAATAAATTATATAACGATAAAATTATGACCAAAGAGTCTAGTAAAGAGAACAAACCAGCGGGCTTCAAGACGCTCATAAATGTTCTGAGGCCGATCCGCGACTGGCTAAAGAGCACCCCTCCTTTAGTTGAAAATCATAATGATCGGTCAAGTGTTGCTGGATCATCTAATAGCAGTAGCAACAACAACAACAGAGGCTCCTCGGCAACTATCAACAGTCATCCAAGGTCAACGATCGAGCACACCAACCACCTGTTGGGCGGCGGAACTATAGAATACAACACCCACTTGATGCGCCAACAGCAACTTCAACTCCAGCAACTATACTCGCAGCCGAACTATCGGCCTAACTACCAGCCGGTAGCCCCGCCGCCGCCTCCACCTCCAAGACCTGCACCCATCGTCGGCAACCAGCAGGGCGCCCCAATGACGCCCACCCGCTATTACTCGACCACGCCGGTTTCAGTCTTGAACAGCAACACATCCTCTACACCCATAAACAGCAGCAACACCAACAATAGCAGCTCTTTTGGCAGAAATGACCGAGGTGGTGACAGTTTTGTGCTGAACAACGTCACCCTACGTCGCCACACACCCACTGTCGATGCCGCTGTTCCAATGGATGATATCAATGGCTCATTGACGGATGGCGTCGAGGAGCAATTCAAGAGAACAGCCAAGGCTAGGATGTCATTGCCAATTATGCAACAGAATAAGCTTCGTCGCCAGGCTTATATGCAGCTCCAGAAGAGGGGCCAGCAGCAGGCTCAATCTCTGGGCCACATTTATCTTCAGCACAAGGGTGAAACAAAACAGGCCAACCTGCCTAATGAACTCACCGCCTTGGACACCATTCGGGCTTTATTTGTATGTGCCTTCCCCAATATGCTAACCATGGAGTATATGTCACAGCCGCATGTTAAAATTTACATCTATAATCCGAGTTGTAATATCTTCTACGAATTATGTGACATTGATGATGTTAAGCACGAGTCAGTCATCCGTATACACCAAAGTGATCCTATTCCAGCTTTAGCCCAACAATACCACCGACCACTTATGGCTCAACAAGTTCCTCCACCGAAACCTCGTCGCATGATTCCTGTTGATGGGCTTCAACCAAGTCCGAATGTTATTTATGGTCTCACACCCCAAAACTCCCACTCAATGCAATTCTATCAGGAGTTACAGCAAATTCCGTCGCAAGCTAGTCTACAACTTCAGCCTATCAACTCACAGAGCAACTTCCATTCCCCGCAAGCACAGATCTACCAACGACGGAGCGTTCTAATGTCATCACAACAATAGCTCCTCTATCTTGTCCGCCGCAAGTTCATGATACTTGATTGAGCGCAATCTCTCACTTATCAACTTCATTCTTGCACCCCGTTCTTTATTTGCTAATGAGCTATCAATTGCCGACAGTAGCTCCTGTTGAGTGCAGCTGAAAGGATTCAATCGAACTCCAAAACCACAGTCCTCTATGCGTTGGGCCGCATCGAATTGATCAGCGAAGACAGGTAAAACAATGAGACTGGGAACACCAGAATAAAAGGCCTCAATGATCGAGTTATGGCCACCATGTGTTATGAATAAACTCACTTTCGGTAGTATGGCTCTCTGATTGAGGAATTTCTCACCCCACATGTTGGGATGCAACTTAATACTGTTGTGCATGGGCCCCATTGAGACTATGAACTTGTTGGGTGATTTTCCCAAAATTTCTAACAGTCTGTTGATCAAATCCACGTCTGATGTCACCAAAGTCCCAAGAGAAAAGTATATTAGTTTTCCTGGACACTTAGATAAGTTTTCAGGTATTGCGAAGGAATCGGACCTCTCAGAGCCATCGAGAGTGTGCTCCAAGCGAAACCAGTTTGCTGGTAATGGCTCTAACGAAGCGATTTTATCTAAATCAAGCTCCTCGATGCCAAGATAAAAATTCAAATAAGGCGAAGTTGGCATAAAATCTATGCAGCTTGGCCAATCCTGGCAGCCTTTTTCCGCAAAGTATCTTCTTATTTTCTCCCTCAAGCTGGCCTTGGTACTTTTCTCAAAACGTTTCATTTCCGGCGTCATCTTATCAAGTTGCAACCCCAGACCTGCAACATAGTTTTCATTTGAGCAACTGTATAATACAGAAGGGAACGAAGAGTACTGGCGGACCCATCGTCGTGCTACTTGTGTAGCACAAGGTATGCCGACAATGTGATCCACCACCACTACATCCGGCTTTAGACTTCTCAGTTTAGCTTCGATAAGATCGTGCTTTGAGACTATGTCGTCAAAGTGCTTTTCGCATATACCACCAAGAGTATAAGTGGCCTCGAAAGTTTTCGGCAGACCTTGACGGAATAAGTCCATCATAGGTTGCATGATAGACTTCAAAATGAGATCGCTTTGCGAGCTAGTAACCCTCGATTGTTCCTCACAACATTCAAGCCCGTGACCCTTGGCTTTCAATTCTGTGGCCATATTCAATGGTCGTATAGTCAATATTATTGATTTATGGCCTCGGCGACGTAGCTCATCTGCAATTGATAAGACAGAGTGAATGTGACCAAGAGCGTCCATAGAGAAGAAAACGATAGTTTTTCTTGAATCCTTGTCCATTTTCAATTCAATATGTTGAGTTTAGCTCGGTTGGTGTGGATAGATATAAAAAGTGATGAAAGTCATTTGGAGTAAAATATACGATGGTAAAGTAAAATAGGTCAATCCTATTGCAGGATTTGTGGTCATTGCGCAGGATGGTTAATCTGATCTTGCGCAACGATAAGATTCTTCTGATGGATGTAACTATCATCGATCAAATATTTGTTCGACTTTTGCAATTCCGCACTAGATCCTCTCAGAGGTGAGCTGCCGAATTTATTGGAGGTTGTCACAAAGGCCAATTGCACCATCGAAGTGAAGCTCGCCAGCAACATGGCTGGCTTCTTATGATGATTATCTGTCGATGTTTGATCCATTATTGTTTTCGCCGGTGGCTCCAGTTCCAGCGATCTCCTATAGTTTTCATCTTCAACAAACTTTTGTAGCTCATCAATGTAACGATTAGAGAGTAAATATCGAGTTATGTAAGGAATGTGAGTCAGATCCTCATACTCCGACTTTTGAAATGTCTCAATTGACTCGAGTATCTTGCTTGTGCTCTTTGATCTTTGTATTGTCCCCTCCTGATGGGCTTCGTTGATATAAATTATATCACGCGAGTATATCCCTAAATAGGGTATGCAAGGTAGATTGCAAGTGGCCAAATGATTCCTCAGCAACTCGTAGTTGTTATTGTCTGAATAAGTGTGTCTCAATTTGTCTAACTGATATTTTTCCTTGGGGCACTTCTTTCTCACTAAATGCCATGTTCCCTTGAGACGATAAATGGGAGAACTTAGCAAAGCTGAAACAATTGCATATGTAGAGTGTAGATTGTTCAACTGATGCAATCGCTTTGCTGTCTTGATGAAATGACTTATGAGATCGGTCCTCATACGTGCTGATTCATGCGATAAAATTTGTCCAACAACCCAAAATGTGACCTGGTTGAATTGTCGATTCATAGCTACAATATTTGGACATAAATCTTGTCTTCTAGCAGAGCGATGTGAGGATTGGCCAAGGTTGATGAGCTCTTCTCTCTTGATTGACTTGAAAATGGGTAGATCGATGAGCGTCAGCTGGGCAGCTAGATCGTCAACGTTGATGTCCACTATGGAGTATTGTTTGTTTTGGCTGATGATCTTCATTTTGGAGGGTGGACTTGGAGCGTTGCATCAAAGTTTCAACATTGAGCAGTGAAAATTTGACTCCAAATTGGATCGACGAGACTTGCTCGATGAATCCAACGAGTTGAATGTCACACTCATTTGAATAGCCCCTGCTTACCATGAATAGACGCGAGCTAGCTTCAGAGTCTCCAACTCTGAGAGAGTGAGATGAGAAGTCGAGCAAAATTTCAAGTCGACAGATGGATGAATGAACCCTCCCGATAAGTTGAGATCCAATTGGTGACGAGCCGTAATTTTGTTAGTAATGGAACGTAAAAGTCTGCGGAACTCAAGACCAAAAATAAATACAATCATGAGTCAGACTCATTGAGCCTAACAACAGCGCAAACTTGGTTTTCAGCGAAATTTAAATTTGATGATGACAATTTCGGCAGCCGGATTTCGGCTGAATTTACAACAACGAGTTGGAGTAGTAAAGCATAAATGTCAATTGACTTCATTGGTAAGAGACTTCATTGGTAAGAGGGTAGATCATACGCATGGCAAGCGAGTGGAAACACAAGCTGGGCCTATCTGGCTAGAGGGAGAGGGAATTTCGAGTCATATTTCCACTTAATTGTACGACAAAACCGACATTACCGTCTGCTGCAATCGAGAAAGCACGTTTGCGTATATTTGACATTCTGAATACGGCCGGGGTGGTTCGGTGAAGGTTTTCAAGCCAGTGACTGACACTCAACGGATATGGCCAGGGATTTGATTCCAGTCTGATTGTGGCCGAGAATGAGAGCTCGATTTTGCAGGTTGCCTCGCAACAGGTTGTAGAGCCTTGAATTGGAATTGTCTTGAATCAGACCGGCACCATGAGTGATGAGTCTCGGAGAGGCAAATGGATCTAGAAACTCTCAAGAAACGTCTATTCCTCTAAGCTGTCGCAGCAAACTGTGTCACAGCCCAAGCTTTTGATCACTCTGGATGAACTTATTAAGAACAAGTGCGATCTAGTGGAGTCTACGGCACCGGAAGGCGGTCAGCCCAGAGTGTAGAACTTGCCCGATATAAATGAGGTTCACTCTCCGGGTGAGCCCAGATTCCAATTTCATGACGATCAGATTTATATTGCAATCCTTTCTACATTTAGCACTAACTATCACTTTGGAACGTATAGGATGGATCCAGGGGTGCTGTGATTCATTAGTGCAAGTTGGTGGCTATACCATATTTTGGTGCACCTGAGCTTGCAGGCAGTGGCTTCACTCGCGGTTAGATTGGTGGCGGACGAGCTTTGTCTGTGAACTTTTTTTGTCCCAGCTTTAGACTCGCCAGGGAGCCGAAAGGTTGAAGATTTGTTGCCGCTATTCACGTAATTCTTTTTCCATTAGAGCGACTTCATATCAGAATGCAGCCAAGGTTCACGTTTCGGCCCGCAGCCTCTTGCGCGAAGCTATCGGGCGGGTCGGAGCTCAGGCTCCGGGTAGGCGCGTCAAAGAGGCTAGTCCGAGATGAGGAGCAGGCGGGAAGCGGGCAGTGTCGCCGATGTGAGAAGGCGGGTTTCGAGGCCGCGCAGGCAGGCATCCCATACTCTACAGCGGGAACTGGTCTAATGAAAGCAAACCGCTCGCAGCGCGCCAACCATCTTCGGTGAGTCACACAATTCTCATTTTATTTTACTCGTGAGAACATACATACAAATGTGTTGGAGAAACATTCATCTATCCATTCTTGACACACGATCATACATCATACACTATCACACACGTATGTATATACATATGACATTCACACACGAATAAAGTTCAGTCCGCAACTTACGCACGACGAAAACGCTTCACTTCGCTGATATCGAAATCCTACAGCTTGGCAACGGCCCGCGAGCCAAGCAACAGGGTGGCGAGCGCTTTAGTCCTGGTGGATGGAACCACCAGAAAGCCGACGGCGGACAGTGCACGGTCAAGCCAGCCATCGAATGTGTATGTGTGTGCGCTTGTGTGTGAGCCGCTGCTTGCGGCTTGTGTAGATGAAGCGCTTTGCCTCGCTCAACTTGTATCCTTGGAACTCAACTCTGCGCCCACTCTCACAAGCGCTCGCATTGCGGATTGCTAAAAAGCTCCACACAAGCCGAATAAATACCTAGTTTATCACTACACTCTGTTTGCTGGAACTCTTGGTTTGGTTCGCAGAATAGCACTTGAAGCGCAAGAAGATTAAACTCTGTCCGAGCTGGATCCCCTCTCGAGTGGCACAACACACACGCAGGCCACTCGCCCGCTTCCACCGCCAGCCATCGTCGCCCCTGCGCTCGCTGCAGCCCTCGGCTCGGATTCTGCGCCAACATTACCATCGCTGGGCCAGCCGTCGCCGCTGCTCTCTCGTCAGGCGCAAAACCCGAAACGATCAATCCGGACGATCTTTTCATTTGCTGGCGCCGATCGATTGCATTATTAATTCATATCTCGCCCGTTGCTCTCGGACGTCATCAAAACCAATCGATGATTTGTCGAGCCAAGCGCGAGTAACTGGAGAAGCTCGAGCAACCGGAGGAAGCAGCTCAATTTGGTCCAGAAAATCCTTGCTGGCGGGCGGGCGGCCAAGCGAGCGAGCGAGCACCATTTGTGGAACCAATAATGAAACATTATTTATTTGTATGAATACCAAACTGTAACTGTATCCGTCCATCAGTACAACCCTCTGATCTAGCAAACGTTTGCATGCCCCCCAAGCGCTCAATTTGCACCCGTCCAAACCAAGTCCATCACTTGTTAGCAACTTGACAAGCCCATTGCAGCATTTGAACCAGAAAATTTGTTCCCAATTGAAACATGTAGATCTTTCGCGCCTTCTTTGTTTGCCTTATCTTGAAACCCCAACCGCTCCTCATGGACGAGTTTTATAATTCAAGAAACCAGTACTAAAAATTAGTTCCAACCTCAAATCAATCAACCGCAAAACTGCATAGGGTCCGGAGTCCTCGTCAAAATGGACACCAACCTCACCTATAACACTCTGTTAAAGTCCATCGAACATTGGAACGAGTATAGGGTTCCAATTCTTAGAATCAGCCAGCCTGACAAGAACCTCAACTTTCAAGGTGCGATGAGATTCTACTTTCAAGATTCAGGCCAAAAAGTTGCAACAAAGTGCGTCAATGTTACGAGTGCCGATACAACCAAAGATATTATTGACGTTTTGATTGAAAAGTTTCGTCCAGATATGCGCATGCTATCTGTGCCTGAATATGGTTTATATGAAATCCATGAGAATGGTGATGAGAGAAAACTCGGCCTTGATGAGCGGCCGTTATTCGTGCAATTAGAGTGGAACCAAGACGACCGTGAGGGAAGGTTTCTTCTGCGACGCATGGATGAGAAAACTCGAGATTTAGCTGCCCAAAATGAGGAGCCAAGCTTGAAGAGAAAACTATCCAAGAAAGAGAAAAAGAAGCAAGAAAAGATCAGGAAGCAACAAATGAAGGAACAGGAGAAAGCCGATGCCGCCACTAGATTAACAAGCAAAGGCAAGAACAGTATAGCTGAGAGGTTATATAATGAATTGCCGGAGACTAGCTTCACGCGATCAATTTCAAATCCAGAAGCTGTCATGAAGAGACGTAGGGCCCAAAAACTCGAGAAACGCTTGCAAGAGTTCTCGCTCGAAGGTGGTCAGGAGGCTGGTGGTACTTTAAGAATTTTTGGCGAAACTATTAACAAGGATGTTTCGTATAAAACTCTCCTACTATCAACTAAGGATACCGCCAGCTCTGTCGTCAAACAAATCCTTGAGAAATATGGTAAAGAGAATGAGGATAGTTCTAACTATTGCTTGGTTCAGTTGATTGTGCCACATTCTGCCACCTCAACAGGTGGTGACAATAATTCAGTGCACGACCTCAACGCATCAGTAGCTCTAAGAGAATCAATACTCGACGATCAAGATTGCCCATTGCTCATCAACCAAAATCATGACAAATCCAAGGGCATCTTGACATTTCACATTAGACATAGACCAGCAGATTGTCAAAAACGTCGCAAAAAGAAACCATCTAGGGCTCAAGTTCAACAAAATCCGTTGCACCCTCTCGTCGTGCAGCAGTTAAACCAACGTCTCCAGATCAACAACAACTCTGAGCAATATAGCAACCAAAACAGCCCCCAAAATAGCTCTCAAACTAGTGGATCGATCAATCAAGATGCAAATAATCCTCCACCGCCACCATTTGAGGCAGTTCACAGCGTGCCACCCATGTTTCCTCTAAGCAATGGGAATCTTATGCCCTACCAGCAAGCTCATTCAACATCAACTTTACCATCGAGAACTAATAATCACCACCCTGTCAACGTTCGCGACTCAAACGGAACACTCCAGAGGCAAAGCTACAGTCAACCAAATCATCATAGTATGATGAATAACCATGAAAAACAATTTCAAACCAACCCAATAGTTCAAAGTAACCTATTTCAAACGCCGCAACAATATAATAATGCAACGGGTGCCAACGATCAGATCCTCCCTGCACTGATCCAGGTTAAAGAGGATGTCGAAGACATATTCTTGAATAGAGTTATCACACATATTAAGCCCACTGACACCGCTTTCAGATTGGCACCCACATACGTTCTTTACATGGTATCGAGATATAGGGCGTCAACATTGTTCCATCCAGAATTACAAGCACCGAGCAGAGCTCAGCTTTTTGTGCCATTTACCAAGAAAATAGCCGCCATGATCAGGAACACCATCGATCTGCATTTGCGGGAGCCAACCTTCCTGGCCTTTTGGTTAGCTAATTCTTCTGATTTAAGTCATTTCTACAAACAAGACAAGCATCTATCGCATTTCACCCTGGATGCCCAAGAAATATTGCATGATAGTATTAAAGCTTCATTCAAATTTCTTCTGGCATGCAAGCAAATGGAGCTGGACGCTGTCATGCATTCATTCTTCGATGAACGCGAAGACGCTGACTCCCTAGCAGATGATACGATAAACCGTTCAGGTATCACCTCACCAACAAGTCAAATTTTGAATGCCCTCAACGAGACGATGGCAACAATGCGCAAGAACAGAGTTAACGCGGCCCTTACAATACAAATTTTCTCACACTTGTTTCACCACATTAGCAAATGGCTCTTCGATAGACTGATCGGCGTCTATGACAGGCAAGCTAATATCGCGAGCGGCCAGCCAAACTTTACCATATACTGTGATAGAGTATGGGGCGAGCGTTTGAATCGGAGGTTAGCCATGATCGGGAGTTGGGCTGAAAAGCAGGGTCTCGAGCAAGCTGCCGACTTTCATTTGGCTCGAGTTACCCAGGTTACAGAATTTCTGTCGAGACGTTATCCACCCCGGATATCTCCTCATGATCTGAAGGAGGCCTGTGATCGCTGTGACCGTCTGAATCCAGTACAACTTAGAGCTCTGCTCCAAAGATATCAACCTGAACTGCCGATACTGCGTGCAATTATTGAAAACCTTTTATATACAATGGATTACAGTTATATGGCAGGGGAATACCCACTGGAGGAAGACTTCGAGCTTAAGATACCATTCTTAATACCTGACGATGGATACTCTTCAGAGATGATTCGTTACATCCCAAACGGGCTGTTAGATTTCGTCAGCTATTTATCCAAAATCAGGGTGCGAGATCAAGAACTCTGCATATTCACGGTTCAACCTACTTCCTCTGGGTTTTGGACAGTATATTTCAAGAATCACCAACCAGACACTCCTGAAATCATAGTTATTCAGTTGAGGAAGAAGAACAATTCTATGGGACTGAGCATCATTGCCGCTAGAGGTGTGGGTCAGGAGCGTCTAGGGATCTATATCAAGAACGTTGTAAAAAACGGTGCTGCCGCATTGGACGGCCGGCTACAAGCTGGCGATCAACTTCTTGAGGTAGACGGAAATTCTTTAATGGATATAACTCAGGAGACGGCTGCCGAGCTCATGCAGCGGACAGGCCCATTGGTTACATTAAGAATCGCAAAGCAAGCTGCAATTTATCACAATTTATCTGACGTAATTAACAGTGTCCCGAGTCAGACGATTGTCTCTCCGCAGGCGGTCATGGCACCTAGTTTTGTGCCACCAATACCTATAGATCCTGTGCGTCAAATCTCTTTACCAGAGAGAAAATTCCCTCAACCACCTCAGTTACACCCAACAGCCCAGCCCATTGAGAGGCGTCAACAACTACAACCTCCGGACATACATGATCCAAGAATTGCTCAGTTACAGGCTGACAGACTCAACCAGATTATGCAATCTGGTAGAACGAAGAGCGTGCAACAAGTTGAAAGGACTCCGCATGTGTCTGACATACAGTTTCAGCCACCCCCTCCCACCATGTCATTCGAATCAGCGCAAACCTCGACCAATCCCACTTCACCTTTGAAATCACCAAAGAAAGTCTCTTGGGTTGATACACAGCCTCATCATTCACTACATACCCTCATTCCTCCCTCTCCATCACTAGTGCCTTCCCCAACTGCCCAGTCCTCCTCGCCTCAACAAGAGATGACGTCCCCTCACTCGAGAGTAGAGTCCAGTGAGAACGCCAGCGAAGGTATACCCCAAAACGATACGGATATGAACAATGGCGACTACAATCACTTGAACACCTTGTCCAATGGGCAAACTTGTCTTGATACCAACGTTGAGCATGATGATCTTGCACACATTTCCACGACAGACGAAGGTCGAGTTGATGACCCCTCGGCCCACAGGGAAAATGACAAGGAAGCCCCTGCCTCTCAACCGTCTACAAATGGGCATATTGACGTCGCCAATGAAAGCTTAACCTTGGAGGACATTGACCAAGTGTTGAGTAGCAAGACCCATAACAACTGGCTTGAGGACTCAGCTGGTGTTATTGGAACTCAAGAAGTATACAATGATCCCCGACAAAGGATTGTCAAAGAAAGAGAGCGACCAAACGCCGACGTCAATATCGAAAAGCTGAGCTTCCAGGAGAAATTGAAAATGTTCAATATCACAGCTGAGAAATAAACTACCTAGTACCCTTGTTAAGCCTTAAGGCCTTATAGATGCGAACTTCATAGAGTAGTTGATCCTTGTTGTCATGATTAGGTTCCGGCTGAAAACAGTAACATATTCTTTCCATCCTCATTACAGGTAGAAGGTCACGCTGAGCTAATATTTCCTGGTATTCGGCTCATCTGTCTTGAGCCCAAACGATAATAAGTCCCCTAGGGTCGTCCAATTCGATCGATTTTTAGAACTCGGGGATTTTATCAGAGAGTATTCTACTTGATGATCGGTTGCAGCGCGGGGTTAACCGGCTGCCATAGTTTATTTCTTAGAGTATTTCGGCCGTATGAGTGGATTACACCTCCCTGTGCTGCGCACTCAAATTCGCCAGTCGAACTTTCTATGTACTGTGAGTGGTCTGTCTATGCGTGCCAATGGTCACTTGGTGGCTGTCATCTCTATCTCGTCCGCCCCGCCGAGAAAATCATGGTCGGTTCAGCTTTTATTTAGCTAGCTAGAATCTGGCATCATACAACAATCCTTTAAGATGGTCTGGATAAGACCAGAAGAGGTTCTCATCACCAATGCACTCTGGGATACCGAAATAGCGGACGGATACTTCATTTTGCAAAAGAGAAAAGGTCATGGCTCAAAAGGCTTGTCATCAATCTTAATCGGGACTATTGATTCAGTCCTTGAGTCCCGGCCGGCACCTTATAGAATACTCTATCAAACCCCAAATTCTGATATAAGCTATACAATTGCAGCTTCCGTGTCTCACAGTGATATTCTCAGCAACTGGTCGTGGTTAGACAAGCAACTCAAGCCCACATTGGCTTGTTTTGATGACTCAAATGAGGCAACTAATTATGTCAGGTGTAAAATTGAAAGTCTAGTCGCTCAAAACTTAAGTCAGCACCAAGCAAAGAGCACCGAGGGCCAATTGCCGTCCGAGAGCTATGAATTCCGTTCGATGTCCATCAAATTCATCAAATTGTTCGATCTTCCATCGGACGAAAAATTGGTCAATCACTATGCATGCAGCTATTGGATAAAGCGTATGCCCTACCAGGGCGTCATGTACCTTAGTGTGAATTATCTCGCCTTTTACAGTAAATTTCTCGCAAAGGAGACAAAGATACTTCTTAAATGGCATGATGTTACATTGATAGAGCGCACAGGCTCTATATTCTTCACTGACACTATTATCTTAACAACCAGACAAGAAAAATACGAATTTTCCATGTTTTCAAAAACTAGTGAGACTTACGCCCTTATTGAGCAGTTGGCCAACTTAGCAATGAAACAAATCATGAACAATCAGGACGTAGATATATCACGTACATCGTCTATAGTCAAGTCTGAATTGTGCGTTGCCAATCGAGATAAACCTAATGGTAAACTTCCTCACCTAAAGCGCGAACTAGATGCAAGAGCTCTTAGTGAGACTTATAGGCGAATCTTCAGGCTGCCCTCTAAGGAGAAATTGGATGGCTTCATACCGTGCACTTTATTTACTCCCTATAACAAACAGAGCGTCTGGGGAAAGCTTTACCTCTTCGACGACTATGTTTGCTTTGCTAGTAAAGCCAATGTAAGTATTCATTTTCGCAAGGATTCATAAACTGTTGATCAAGTCTCTAATGACCAGAAATGTTCCCATCTGATGGTAGATCGCAAATCAGGTGACAGTTATAGTGCCGTTACGAGAGGTGACATTCATCGAGAAGATAAACAACTCTAACACTGGCTTGGCAAATTCTATCATTATAAGCACGAACACTAAATCGAAAATAATCTTCTCCAACATAAACGATCGAGATGTGCTCATCAAGAAAATCTCCGAGCTTCTTGCTCGAACAGGTGAATATAGAGGCATGAGCCGCCGGCTGACCAAGTGCGATGAGCTCAAACCTGTTGTCCACATTCGAAGCGGATCGATCCTTAGTGGTGGTGATAATACAAGTGATGAGCAAATTGATTACGACTCTAAACCTGAGGAAGGATGCAACTCGGCCACCGCAATCGGCGATGAAGATGAACCTATTGAGCCTTGGACACTACAGCCAGCTTTAAATACTATATTCCCACTGCCAACAAATCCTGAGTCAGCTGCTCGTGAATCTGTAAAGGCAGATCTCTGGAAACTGCACTTTCTGGATTATGGAACTGGCATAAGCACCTATCGAACAGCGAAAGCTAGAGATCTCGTCTTATTGGGCATTCCTGAAAAGCTGAGGGGTGAACTCTGGATGCTTTACTCAGGTGCCATCAATGAATTGGAAACGCATCCAGGCTACTATGATACCCTATGCGAAGGTAGCATCGGTCTACATTCGATAGCCTCTGAGGAGATAGAACGTGATTTGCACAGATCGTTACCCGAGCATCCGGCGTTCCAGTCTCATCTCGGTATAGGTGCTCTGCGGAGAGTTCTAAATGCTTACGCTCACAGGAATCCATCAATAGGGTACTGTCAGGCGATGAACATAGTCTGCTCGGTCTTACTGCTGTATGCATCCGAGGAGGAGGCTTTTTGGTTGATGGTTGCTCTATGTGAGAGGCTGCTACCGGATTACTATAACAACAAGGTCATTGGTGCACTTGTTGATCAAAACGTTCTGGACGAGCTGGTCTGTGAGCACATGCCTGAGTTGCACCAGAAGCTGGCCCCGATCGGTGTATTATCAATGATCTCTCTATCATGGTTCTTGACAATCTTTCTCAGTGTCATGCCATTCGAATCCGCATTGCATATTGTTGATTGTTTCTTCTATGATGGCGCAAGGGTCGTCTTCCAAGTTGCTCTTACAATACTTAACGTCAACCAGAGCCTCCTCTTGAAAGTGCGTGATGACAGCGAGGCAATGACCATTCTGGGTGGATACATAGAGAACATTCGAGTAAGCGACATATCAAATCTCATAAAAGAGTCGTACAGTAAGTTTGGGAAGATAGATGAAGAAATGATTGAGAGACTGAGGATGAAGCATCGCATCAGGTTGGTGCCAGCTGTTTACAGCCATGAAAGCACTAGCAGCAACAATGGATGCCCATTAGGCACCATGTGAAACGGAAGTTCAAACCAACGTAGCTCAATAAACTACTCGATCAACCATCAAGAGAATGCTCTATTGTGCTTCATCATTTGGACCGCGATTTGCGAACTGACGTACGTAGTTATGTTGGCACCAAGGAGTTTCCTTTGTGTTGCAGGACAATTCGATGTTGTACACTGTGCAATCGTAATGATCATCGATCGTTATGTTGTGCTTCGCATTAATCGAGAATCTTATATTGCTCAACCCTGTCTGCTTATCACGGCGACGCAGGACATCTTGCTGCTCTTTCGATTTGAAGCTATCACGTTTCTGGTTGTTATGTATATGCAGAAATGTATTTGTTCTATCCGTCGACAAGTTTTGCGGTCTGAGAATGGGAAGATTAGCAGCCCTAACTCTGGCATAGAAATCGTCGTCCTCGAGGCCCCATCCGAAGTACCGATTCGACATTCCATTTATCAATTCAAACTGCTTGTTGTTTATCAATAGAATACCTCCAAAATACTTCTTGTAGTTATATTGCGGGTGATAATCCGGTGAGGAGAGATGGAATGGTCCATCTTCGGGATAGGAATACGAGAGATCTTTGTTGATGGGAATCAGATCTACATCATGGATAGCTATGTAATCACTCGAGCGTTTCGCTAAGAGATAACCTACGTTTGCCAAAGCACCCCGATTGAAACGGTATCTTCTCGATTGATTCAGTATGTAAAATTTAAAGGACCCGATGTCTTGTGTTCTGAGAAACTCCGACAGTTGCGGAACAAAGACGATCAGTTCATCGAATCGGTTTCTGAATGGCACTAATATAGCAAGCCTTGGCTTCGAATCATGAACGAGTCGATCATTGCTCAGAGCCTCACTGGTTACGTCACGAAGTTCCTCATTCTGGAGCAATACGTTGAACGAGATCAGTAGTAAGCAGAACATGCACGCAGTAAAGATGCCTAAGAGGAGTGTTCGCTTGGGTAGACGCAAGAACATGTTGAGGGGTGGGAACTCTGAACGACATCGCCCTGTCAAATCGCTAGTCCTCGCCGGATCAGCTGTAGCATCTTCTGATTTCACTAACCGATCGTATTCTCATATTATGACTTACTTGTTTTGTCACGAGTATATTTATTTTTATCATTGAGCTTTCACCACATGGAGGCTGTGAGAACTATTCGATTATATACAATCTGAGTACGTGTATAAGCGCGTGCTCAGCCACAAAGACGTTACTGAACAGGCGCGTTCCTTGTACCCATGAGCATAGAATCTTTATTCATTCTAGTCGTGAGTACAGCCGGCGCCAGAAGTTCTGACGTCTTTGATCAGCTAGCCGGCTGTACATACTCAAAACTCCTGCGAAAGCACCTTATCTCATTGTGTGGAGGAAAAACAAAAAAGAGGTTTCCGATCTCTACAGATCACATCTGAGCTACTGAATACAATTTGTAATTACACCCGACATGACAATGTATTTATCATTGTTTTGAGTCAAATGTTCCAAACATAATGTTTGGCACTTGTGAAATTTCGCTTCCGTGGTCCATGGACAGATGACGCTGCAGTTGGGTACCAAACTTCACGCCCAGCGGACACCGGAGAATATGCACTGATTTGGTCGTGTGAAAACTGCAGGTACGAGCGTAATAACCAGAGACTTTTGATGGGAGACCTCGCCATATGTCATAGCCATCAGGTACTAGATATCACTAGAAGATAAGGCCTTAGCGAGCTCAGGAACGACGGAGTTCGAGCTTGCGCAATCATCTTGGAGCTATCTCACAAGTGAAATGGTAGAGACCTTTAGTTACATCATATCTGTTCTTGGCTTCTTGGACTGGGTTGCCGTCCAAATCACAACCTTAACAAACTTGAAAAGTCTATGAAGCTCAAAATCAAAGATAAAATGAAGCTTTCGTGCTCACGACCTGAATAGATCGTTGATTTATCCATGACAGAAATCTCCATGTATAATACAGAAACTAATCAAAGCCCTATTCGTGATGCCTCATCCAAAATAAGGTGCCAAACGCAAACCCTCTCGATGGAAAAATATGGACGGCTCACAGTCATGGAGTGAATTTTCAAGCCCATATTAAAGTATAACGAACCACAACACTGACCAAATCGTCACCATGGGAAATCTCAGAGAATCTATAAAGCAATTAGCTCTGTCTCGAAATAAAACCTCATGGCTGCGGTTGCTAGCATTCTATGGAGTCTTGTGGACTAGTGTAGCTGCCTTTTGGATCGTATACATGACAATATTCCAGCAGACTATTGACGAAAGAATACCATCACTAATTCTATCTGACAGTCCCATCGGTATAAATCCCGGCTTGGCAATCAGACCGAGGCCTCCCCTAGCGAAAATTGACAGTTCGCTCATCCGATTTAGGAGTAGCTCCGATGGCGATTGGCAAAGTTGGGCTGAAGATTTGAATAACTTCCTCAAACCCTACCAAGAGCTTGAATCCGGCGCAGGTCAACATGCCCAAGGTGATTGCAACGCATACGGCGAACGTGATCCTCATAAGTTTTGTCCGTTTGAACTTCGAGTTATTCCGAACGAATGTTCAGACTCACAAAACTTCTCTTATCACTTGGGAAAACCTTGCATTCTTGTCAAACTAAATCGTCTGTATGGTTGGAAGCCTGAGCCCTATATAATACGTCCCCCCGATTATCCGATCCAAGCCCCATTCAGAGAGGGGCACATCCAAGTAACTTGCGAAGGCCAAAGCAATGTTGACAAGGAAAATGTCGGCCCTATCGACTACTTTCCTCAAGGCATAGAGGTCAAATATTTTCCATTCACAAATCAACCCGGTTATCAGTCTCCTTTTGTTATGGCCCATTTCAAAAATCCTAAACCTGGAGTTTTGATTTTCATCGAGTGTAAGGCTTGGGCTAAGAATATAAAACGAGACAGGACAAATCCGCAAGGGGGCCGAATTAAGTTCGAGCTCCTCATCGACTAGATGAAACAGGTTACAGCAAAGCTAGGAGATTCTGACTGCTTACAACGTCAGAAGGATGATGTTCGTGACACTGGAGTAGAATAAACTACCAATTACAGCTGGTTTATGGGAATCACTAATGCGACTAGCGCCATCATGTCAACTAACACATAGACGGCGAAGAAATGGGTTGAGCATATGCCAAATCTACGAGAGGAAGAACTAGCCTAGAATATAGTAGTGGATTAGAAGAATAGTTTAACAAAGATAATATTTTTATTCCTGTACTCTTGCAGAAATGTTTGACTAGGCTATATGTACTGATCAATTTGAAGGTTCTAGCATAAATCAAGATTATCAACATAAAATTTGTAGCGAGCTTGAGGCCGCGACATAATACCCTCATCGGGACCATATAATCGATAGGTCATTACCTCTAACCGTCTGATAACATCTTTAGCATGATCCAAACTAAGTTTGTTTTAGTTGTTTGCCTAGGTACTCCCAATTTTGGACCATAAGCTTCTGAACGCACAATAGGGCTTCATATCGTACGTTTGGATCTTCGTGAGTCAACCTCTGCATCACCAAGTTCTTACCACCCAAACTCTCTGTCACCAATTTCCCTCTAGGATAATGTCTGACGTATTCACCAAGATCGTGGGCAGCGACGCTCATCACTAGTGGATCTTTAGAGGTTTCCAGCAGACTTATGAGGATCTTTAATAACTCGTAGTTTTTCTCATTCAACCTGTGCGCATTCTCACGCCAAAACTTCTCGGAGTTGTGAACAGGTGACCATTCCAAACGGCCACACTTTAGTTCCGTTGCGTACTCGTCGAATGAACTAAGGTCCTGAACGGATTCTTGTAATATTCCGATAAGATACTCTACATCCTCGATTAACTCAGGGTCACTATTTGCTTGGATCGACTGCTTGATTATCTCAAGCTGCTTCATGACCTTGCACTGGACCATGATTATTGCATTCTCACGGGCTATCTCACGGTCATCGACGTTTTGTATGAGGTTTCTGAAGACGGCCAACACGATGCGCTTGACCTTCTCTTTCACCGATTCGCGCAGAATATCCGCCAAACACTGGATAATTTTGTATTTTTTCATCTTCCGAGCTAAATCCGAGTTAAAAGTTAGCACCCAACAGCAGAAGGCGAGCTGATACTGCAGCTGAAAGTTGAGTCTTTCGTGCGAAAAAACCCTCTCGATAGTCGCAATCCCATCGATTGCGTCGAAAGCCATTCGATAGTTGTCTATCCTCAGCATCATCTGCAAGCACCTAGTTACGGATTGGAGGTAGGCGTTGTTTGGGTCGCTAATCTGATCCCTGAGCCATGACAGGTAACGCGTTAGATCGGGACCGTCCATTTGTTCTGAGCTCCAGCAGGTTATCTTCGCTATAATACGACAACTCATATTTATGATAAAGCCGTCTCGTCGGTTGAAGAGCATCAGGAATGGATTCCAAACTGAAACACCTATCTTTTTGCAATACTCGCGGAAAATTTCAACCCTAGTGCGATCTTCGCTAAGCATATCATCGATAAGGATTAGTATATACTGTATAGTTTGATCTTTGGAAATGTGTTCGATGAGGGACAGGAATGTTTTGGCGCATTGCGTGCGATTTTCTTGAATGAACTTGGCTTTTTGCTCGCCGCTTAATCGCTCAAAAGTTGTAATGAAGTTGAAGTCCTCTTGGTTTATCATCTGTGATTGCAAATAACTCTGCCAGCTAACCCGATTGGATTTGATCTCATTGGCTTGAAGCCAGATCTCATCAGGCAATTGATTAATGTTCTTCTGAACCATCTTATGATTGCAAATCGCCTTGCTTGAGCGTGGAAATATATTCGTCCCGCTGCTCTGGTTTGCTATTCGGACAGTTAATATTGGCAGGTAATAAGATGGGGAAATTCGTGGGCAGGGAGGAAGGTCGCTTAGAATAACAAGGTTGATGAGCTCTAACTCTCTATTTATTTTAGTCGTGAGGCCTGCCTAGGCGATATCATTCCAGCGAAGTATTTATTTCTGCTTTCACAGCCTGTGAATCACAGGTAGGTAAGACCAAACACAGAGAGCAGACTCCGATCGGTGCGTGCGTCAAGACTCTAGAGACACTTCTGCTTGGCCCACTGTAGACTATGTATTTATTTTAGTCGTTTTGGTACATATTTATTTTGGTCATTTTGGCACACACTATTCTTGAAAAGCATGGAATGTAGACTTCTCCAATGCTTTTAGTGATGATACACAACGACAGGCGGCGCGCAGTTGGACTGCGACTGCCCCCTCTCCCAACATTGAACCTGACTTGATTCAATGGGCTCGCAGTAATCAAAGTCCCCTCTATGGGACTAACTAATTAAAGCGAAAATCTTGAGGTTATAGTTTATGGGTGACGGTCCTATCCTGTGATGTCCTTCCTTCCTTCCTTTTGGTCCACTCTCGCTCTTCGGTTCCTTCTCTCTCCTGGATTCGATCAAAGGGTCTGGTCTGTGGTTTATCCTAGGTTTCATTCGGCTTATATCTGAATTTACCTGCTTGCAAATGTGAGGAAGTGCGAGGAAGAGAAGAAGTTGGTTAGTAAATGGCCTTGCTCGTTGAGAGATGATAAATTACCTGGATCCTTGATTGAAACTGTCCACTCTTGAACTCTACTCCTTGAAGGCTTGCTAGAGAATGGAAAACATGTTAAGCGAACAATGTGCTCGAGAGCTAGACTGGCCATGCCGAGGCCCGGGCTCGCGAATAAGCGTATGCGCCTAGCCACGACTTGTCGCCTCAAACTAGGCCAAAGTCTTGGCGACGCGCAGGCATGGACAGGCCAACAAGTGGGGCAGCTAGCGAATTTGGTTCGAAAAGTTCGCTGCAGCGAACTGTTGCGCACGAGGCACCCACACGCTCAGCATCTTGCGCACCCAACATTGCTGCAACACTCTCCAGCATCTTCTAGGGACA
>Ga0209372_1000421_pt1 | contig 21282 bp, 18 predicted proteins | sample AgamicAtPe_FD_187170 | JGI IMG/M metagenome (GOLD analysis project Ga0209372, IMG submission 187170) | Agave microbial communities from Guanajuato, Mexico - At.P.e (SPAdes) (version 2) | ecosystem: Host-associated > Plants > Phyllosphere > Phylloplane/Leaf | place: Guanajuato, Mexico | collected... | reverse complement strand
CCACAATTCAATTGATCCAGTTCATCATCCTGGGACTCCACTTTGCTGTGGCAGCCTTGACGCCAAACTGTGGCTATCCGAGGGTACTTTCATTGACTGGTGTTGCGATTGCGGGTATGTTTTTCGCCATGTTCGCAGCCTTCTACAAGGAAACCTACACGAAACAGCAGCTTCAAAAGAAGCAGCAGCAGCAACAAGAACTCTTGCAGCAACAACGAGAACAGTCGACAACAACCACAACTAACCACAAGAGTCAGTGATAGGATATTTATTTTTTAACTAAAATCATTCCCTAAGCGACCTCTGTACCTGGTGAACTTGCACATTTGAACGCACCGATTCTACTCCTGATCTTATCCATCCATCCCTACACCCAGTGTATATATATGTATAATATCATGTACCATAGCATACCTTCTACGAATGTTAGTGATTTCGAATAAACTTTCTGAAACAGTCATTCAGGACCTTGAACTCTTTGTCGCACTCCCCAGCTCTGAGCTCTGCTGAACTAGTTAGGCATCGGCCATAGAGCAGTGCCTCTGGTATGCACTTCTTGAACGCTAAAGGGTACTTGGAACGTAGTTTTGTGGCTTGAGTCATATTCGCGATCAACGGGAGTCGAATCGAAGAGTAGCCTGATGGATACGCTCGATGTTGGATTGGACTTTGCTGGTTGATGGTAAACAATGAAATGTGTGCAGCCTCGTTACAGAAATAAACACTTCACAAAACCTTAGTAAATTCTCACATGTGTAACAATTTAGATGCTTTATTGCTACAAATAGGGTAGCTCAAAGCAGTTTTGGACTCTACTGGACTCTCAACTTCATCTTTTTGGTTCCATCAATGGCTTTGACATTTTGTATCCGAACCTGACGATGTTATTTACTCTAGTCGTGAGTACATACGATTCGGGCAAATAGGCGTGCAAGCGGACAGATATCCAACTGTCGGCGAACACTAAAGGGTCCAATTGTCTGCTACACTTGCATGACGCATTTGTACGAGGATTTGCCGGCCATCAAGACCGAACTGCGTACCTCGTCTATTGGATGCTTCTAGTCTGGTAATATCTAAACGATGGCCGATATTTTCGAAGGATCTCGGAGTCTGAGCATTGAAGAGAAGAGGAAAAAGATAACCTCCAACTACGAGATCATAGAGGCGCTAAAATTTAGGCTCGATGAAATCAAGAAGCGCGAGAGGACTGGCATGAACAGGGCCGCTTACATAAAGATGATAATGGATGTTACTAAAAAGGTCGAGAAGCAGAACCAAGAGCTGAGTAAAATTGTGCTCGATACCAGAAAGCTGCAGAGGGAAGTTGGCAACCTTAGCGGCCGCTTAGATAGGAGTTTCACGTTGGTTGAGAACACAATTCTGAAAGTACGTGAATTACAATCATGGTTTGTTTTTGGTTACTTGTCGTCCGCTTGTTTATCCATCCTCTAACTCTCCCTGCTCCTGTTGAAGAATTCCAAAAACGATGCCTGGAGAAGCGAATGTTACAGATTACTAGGCACGATGCACGAGAATTGTGATCAGTTGATAAATGCCGTTCAGGGAACAGGTGAGATTGCGCGCGAAATCAAGCAGATTGAGGACCAACTTGGCCGATTGAAGGCTGCCCAAGCTCTAACCCAAAGTTGGAGTCCAGTTTTGAACTGATGTTTGTCGCATATGATAATCAGCTGTTGTAGTAGAGGGCAACCCTCGTGTTGGCTCTATGTTGCTGGTCCGCTAATGTTCCAGTATGGTGGCCCATCATCATGGAGGGAGCATGTGCCTGGATTGAATGCTTCATGGGGAGCAGCGGGGGAGCTTTCGACAGTGGTTTCTGGTCGCGTTGTCTCCTATTCTTGAACCAGTTACCCACTTGCGTTAGCGTGAGGCCGGTTTTCTTTGCAAGCGCTCGCTTCTCATCAGGCAATGGGTAGGGATTTCTAAGATAACAGTGTTTCAAAGTGTTCCTGGATCTTTCCTTGAAACAATAAACCGTCACCTCACCGTCCCAGATTCCCCTAGGAAGTGGATGCTTCTTTCTAATTCTATACTTGTCCACGGCGCCCAGCGATCTGCCCCTAAGTCGCTCCGATTCCTTGTAATGTGCTTCGTACCAAAACTTTTGTAGCTCAAGATGATGCTGGGGCTCAAACTTGTTGTTCTCTAGAATATCGTACAAGGTTTTGAAATCACATTTAGAGAAAGCAACATGAGCCTCAGCTCTTCGGACGATGGGCCCACCTGCCTGGCGCTCTTGCGCACTCAACGAGGCTAAAAATCTGCTTAGCTTTTCGATGTAGGAGTTACAATCGCGGCTTTGGCTTCGATCGAACTGATTCTTGAAATTGAGATATTTGTTGTCGATGTTGCTCAGGTGGCTTGAGACGGCGGAACAGATTTGCGAGCCATAGAGAGCGCCGTTCGAGGTGGATTGAAGTGCTTGATACTGGCTTATGTTGGAGGCTGAGGTTGCGTGGATGGTTGTTAGCGGCTCGAAGGATTGAGAGTTTTGTCCCTCAGAATTGGAGCTGAAGCTCTGGCAAGTGTTGAATCCATTCTGGTGCTGCTGCTGCTGCAGGCTGGTCGCTTGGCCCTGGTAGCCTTGGTGGCCGAGAGGCGAAGACTCATCGTTGGCGCCGAGTTGGTGTTCCGCCAGCTTGGGCGTCGACTGGATGGACGAGCTAGGGCTTGAGGAACAGGTTGAATTTGAGGAGCCAGTTGGGCCACAGAACTGGGCGGTGGACAGGATGGCCTTGCAAATGCACTGGATCTGTTCAACGCTGTATTTCATCTTGTTACACGAGCGCCCGATTGAGGTCTCCTGGGAGAGCTCGCAAGAGTGATTCGAGGATTGGAGGGTCTGATTTTGGCTGCTCAGTGGGAATTAGGCGCACGAATGGGAGGAGTGGCTGGTGCGGACACTGTTGGTTGTGGGTTTGGAGCGAGAGCGGGCGCGCACTCTCTGTGCATGCACTCCAGTTGGGCGCTCTCGCTTGCTTGCCTTCGGCCGAGGCATATAGGCACCAGGATCTAGTCGGTCTATAGCGAGTTTTAGACCAGTGCCGATTGGTTTGTTGTTGCGAGACAATGGTTGAAATTTGACACTTGTGCAATTTGCGAGTGGCGCTTGTTAGCGCGCCAGTTGGGCCGGTTTGCCTGCTCCTCGGCTGGCTGGCTGGCTGGCTGGCTGGCCGGTTGGATGGATGGCGAGCGGGCGGGCGGGCGGGCGGGCAGGCAGGCAGGCTGGCTAGCTGGTTGGTTGGCTCGATGGCTGGCCGGCTTGCAGGAAAAAACGCACTCGGCCCATCCTGACGACAGCGCCAGCTTAGCCTCCAGGACGAGTAGGATTCTCGAACAATCCCCTCCCTCCGCTCAGCCGACTCTCACGAGTGGAACTTTGGGCTTTAAATCTGGCCGGATTCAATTTATGGCACACGACTGGCCCCAAGTCGGAAGTGGCCGATCGGCGCGCCGCTCGCTCCTTGTCAGTGGCAGCCTTTGATTGATGCCGTTCGGCTGGCTCCTCCCTCGGATGGGTCGCCGGCAAATGACTGTTTAATGAGAGGCGCGCGCTCTAGTTTGTATAAAGTAGACTGTCGCCCGGCGGATGCAGTTTGCCGAGCAAAGCAAGCGGCGTTCAACTGCTCGCAATAAACAAATCAGAGCAAAACTTGGAGGCGCGTCAGCAAAGCAACCGCCCGACGAGGGCGCAAGGCCGCAGCAAAGCGGAAGAGGCGAATCAATTGAGTGAAGCCAAAGTGGATAATCTTTTTCCACCAACCAAACTTCCTTCCTCCCATCCAACGTCTTTGGGCCGCCTGGTTGCCATTAATCGAATTTCAACCGCCTCCAATGGATGAAATATGCTCGCGCCGCCTGAACCGCCTCGAACCAAAACTCTTGGCTCTTCCTCCTTGGTTGCGAGTGAGTTCAACTAGCGCGGCCTCCTCCCTGGGCTGAGCCGGCCATTGCGCGTTCGAATAGGAGCAACAATTGAATTGAAACATTAACCGGGCAACCAAAACTCGCAATTCAAAGCCAGAAGTTGGCTCACCATCTCACTCTCTCTCTCTCTCTCTCTCTTTCTCTGTAAACGCATTTATTGCAACCATTTGCAGTGGGCAGGCTAACAATGTAACAACCTGCAAACAGTTTCTAACCTCCAACCGCCTAGCAAGTTCATGAGTTGTTTGTGAAGCTCTCGCTGGAGTTCGACAAGAGCGTGTGGCGCAACGATTTCGAGGGCAAAGTTTGGAGCGACGAGGGCAAGAATAACTTGTACCAGCTTATAACCGTATCACTGAGCTCCAGATCGTCTATGCTAATTTGCGCAATTCCCATAAAGTTCTTCTTATCCATCTTGCCAAAGTTTCCCCAAATGATGCTCTGTTTGTGTCCATTTACATCAGTTTGTTGATGGCCGGTTTGATTGATAGGCGAGGAAGGAGGAGGTTAGTATTTGGAAAGGGCGCCAGTGGCCATGCTATAGAGGCGCCCGCGCACTCACCTGCAGTATGCAACCATGATAATCCTCGTGAAAGGTGAGCTGCTGCTGAAATAGAGGGTCCAGCGTTCGCTTGTTGGACAGTGTTGTCTTTGCTTTGGCTAGACACTTTCGATTCTTAACGAGATACAACTTGACATAGGTGACTGCGGACAAAGGTTACAGTTAGTTTGATTCATGTTTCGCTCCATTGAATTGGCCGAATCTGTATTGGTTTCCCTAAATGAGCGCACTCCTCTACTTACAGGGCAAAATCTTGTTCGTTTTAGCTTGCAAATTTCGCGCCCTTATCACCTCGATCTCCAGGTTACCGCGTCTATCACATAAACTTAATTGTATATCACCTAAATAGGGCGACGCAAGCCCCTGGCGCGAGATCATCTGGCCCTTGCCCAAGCCCTCGATGAAGCTCATGGAGGCGATCTCGTCCGATGTTTGTTGCCTGAAGTTTGAATTCGACCAGCTTCTGTGGGTTGTGTTTGCGCGGCACGTGGGACACGAGAGGCGGAGGCTTGTTAGAGTGGAAGCGTTACGCGCTCAGAGTAATTGGTTAGCCGAAGTGGCGGATTTAATCTAGTCCAGTTGGGCCAACTTTCTGCTTAGGCGCCTCAATCAGTGAGCGCCAGCTTACCTGGAGGAGCTGTCGCCGCTCATGCTGCTGTCGCCCTCGCTGACGCTGCTGCCTTGCTTGACTAGATGTCTAGCCTCTAGGGGCGCCACCTCCTCGCTCCTATGAACACTGAACGAGGTCACCTGCTTCTTCCTGAAGCCTAACCTCTTTTTGGTTCCTAGAAATTTGGGCAACACCATGATGGGGCTTGTTAGTTGGGTTCAGGCCTCTGAGTTAACGCCGGCCGCCCGGCCACTGGCGGAGTGGCCGCCATGATTGCTCTAACGGCCAGCGTAGCTGTTGAAACAAATTTATCTCTCCATTGCCGCCGCCAATTACATTCATAATTAGATTACCACCCCTCCCTCCCCCCTCGGCCGCTCAGCTAGGCGCCAGGTATCCGGAAGGGGGGGGGCAGCTTTGGCGTGCGCGCCCCCTCTGTGGCGCTAGAACCTTGCTGGGAGCAAGCAACTAAGACCTAGATTTCTGCGCTCACCTGTCATGCTGAGTTGAGTTGCACTATTGCTCTTCTTCGTTAGGCTCGAATTGTTGCTCGCTCCAATCGGGAGGCCGGTTGAGCTTTCGCTCCTCGTTCCGCCCGCGCTCTCCTTCGAGGAGCTCGGCAGATGGTGTTGGCCGGCGCCGCTAGAGGGCGTGGTGGAGTCGATGGTGGCGCTCGTTGTGGAGGGCGAGACCGCACGCAAGGCAGACTAATGAATTTTGTTTGGTTACGTAATAAGCGGCGCGCCGCCAGACGATAGCAAGGACCAAGTTGTGCGTGTGTGTGTGTGTGCGTTACGATTTAGCGTTAATGGCGAAAGGTTAGTCACATATTAGTCGATTTTCCCGTTAGCCGGCCGGCCGGCAAGCGCAAATCCCCGCCGCCAGTGCGGGACGGCCCAAGGCGGGGTTGCGGCGGCATCCATTGCGGGCCCATTTCAGCCGGCTCACTTACCCTCTTGGCAGATCCATGCGAGCTGGCGATGTAGCCCTGGGTTGCACTTGTTATTGCTTGCGAGGATGACAAATCCGCCGCTTCGTTCAAGGTCGACGAGCTGCTGCCTAGGCCGGACAGGGCGGAGGTGAGGCCCCTCCTGAGGGGCGCGTGTTTAAATTGCTGCTCGTAGATGTGCTTGGGCGAGTGTTGCACCTGCACCTGCTGCTGCTGCTGCTGCTGCTGGTAGTGGGCCAGGTTCGAGCCGCTGGCTCGCTGGTAGTCGATGGCAGAGGAGGACTTGCTGCTCACATCCAAGTTGCTCAACTGCAACGAGCCACTCTGGCTGTTGTTGCTGCTGCTGCTGCTTCCCTGGTGGTGGAGCCGAGTTTTGCGCTGGCCGAGCGAGCTTGCCAGCTGCCTGGCCGCAAGCTGGCCAGCCTCGCCCGGCTGCCTCTGGTGGCTGGAATCCTGCGTTAGCTGGCAACTCGATGGAAACACTTGCTGCTCCTGGGCGAGGATGCGGCCCGTTTTGTTTGCAAGGAACTGCTGGTCGTCCTTGGAGGCCAGCTGATAGGCTAGCTGCTGCTGTTGCTGCTGCTGGAGCTGATGATGATGATGATGATGGATGGGCGACTCGAAGCCGCCGCCGCCGCCGCCACTGCCGCCGACGGGCGAGCTGTGGGCGGAGGAGGCCAGTTGGCTCTGGTAGTGGTCTGCGTACTGGCGCAGGGGCGAGAAGTGCTGGCTCGCTGCAGCATAGTGGTCCACCGAGTAGGTGTGTCGCATTTGGGTGTCCGCGCGAGCCAAGTGGAGCTGGTGGCTTGCGAGTGGCATGGGCGGCAACCAGTCGACGGGCGACGAGGCCGCCTGGTGCGAGGCGAAGAGGTCTTGGCGGTGGTGTTCGAGTTGCTGCTGCTGCTGCTGCTTGAGGTCCGCCTGGCTGTAGCGCTCCTGGCTCAGCTGTTCCATGGAGGCGGCGGCGGCTGGCCGGCGGACGGCCGAGTGCGGCCGCCCCGCGCTGGGCGGCAGGCCGGCGCTAGGCTGCTCGCCCTCGTAGAGGCCCAACTCGGCCGCTTGGCGCTCGATGGAGTCCAGCTGGTGTCTCAGGGTGCGCGCCTGGCCGCAGAGGCGCTGCTCGGCCGCGAGCAAACTCTGTTGCGGCTGGGCCTGGACGAGCTGCTGCTGCTGCTCCAGGTAGCCGCCGCTTGGGTCGAGGTCGGGGTTTGCACTTTGCGGCAGTCGCTGCAGCTGCTGGTAGTGGCTTGGCGCGCGCTGGTCGATGGAGGCGGACTGCTTGAATGGGCGCTGGGGGAGCTGGCGGCCCGTCTTGGGTCTGAGCTGCTGCTGCTGCTGCTGCTTGAGCAGGTTGGCCGGCGCGAGCTGCTGCTCGAGCGGGCCGAGCGCGTAGACGGGCGCCATGCTGGCCGCCGCCGACACTGAGGCTTGCTGGCCGAGATACTGGTAGCGCTGCTTCTCCTTGTCCCTTTGCTGCTGCTGCTGCTGCTGATTGCTTTCGGCCAGACTTGCGGGCGCCTGTTCGCTTATTAGCGGGTAGCCGCTGCTGCTGCTGCTGCTGGCCGCTGAATCAGAGTAGCGGGACATCCGCGAGCAACTCTGCTGCTGCTGCTGCTGCTGCTGCACGTTCGCGCTCGCTCTTGGGGCCGGATGGGCGTGGTAGACGCGCGACTGGCTTGAGTAGGGCCGATGGTGGTGCCTCTGGCCGCTCGTGAGCTCGCTGTCGCTCGACATGCCCGCAATGTAGCTGTCGTTGGCCAGCATTGATGTTGAATGGGCCAGCACTTTGCTCATTGGCTGGCCGCCGGCAACCAGCTTTCGCCGTTGGAGCGCCGATGGAGGGAGGCCAAACTCCTCCCCGCTCAGCCCGAACTGATGCGAGGCCGAGCCCATGGACTTTGCTAGCTCGCGCGCGCTCGCCGGCTCATTTTGGGCCCAATCAGATTGCTTACCTCTGGCGCTCCACTGGCGCTCGAAGCGCCGCCGCCGCCGCCGCTCCTCTCGCCGCTCGAGCTCAAGCTCAAGCTCAAGCTCCGGCCCCAGCTCAAGCCCGCGATCAAACTCGGGCCCAAACTCAAACTCCAGCGCTAGCTTGGCTGAGCAAGGCGCGGGGGCGGCGGCGGCGCCTGCTGCTGCTGCTGCTGCCGCCGCTGCTGACTTTGGATCCTGGCTGCTCGATGGGCGCTGATTGTAAGCCGAGCCGGCTCTCTCCAAAAACTCGCCCTCCGCCTCCTCCGCCTCCTCTCTTCTCGCGGCCAACCAACTCGCCTCTCGCGCTCCCCTCCAACTCTGCTCGGCCCTTTGCGCCGACTGGCGCCGCATTTGCCCGCCAGCTCGCAACCCTTTCCACTCATTGCCCTGTAACGACGCGTGAGCTGCATTTCTTCTCGCGCTCGCGCCCAATGCGCCGCCCGCGAACAGTTGTCGTTTTAGCGCCCACACTCTCGGCTGGCCCCCCTTTGCGCAGGCCTCCCAGTTGCAGCGGCCTGACCCGAGCCCGGCTTGGCTGCTCCCGCCTCAAGCGCGCAAACGGCCGCGCGCCCCGCAGCTCAGCGCCGGCTGCCTGGCTGGCTTGCCGCTGGCGCGAGTCGCGGTGGCGCCTGCGCGCGCTCGCCCGCCTTCGAAGTGGCCAGCGTGCGGCTTGTGCGAGCGAGCGAGCGAGCAGGCGAGCCGCTCGGTGGCTAGAGGCGCACACAGTGTCAGATTGGGCGCCGCCGCCCTGTGCAAGCGGCGCGCTCGAAAGGCACTTCGGACGGGCCTGTTCGAAGTTTCGAGCGGCCAATCCCAAGCGTCTGGCTGTGGCCGCTTACGACGTCAGACGGGCTGCCGCGCGCACGCATCTCAACGAGCTCGAATCGATCATTTGCGACAATTTCGCTCTCGCCGCCAGTGTTGCGTTTTAGCGAGTTTTGCACTCCAAGCGCGCCAGCCAGTTTCAGACGGCTTCGTTCGTTGAACGTTGCCGTCTGAATCGCCGCTCTTGAGGGCACCTCTGCGCACGAGCATTGGCGCGCCCAAGCGACGCGGCTGCAGCCCGCCGGCCTGAGCGACCCGCCTAGCTGAGCTGGCCGCCCATGAATCGCACGTGGTCCACAGAGCCAGGCCAAACCCTTGCGATAAAACTCGCTATTGTCCAACTCGAGCCAAGCCAATTCTAAGCCAGCAGACGGGAAACATCGCTCATAATTAGGGCAGCTAGCCATAGAGGTGAAGAGGCATCATGAGCTCACCCTGGTCGAGCGGCGCAGATTCGGGCTCCATTTGGAACTCAAACTCGCCCAACTTAAATCTGTTGCGCCGCTACAGCCTCCAGTCCTCGACCACAAACACTCGCACAACCTCAACCTGCTCGTGGGAACCATCGGCGGACAACAAATACTTGATCGGTTACATTGTGATCAGCCGGCAAGACTTGGAACTGTACAATGGGGCGCTCGGCTTCCATTTGAGCGGCGGCCGGCCAACGCAGGACGGCCAAATTGGGGCCATTGTAGAGCATGTGGTGCCGGGCGGGCTCATGAATATTGTTTGCAAATTGAGAGCGGGCGATGAGATAGTTGAATGGAACGGCTCCAACTTGCGCAACAAGCGAAACGAGGAGGTTTGTGATATTATTGAGTCGATGAAGAACACCAGCTCGCTTCGTTTGGTCGCCATTCGAAGCCAGCAATAGCGGCCGGCTGGACGGAAAGGAGGGTCTAGCGAGAGTTTTGCATTGCTTTTCGCTGCCAAGCTGCCTTGGTGGCGCCTCTTTGGCCGCAAACGCAGAGTAATAAACTTCCTAAGCTAACATATTGTTTCCCGACCTTCTCACCCTAACGCCGCCACTCTAGCCGCTAGAGTCCGCTCGCCGCTGGATGCCAGCAGCGCTGGCTTCATTTGAGCCGCCGGCCGAGTCAGGTGGCGCGCGCAGATTGTTCCACATTATTGGGGCCCGACGGCGGCGGCGGCGGCGGGCGCATAATGGGCGCCACCTCGCCCCTAGCTGCCTCAGCCTCCTCGCGCTCGGCGGGCGCAAACTGGCTCCAAGCGGCCCAACTGGCGGACAACATTGTCGGGCTAAATAATTGTGACGAGATTATTCCGGCCGCCCACTCGTAGTCGCAAACTAGCTTCTCTCTGGCAAACCGCTGGCCAACCATGGGCGAGCTTAGCGGGCTGACGGACGTCAAAACAACGACCACCGGGGTTCGCATTCGCCAGTCTCGCAATGGTCGATCTTATCTAGCGGCAGCCAAGCGGCAAAGCTCAAGCGTCAGCCTTGGAGGGAGCCGGGCGCGCGAGATAACGGCTGGCCCACATTGGCGGCCAAGCGGGTGACGATTGACAGCGGCCTTATTGCGCAATAAGCGCGACTTGCCTCCGCCCCATGTTGTTCAATTTTGCAACGGCACACTAAAGCGAGATTGCTCGCTGCTTTTGAGGCCGGCGCCCAAGTTGGACACGTTGGCTGCATTGCTGAACCCGCAAAGGCGGCCAGAGGTCGAGTTGGCTAAAAAATGTTTTAGATCCCAGTGTTTTTGTTTTGCATCACCCGGCTGCGCTTGCTTGTGGAGGCGGATGGGCCAGCGGCTAGATTGGCAGATAGAGGCAGATTGTTTATGTTACTTGACCGAGTCCCTGCAAGCTGTTGACAAAAGGCAACGGGCTAACGTGTTAGCTGTCCACCGAACACTCCCAAACACCCTGCGCCCCAAAAACACAATGGCGCCGACCTTCCACGAGGCGCACTATTTCGGCTCCTCTGGCCAATCTCTCTGGCTGACGTCTGATTGGCTGCACATGTGGTCGTGATCGAGTTTGCGTTGGGTGGACCCGAGAGGAGGGGGGGGGCGCCAGGCGAGTGGCGTTGAGGCGGCGCCATCGGACTCTCGAGCGCCAATGACAAAAACAGAAAGAGAAACAGGAAGGGCCCGCCGCCCGAACTTGAACCTGCAAAGCAGAGCAGCGAGAGTGGATGTGGACGTGAAGTTGGAATTGGATGTTAGAGTTAGAGTGAAAGCGGCGAGAGTCGCGGCCAAAAGGAGGCCAGCCAACGAATTGATTAATTAGTTTGGCTGGCAATGAGATTTGCGCCAGCTAGGCGGGCGGCCAGGTGAGCTGCTGGAAGAGCTGGGCTTGGAGGCCGGCAGTTTTGGGGCCGGCGGCGAGTTTGGGACAAATGAAGCTGGGGCGTCCAAATCAAGCTACGCCCTTGTTTGTCTTGCAATCCCCGAGCTCCAGCTTTGGAGTTGAAGTTGGCGCCTCGAAGCGAGTTGAACCCGCTGCTCGTCGGCCGCAAAACAAGCCCCCCATCCAGTTGGCCGCCAAACAAAGGCGTCAAGAGCTTAATTGATGTTAGATAACTTGGTTCGAGCGAGCAGTCTTGGCGGAGAGCAAACGAGCCGCCCATTGTCTGAGCGCGGCCCCCGCCCCGCCCCCTTGGACCAACCAAAGAGAGAGCGCCCTTGGCTAATTTGTTAAACTGGCCTCGGATTGGCCAACGCCGCAGCTCGATTGGCTTTCGCAAGAAACTCGCCGCCACGAGCTCCAATTCTGGGCTGGCTGGCTGGCGCAAACAAACGGCCCTCAATGAGGCCGCGCGCTGACCTGGCGGGCAGGTATTGCGTTTTTGCTGCCAGCTCTGCGCGCTCGGCCGATGCGAGCGCAAACAGAGAGGCGCCCCAAGCGGACGGAGGCAAAATTGGTCACGGCTAGCGGCGGCGGAATTCCAAAGTGTCCGCTTCTGGGCCAACAAAGTCGCTCGTTCTCATCATAATCAGGCCAAGCTTAGTTTGCCAGCTTCTGCGAGCTCCCCTGGCGGCCGCAAACTCGGCGGCTAACTCGATGCCAACAAACTCCCCTGAGCTATTACTTTGCCGTTTGGCCACTCACAAGTCGAGAGAGAGAGAGAGCCTTTGGCGCCATCTTGGCCCACCGACTCCACTCCCAACTGACGGCAACAAACTGGCCCGGAAGTCGTTTGGTCCGACGAGCAGATGGGGAGGTTCTGGCGCATGAATTGAGCCTCCCACTTAAACGCTCAAACTTTGTCCCCCTCCTCCCATTGAGCTCCCCTCCCCTCCTCTCCTCTCCTCTCCTCTCCTTTCTTCGGCCCAAGGTCGGCCGGCCAGGTATTGTTGGCCCGCCCTTGTCTGGCCGTCTCCAACTCCGGCCGACCAATCAAGGCTAATAGTTGGCTCGGCCCCACTCAGAACGGCCGCGCAAACTCCCCGCTCGCCGTCTCCATTTCAACTGTCTCGCCTCGTAGCCAACTCTCGCGCGCCTCCGACTCAAAGCCTGAGTCTGGCTCTGGCTCTGGCTCTGGCTCGCGCTCTCGCTCGAGCGGCCGACTTTTGCGTGGGCCGCATTTGCATTTGCATTTTATGAGCCAGCTTGGCCGGATGGGCGCGAAAGGATTGACGTGTGGGGGCGCCCAATTGGAGGGAGGGGAGCAAATGAGCGCGCGGCCGCGGGCGAGCCAGCCCGCTTGTGTACTCAACTCGGCCGGCCATCCCACTGAGGCCAGCGCAAATGATTGATTGGATCCGCATGGAAAATTGAAAATCGACCTCATTAACCGGCGACGAGAGCGAGCAAACCCTCCCCATGGCCTCTCCAATGGGACGGGCTGAGACCGGAGAGGGAGCGGTTGAGTTTGCTAGAGAGAGAGAGAGAGAGTGGCGCTGGCAGCAGCGGCGGCCTTCGTGCTTGCGCTTGGCGCACGCAGAGCTCGCGCTTGGCAGCTAGAGGCCCCAGCTGGGCTTCACGAGTCCACGAGATACAGTAATGCAATATCGTGCTTCCAAAATGTGGCCCACTGTTTGCGCAAACAGAGAGCACCCAAGTCGCAGTTTGCCTGGCTTAGCGGGTTGCTCGGACGGGCGTGGCGGCGGCCTATGCAATTGTCCGCCCGCCTGAGCTGCCGATCGGCCCGCTTGGCTTGGTGGCCGCTCCCTGCGCAGAGCCAACTCTCCTAGGCGCCCCAACCGGACACCTCGGACGTTTTGCCTCCGAGGCCGGCTGCCTCGCCTCCATTGGATGCCCTTGGCGCGCCCACTAGCGGCCAGCATGCTGCCAGGTCGCCTGGGATCAGTCAATCTCGAGTCCCACTAAGCGCTCGCAAAGTGTAGCAGCAAACCGGGCGGCCTGACAGCGCGCGAGCAAACTGATGCAGCCATTGAACTTGAACTCTGGCCAACTCTTTTCCCTCGCCAAAACGAAACGAAACGAACGCCCGCAAGCCCAAACAAGCGGCCATTGTTTCCCATATCAATTGATCCGAGCGAGCCTCTCGTTATTGCCAAATAATGGCGCGCAAGGATCCTGAGACGCGTTGAGCTCCGAAGCCAACGTGCTTGGCCTACTGATCGCTGGCTGGAGGCGGAGGGGAGCGAGACATTGGGGGCGAAAACGAGTCATTTATTTGGACGCCAACAAAGGGTTTTGCTCAGCCTCACACGACTGCAGGGAGAAAGAGTCGCGCTCAGTCCGAGCCGAGCTACATGGATCCGGGCGGCCCGGCCCAATCGAGCGCCAGAGGGACCCCCGACGGGCGGGCGGCGAGCGGGCCGCTCACAAGCGCCGCTCCATTTCAAAGCCTCTCGCCATGGATGGACCACCAACGCGAGCTTTGGCCGCCCGATTTGGAGCCTCCTCCAGCCTTCGGTGAGCCGTAACTTCCGGCCGTCTGCGTGGCGCCTCCAAAGGGCGAGCTCGCTGCATTGGCGGCCGGCCAAAGAGCGCGCGACCCGCCGACCGGAAGCGCCGCAGTGTCTCGGCCGCGAGTGTCTGTTGGTGGTGCTCGCGAGCCACTGAAAGGGGGCAGGCCGGACATGGTAGCTTGCAGCCACCTGCTGATGTGAGTTCTGGCGCGTTTTGATCTATTGCACCTCCATCGCCAGCATTCGTGTCCGCTGACAAGTGCAAAATGCTCGCGCCCGCCTCAAGCTAGGAGGCTGTGTCGTCCAAGGTCAAACAGTGTCAGTGGCTGGGATGTTTAGGCCCGGCTTTGATTTGAACCCCATCGGACAGGATTGGCGCTGGATCGAAATTGGAAGTGAGCTTAAGCCGCCACCAATTGGAGCCGAGAGGGGCCAGATTGCATGCTTTGGGCTGCCAGTGTTCGGGTGGCCTTGCAATTGTGCCGGGATCAATCGAGCTCACAGACGGACGACTGGTGGCCGCCCGAAGGTGGTGCCGCCTGGCCGGCCCGATTAGTAGCCCCAATGAACTTGACCGCCTCTCCGTCCAAACTTACTCTTCCGGCTCAGCGGTTGGACGGAGCATCCATCTGTTTGCCCGGCTCCCTTTCATCCATCCCAGCCCATCTCCCCGCCCATCCAGCTAACTAACTGCCACCAGCGCAAAGTTAAACGAGGGCAGCCCGAGCGAAGGGGAGTGGGAGCCCAGCGGAACAGATTGAGGCTAGCTGATTGAACCCTGCCGCTTGCGGCCTCTAGCGGCTCCAACGGCGCTCTCCTCGCCCATCTCCTTTACATCTCCAACCATGCCGGCGGAAACTACTGCAGCCGCAGCCTGCGGGGCCGATTTATCTACGTTTGCAAGCCAGTCAACGCAGATAGTATTAATGAGATTTTGCGAGGCCAAGGCTGACGGCTGAGGGGTCCCGATTGAGCGATTTGAGCCACTTGGAGCGGCGCCAACTTGAATCCAATGGCAACGGGAGCGTGGCGCTCCTTTTTGGCCCAAGCGGGCATCCGCTGCTACCCGCTAACGGCGATAGAATGACATATTGCCAACCAGAGACTCACTTATCTATGGTTGCGTCAGAGCTATCGCAAGTTCAGCGCACCGAACAATTAGCGTCCGCCGGCCACAATGGAGGCCAACCTTTCCACTGAAACCCAACTGCAGTGGGCCGGCGCCTCTCTCAGCCGTTAGCCCCCTCATGGCCAATCTAGCTGACTGGCACACAGTTGTCGCTTCAGTTCTCGTCTTCCTCGCCTCCTCCCGTCGACTTCGCTCCCAACTCACTTGGGACTCTGGCAAGCCCACTGTAAATACGCCACCCCTACCTCTCAGCGACCAACCTCCCAAACCAAAACCGACCTGGCAAACAACTGTCTCCACTTCATTGGGAGTGCAACTTGCAGAGGCTGCATTTAGCGAAATCCCCTAAATGCAAATAATTCACCACCAACCAGCCCCGTTCTTCAGGGCGCAACAATTCAATTTGGTTGCAAATCAGCATAAACAATCCGAATTAATTCAAGAGCATTAGGAATATGGAACTTGCTCCTACGCTTCGAGTCGGCCCCTCTCTCTCTGCCTTGGAGAGGGCCAGGCCAGTGCTTCCGCCGGCTGCACAGATTGGCCAAACAAAGCCCTCGAGAGATTTGTTTCGGAACTCGGCGATAGAGGTTGCCTCATGGCTTGACGCCACTTTTTGCTCAAATTGTGCCCCAAATCTAACGCGACCAAGTCCAGCGAGGGCACAAACAATCGGCCTCGGGAGTATTTCCGCTCATCAATCGGCCCGTCCCCTAGTTGAACTGGCCCACTATCGCTCGCTGACCTCTGGCGTCCAACAGCCGCGAGCTATGTCGTCCGCCGCCGCTGGTCTTGGTGCCGAGTTTTGTATGCCGAGATGATTGTCCAATTGGGTTTGCTCGGGTTCTGCTCGGCAGACTATCGAGGGCGACGCTCGGGGCAGATTTTTGACTCTCGAGTTTAGTTTTTATCGCGCCCCTATTGCTGGAATGGCAGCGCCGGCACTCTTGTCTGCCCGCTCGGGCTGGCCAACATAACTGGCCTCATTTCGGCCGAACTCAACCAAACCAAGCCAAGCCAAACTGAATGTGAACTGAGTCCTCGAACCATGGGGGCGAAATTCACAACATTGCTTGAGGCCCCCAGGAGCCGCTAATAGCTGCCATCCACAATCGGAAGCGGCTGAGTTCGTTGGACCTGTTTTAGATGGGCCTCAATGGATATAGAGGGGCAGGAGCGGGGTTAGGGCGAAAGGTTTCCAGTCAAGGGGGAGGTTGGCCCGTTTCAGCCCCACGCTCGTCAGGCATAAACTACATTTAGAATGGAAGAGGGGGGGGAGGGGGCGCGATCAAGTTTGCAGCCAGTACAAGAAGGTCGATTAATTTTGGTGAAATTTCTCTCAACTCAAAGGGCCTCCGACCCAAACGTTGAAGCCAACCTTGTTTACACTTGCGCTAGACCACCTGTACAGAGGCGCTGACAGCTTTCAATTCTAAACGGAGGCCTTCCAATGGCGGTTTCCATTTATTTGAATCGGTGATAAGCCAGCCTGGACTGATTGACAGGCTGAGAGGTGAGTCCGGGCGCGCGCTTGCAATGAATCACGGCCCTCTGCCCGCCACTATCTCGTGTCCACTGGCGCAAGGCTAAAATGCCTAGTTAGCCATCCGCAGTGACAACTTTCACCTGATAACCAAGTCGCACACAAACGCGGCCGAATTGATCCGCCTGGCCCACGGTGGCGACCATTTAGTTGGCCCCAGGCTCTCTCTCTCTCTCTCCCTACTCGCAGGTGCTTTCGCCACGTAGCTGTTTGCACAAACTTGGCCGCGGGCATGGGGCTTTAGCTGGAAATGGACACGCCCACGACACCATAACGAGCACCAAGGACAGGAGGGGGCACAAACCTGGGCGCCTTCACTATCTCGCTCCGTCCATCTCTATTTACGGCCGCGTTCGATTAGTGGGGTCAAGTGGGGCTGATAGACGGGCGCGCAATCGTTCTGTTTATCGAGGCGGCTCAAGTCTGGTTAGTCCGTGTGCCTGCATGGGTTTCGTTGTCGCTTTTCAATTTAGATTTAGGCTACGCTTGACTCAGTCCGTCCGCTCGAAGTGCGAGTTATGCAAAGCTGAGTCTGTTCAACCTTGGATCAAACCGAACAGAGCAAGTAGATTGAGCCTCGCGCTTGCTGAAGCGAGAGCGAAAGCAAAAGCCAAAGTCGGTAGCGATCAGAGACGCAAGGTTGGCCAGGTAGGCCCAGGTCCATGTTAGGTCTGGCGGAAGTTGGCCCGGCCAGTTTGGTGATAATTCGATAGTTCAAATTTCTCTTACAAAAAGTGTCGCCTTGGGGCCTCGATCTCAACTTGGGAGGCTGGCGCTTGTCGGATGCTAGCGCTCGCCATGCCTGAGCGGTTTCATTAGGTACGAGGCCCCATTTCATCCTTGGACCAGCGAGTCCAATAAGGGAAATTTCTCTCGCTACACTGCATATAGTGGGGATTGACAAGATAGCCAGTTCAGGCGGCTGACTTGCTCGCTCGGCCGCATGGCCTCTCACTAAGTCGCTCGTGTCCGGCTTCAATTGAAGTGCGCACGCTATCTGAAGGCAAAATCTGTGAGCTTCGTTCAAGGGCCTCCATCTCTCGCACACTTGAACCCATTCATCCATTCAGAGATTTGTTCTAAGCTTGCCCCCCTTTTCTTGCGCTCGCTTTCATCCTCTCAAGACTCTTGCTCCAAAATCGAGCCCTGGGCTCCTAATATCGGCGTATACAATACAAATACACCAACTTGAAAATAAAGATCCATCAATTTCACTTTCAAAGATGTGAGCCTCTAACAGCCAAAAACACCTCGGTTGGCCATGTTAGCAGCCTCTTTCTCGAGCTGAATCGCTAGCGAGCGTCCCGACTCAGGGATGAAGCTCAAAGAACAGAGCGGACAATCTCGCATACGGGAACTTGAGCTTGCACTTATATCTCAACTTGCGAATTCTTTGAAAGTGCAGTGAATGGGTAGACCACTATTCAAGAGGCCAGCCTTATACCCGGGCATCCAAAATCTAGCGAGATCTCTGTAATGATTGTGACCGATGAAGCATTCAGGGGTATGAGCCTCTCTTACAATGTTCAGACTCAGTCTGATTCTGAAGCTTGCATGATTGTTACGAGCGAAGTCTTCGATCTCTCTCAGTGCCCGGAGAAAGTTTATCTCGAAAATGCAAGCTCTGTTTCGGAATGAATGTAAAAGCCTGAGCATGTAACATAGTATACAAACGAAGAAGTTAAGATACAATTGATTAGACTGTTTATAAATTAAACACATGTGGTTTCAATAGAGTGCCGTGAGTCCTGTTGGCTATCCCTGCGGCTAAAAGAGCACATTCACTGGTAGGGTACAACCCTACTTTTAATATTGGTATTATTATTAGCGTTTGGATTGTTGCTGTTACCTGACAAGAGATTATGAGTTGAGGCTGCTGCTGCAGCGACTGCAGCATTCAGAGCTGCATGATGCTCCAAGGCTTGATGTGACGTGATTGGAGCACCTATGGGACTGCTCGAGTTAAAGTATGGCGGTCCGTAAGGTATACCTAAAGCTGCGGCCGCTGCCGCGGTAGCCGCCGCTGAGTTGTTCAAGGCCTGTTGCTGCATTTGATGTGCAGTTGAGGTGGCCAAGTTTGGATAATCCATGGGTGTCGGTGGCCCTGAGCTTGTTATTGGCATGTTCATGGACATCTTGGGAGGTCCCTGATTGCCAGACATAGGAGGCGGGGACGGCCTCATCATTGGACTCGTCTGGGGCGCATGGGACATGGAGGTTGGAATTCCGTGGCCGGCAATCAGCGACGGTTGGTGATGGCCTAGTGGCGGGTATGGACTCATGTTTCCGTAAGGGTTTGTTGGTCGGTTGGGCTGGGGAGGGTGAGTCAGGTAGGGCGACTGACGTGGGAAGCTGTGAGCGTTCAGAAGATGTGAGAAAGCTGCTGAGTTGAATAATGAGCTGATGTTTGGGGGAGGCGGAGTCCTTATCAAATTTTGACCGAATAGGCTAGCCTGCAACGAGGGACCAGATGCTGCACCTAGTCCTGGAGGTAGACCCGGGTAGGTGAGATAAGGGTTTGAAAGCGACTGTGGAAGTTGGTGAGGCTGTTGAGGCATTGGCTGGGCGTGGATTTTTTTGTTAGGTGACAGGGTGTCGTTTGCAAGACTTGTTGCCGATATTGGCCTCTTCATGTTTTGAACAGGATTGCCGCGACTGGAATTACCCGGTGCATTATTGATGCTGTTGATTGCAGCATTATTGAGGGCATTACCCCCATTAATTGAAATGTGATTGTGGTTTGAAGCAGCTGCCGCTGCGGCAAGTGCAGCGTGATGCTCCAGGGCTTGATGTGACGTGATTGGAGCACCTATGGGACTGCTCGAGTTAAAGTATGGCGGTCCGTAAGGTATACCTAAAGCTGCGGCCGCTGCCGCGGTAGCCGCCGCTGAGTTGTTCAAGGCCTGTTGCTGCATTTGATGTGCAGTTGAGGTGGCCAAGTTTGGATAATCCATGGGTGTCGGTGGCCCTGAGCTTGTTATTGGCATGTTCATGGACATCTTGGGAGGTCCCTGATTGCCAGACATAGGAGGCGGGGACGGCCTCATCATTGGACTCGTCTGGGGCGCATGGGACATGGAGGTTGGAATTCCGTGGCCGGCAATCAGCGACGGTTGGTGATGGCCTAGTGGCGGGTATGGACTCATGTTTCCGTAAGGGTTTGTTGGTCGGTTGGGCTGGGGAGGGTGAGTCAGGTAGGGCGACTGACGTGGGAAGCTGTGAGCGTTCAGAAGATGTGAGAAAGCTGCTGAGTTGAAAATGGAGCTAGGTCGCTGCATATGAGTAGGCGGTTGATGCGGATGGTGAGCATTGTTTGCAAGGGTATCTTGCTCGTGGTGATTCATTTGTGAGTGATGGTAAGGATGTGAATGCTGATTTTGATTCTGGATCTGATTCTGACTCGCATTCTGGTTCTGATTTGGTGCCTCATAAGGTTTCTCTCTCATAGGTGCGTGATTTTCCTGATTTGGTGTGGACGGTTGGGTTGGTCCGTTGATGGATGGATGTGATTGTTGTTGAGGGGGTTGTTGTGTTTGCTGGTGGCGATTTTGTTCATTTTGTTGCTGCCGAGCAGCGTTGAGTTCGCCCTCCTTCTGTTTCCTCCTAGTGTCATCCTCATTGAGGACTCTCATATTTTGCTTAAGTTGGGCAAACAGGCTATGCTTCTCATTTTTGAGATTATCGAGCGTTTTTTCTAGTTGACTTAGTTGCTCTTTGAGCTGATCGAGGGTCATGGCATCCTGTTTACGCTTGGCCTCCTGCTCTCTCTTGAGCCTCTTCTCGATTGCATCCTGCTCAAGCTCTTGCTTCAACTGTAGCCTCTTTCTCATAATATGATTCTTCAGTGCAGACTTCATGGCCGGATCCAAATCGGCCGGCTTCTGAACAATCATTGTTGCTTAATTATTTTAAACAGAAACGTTTGTTGATATCAGAACGAAGGCTGATTTTGTTATGGAGTTTATATTCCAAAATCAGAATATATGATGCTAAATAACAGTCTAGAACTAAGGTATCTTTAGGATTATAAATATTTTATTGTGTATGATATAATATAATTTCTAGAGGTTAAGATGTATTTTCTTCGCGCAGACACGCCCACCCGGGAGGCCAAAAATTAGCACGCAAACTCTCATGGCAACCTGGCCCGCACTCGTGCGGGATGTCACATGCGGGCCAGGTTGCCGAGGTTTTCTACATACTTTCGCATTCAGTTTTCTGCCCGACGCGCCCACCCGGGAACCTGCGGGTCACACATGAACTGTAATAGCACCCTGGCCCGCACATGAATTTCGGGAATATGGGCAGCTGGGCGTGTAAAGAACTGCGGGCAAGGTTGTTGAATACTTCTATATGGATGTGAATCGATTGAAAATTCCTATCATTAATTCGCAGAATGTATGTAATCTAGAGCAACGGATGCACCTCACTTGACCAAAAAGTAGAAGCTCGCTGATTTTAAATTTATTCTATTATTAATGTCTATAAATTATCAGAGTCAGTTTCAATCTCTGCCTCGCTCTCACATCGTTCCATAAACTTGATTAGCTGTTTTCTCAGGCCGTAACTCATCAAGATCCTTCTCATCGTTGCCTTTACACCACCCGATGATGTTGCCTCCAAGAACTGGTCTCGTATCGCCTTGTACCGATGACACTCAAACATCCGGTGTAGTATGATGTGACCCCTGTTATTCAAACGACACTTCTCGTCTGAACAGCCAGGTGGCATCTCGTTTGCGCCCAAGCTACCTGATATCAGTTCACCCTTTCCTTCATCAGCCCTCTTGCCCCTGAACAAACCAGCAAAACGCATCAGATCCACGGAGCGAATCCAAGTTGGTGGGATGTTCTGCCAGGCTGTTGTGTCAGAGCAAATATTCTCGGTTATTGTCG
>Ga0209372_1000420_pt1 | contig 21289 bp, 14 predicted proteins | sample AgamicAtPe_FD_187170 | JGI IMG/M metagenome (GOLD analysis project Ga0209372, IMG submission 187170) | Agave microbial communities from Guanajuato, Mexico - At.P.e (SPAdes) (version 2) | ecosystem: Host-associated > Plants > Phyllosphere > Phylloplane/Leaf | place: Guanajuato, Mexico | collected... | reverse complement strand
AACGTGGTGTTCACTGTGGCCGGAAATCCGCTACCCATGAGCGCAACAACCTACGTGATTGAGGAGAAGGAGGGAGATAAGAAGAGTTGCTACTCGAGCTTCGTCGAGGTCACGGGCTCGGACTCGCGCTGGATTCTGGGCGGCAAATTCGCTGGCGAGGAATACCTCACTGTATTCGATGCCAGATCCCGTAGAGTCGGTTTCGCCCTCAATAAGTAACTGAGATACGAACATCTGTATCCAATCCTTCGCATCGATAAAACTTGGAGGAAAATTAACATGAATCCCGATCATTTTTGCAGATTAAAGACCTTTGTGCCTGACCTACCTGAGCTGCGGATACAGTAAGCCATCTCTTATGATATTTCAGTTCTTGGCTTCTCAAGCTGGGGTTCGATTCTCATACGCCCCCTTTTTTTCAGAAAACACGGGCAGCTCAGTAAATAAAATCCAGCCTCGTTACAGAAATAAACACTAAGCCCCTCGGCGACGAGCATCGTTGAAATCATCCAAGGGTAATCATTCTGTGATCTTCATAAAACTAGACATATATTCTTCCAACTTCTTAATCGGCCTTTAACTCTAAGTAAAAATCCAAGTTTGATGACCATATGATCCTATTCTATACAATCTTCCACGTCCCAAAACAAGCATGACTCACCATACATGATCCAACCAACCAAGTTCTCAGCTCCAATCCATCTCCGCTAATAGTTTAGAAACAACCATCATCATGCTTGCCGCCGCTAGATTAACCAGTTTGGCCAGAACTATTATGCCATACGCAACGTGGGTAGCCTGTGTGATTAATTTGGGTTATGTTGGTTACAACCTCTATGAATTATACCGCGTGTATGTGGCTCAAGTAGGGCGTGATTTGAATTCCGGCACCACGAGGAGCTTTGACGATACAATTGAACTTGTCGTCAAATCAAGGCGGCGTCGCACTCAGCTCAGGTCTGACGATTCTACACAAAATCTTCCGCAACCTAGCTCATCGACTGAAGAAAATCATTTAGTCAGAGAGTGTCCAACATTACCTACACAGGATGGTATGAATTGCGAGAACACTTGGAATAAACATTTTAGAACGGAATATCCACATCAAGATCCAATAAGTATTGAATGCCATGATGGAGACTCAACAACGGCATCTACTTCTCTGGAATCGACCGACTCCAATAGGGGCGTAGTGGCGGATATCTACAGCGATTGTTTCATATGTGCCACACCTTTGGATGATTCACAAAAAGCAATAGTAACACTACCATTCTGCATGCACCCTTTCCACAAAAACTGCTTAGATGGCGTCGTCAAGTGGCACAAAAAGTGTCCAGTTTGCAACTATAGCATAATTTGTCCAATCTGATCACGATATACATATATATATATATATTCAATGTTGCATTTTGTTCAACGAGAAGGTCATTCAAGCAAGAAGTCTAGGAGAGCGTAACTGGGTTGGGTCTAGTTGTATCATAAAGCAACTTGATCTCGAGATTATCACCAGATATAGTTAGTGTATGAGGTATCTCGAGTGATTCGATCGAGAAAGAGACAATAGAAACAAGGAAAGGAACTATAATCAATAAAATGACAAAAACAAGAGCAAATTCTGACACTCGTTGTACACTGCGCAACTCACGTTTATCATATCCTCTCGGTTTACTTGCTCAAGCCTTCGTGTACTTTAATATATTCATGGTCAGCTTGTATGCCATCTGACGGTGAATCCTACCACCTACATGATTCATAATATCAGCTCCAATAATTCCCGATGAATGCAAAAGAAAGCTCGTGAGATGGAGGGAAGTCTCTCGATGGAGCCACCTTTCTTGAGTACAATTGGAGGCCTTTCGGCAAAATATTGATTTAACACAAACGAGCAAGCTCATCAAGGGTACGAATGGTTGGTTTGGCTGGTTTGTGGAGGGCGGAAGCGAGGAGCGCATGCGCTTGCCTATTGTTCGCGATAGTTCGCCAGTCTTGGCACCCTACCTCGCGCCGAGAGAGTTGCGCACCCTCGATCACAAGGTTGTTCCAGTTCGGACCGGTTGGGTTTGCACGCCCACCTGGTCGCCTGCCTTGCCTCCAAGTATCAGCTGGAGGTTGCATTTGGACAGCGATACTGGGGCCCTACAGTTGGACCTCCTTTGCCACCGGCAGGGGCTAGAGTGGTTGCGGCGTCGGTCGCGGCGGCCGCAAATGCAACCGCGCTCGTCTCTGCCCGACTTGGTGTCCGAATCCCGACTGACAGGCGGCTCGCGGATGCGCTGTCGCCGACAAACTAGGCGCCCGATCTCATTGTTGCCAGCGAGCTTGATTGCGGCAGTCAAATGTCAAGAAGGCTCGACAACAATTCAAATCTGAGATTAAAGAATCCTCAACGCCCGACCAAATCATTCATTTCATTCGTGGCCAAGAACCTGTTCGCTTGAATTGAAGGTATTCTTCGCTTGCAAGCACCATCAGTGATTCACTGCGCTAGCAAAACGAGAGAGTAAGAAGCCCGGGAAAGGGAAGGAATCGAGAGTAGAGAGGGTTTACTTGGTTGGCATTGGAATAGAGCTTGCTCAGATTCGCTTCGGCCTAGGTAGACCGAAGTTTATTTTGGGTAAAAGCCGAACACAGTTGCATTGAACCAGCAGAAGCTTCGCGCGCTTATTTGGCGACACTAGAATAGTTCAACCAGAAATTAAGTATAGAGCTAGTGGGACTTGAAGCCTTCCAACGCGCTTATTTCGCGAACCTCTATTTGTTTCAATCGATCAAGATAGAGGATTTACAACCAGAGCCGCCGCCAGCGCTATTGATCTGGGCTCAAAGGGCGGAACACTATCAACATCATGATCATAAATTGCCTAGTTGCCTTCCTATTGACGAGCGCCTTCGTCTTGCTTCGAGCTGATTACGGCGCCACCTCGCCCGCCATCTCATCAGGTAAGCTAATCGAGTTGCCACACAAAACGTTAATTGTTGCCCTGCCAGATTCTTGATATCTAACATTGACATCAAATCTAATTATGAACTAGCGTCGAAAGGGCGAGAGTACCAAGAGAAAGCAGCCACAACAACAACAACAACAACCAGCACCACAGCTACGCCCACAACAACACAACAATCTGCCGAAATCTCCAGCTCGTCCACCCAAACTGCCAGTCTAGTGCCAGAACTGCTAACAAGCCAAACGCCAGTTTACCCAAAGTCGGCGAGCCGCCCAAACAACGCGGAAAAACTCAAAAGAGGCCTAACAAACTTCATGAACCAGCTCAATCCGGCGCCATTCTTTGTGCCAACGCTACCGCAAAGCCATGCCCAACAGCAGCAGCAGCAGCAAGCGTCCGGCAGCAGCAGCGGTGGCCAGCAGGTGCCTAGCGACATGAAGCTGGTGCAACAGAGCTCGGCCGAGCCTGCCACCATCGTGAACGGCGAGCAGACGGTCGATCTGATCATCAATCGAGGCCCAACTAGGTTAACCTACAGTCGGCCCATCGGTGGCCCATTGCGCTGGGGCCGGCGCTGAGCTAGCTCGGCGCTCCACTGGAGGCAACGGCGGATCTCTTAGCTCCATGATTGTTATTATTGGCTTCGTCTGTTTGAACCCTCTTAATCACAGTGAAAGATACCAAAGCAAAGAGCGAAAGCTCAAATGAAAACACGACAAAACCTGAACACTTAATCAACAAATTGACATACCTGACGCGAACATCCCACCAGAAAGAACCGCAACTGCACCATCGCGCGAGAGCCCATCGGCGGCCGCAGAGTAAGGGGCCAGCACTCGATGGAGGTCGAGCGATCTCACTTAAGCGCACCAGCCTCGCCTGTCCAAACTGTACCCCCTCCCACCCCCTTCCGCAATCAACAACAAGCCTTAGACAACCTCAGAAAAACAAAAATGGAATATATTTATACCTTGAACTGTATTGTGCTGTATTATTTATTATCATTATTATTGTTATAATTACTATTAAAGACGAAAACTTTGTCTCGCTATGAAACGAGCAAATAGGAGAAAGCCTGCAGTTCGTACTTAAACTTGGCTAGCAACAGTAGATTCAGCCTTCTTGCCGTACAATCTGCTTAATTTCGTCACTCTCAAGACGTTTCAATCCTTAATTGCACTATGAGCAATACCTATCTCAATCTTGTAGTCGTAAATATGGCTCAAAAGCCAGCTTAAACTCTCGCTCCCCCGCCCACTTGCGCTCGCCTTGCTTTCGCTCGGGCAAGTCGAGCTCAAGCTCAAGCTTAGACTTAAGCCTAGCCTATCGCTCGCCCACTCGCTCGATCTGGTTGGCCTTTAGAGGATTGCGGATGCCTACGTATCCGCGACTTGCGTTCGAGACTCTGCCGCTAATGGAGCTGCCATTGAGATTTCCAAGTGCCACTTGTTTATGAGCCCGAGTGGTTTGATCTTGTAGAGCCACAAATGGAGACAAAGCGAGCGGTACTCACTAGCTCTCTTGTAGCCAAAATTTTCGCTCCGTCGGCTGCCAGATCAAAGCTGATCTTACGCGACCGCGGCCACCGTGACCTCCTGGCGAAAGTTGCAGCCTTTCAAGCTACCACAAATGAAGCAGAGCCACCTCCTTGCCTCTGCCCTTGCTCGCTGCTCTCTGCCTCATCCATGCGCCCTCATCCTCCTGCTCAACAAGCCTATCTGCCCATCTAGCCATTGCGAAGCCGCTTGAGCTCAAGGAACAACAACAACACTCGCGAGCCTTATCTAAGCTCGCTAATAAGCCGCAAGGAGGCATCTGGAGCAGCTGGAAAGTTCCCCTCACCTTTGATGGAGGCCAGCCTCGAGTGGCAGACCGAGCGACGCTGACGACGCTCGCACGTAGGCCGCCGGAAGCGGCGCACTTGGCCCCCCTGGTTTGGGTCCGAGTTTGGAGGAAGCCGAGTGCGCTTGCGCGCAACCAGCCATGCTCGGCTAGGTTGGTTTGGCGCAAGCAATGGGAGCCAACAGAGAGAGAGAGAGAGAGAGAGAGACTTGGCGTGAGCGACAGGCAGGGAAAGCAAACGAACTGGAATGCGGATTGCTCGTCGCGCGATCTAAATGGATCTAGATCTCTCTGGCCAGCGAGGAGCTGCGTGCTCGTCGGCGCCGTCTGAATCATTGGCGGCTCTTGCAAGCGAGCGAGCGGCCGTCTCCCTCTGTCACCTCAAGCTGAACCCAGCTAGCTGACTGGCTGGCCCGGAGTGGACTGAAATAAGGCGCCACAGACGAGCGACTGGTTGAATTGGCTGAGGGCTCCAGCTCTGATTATTTACGCCATTCTGCGCTCACGACTGGTTCAGTGATTCAGGATTCAATCTGAGAGAGCTTGAATGGTTGCTGCAGGCGTATTGGTTGCGTTTATTCGTAATCAGGCGGGCAAATCTTGATAAGGGCGCCACTTGTTTTGGAGGCGTTTTAATTGGAGGTGGCGAGACGGGCGGCAGAATGAGAATGAGGAGGAGGACTGGAACAACAGCAAGAACGAAAACAACAACTAGAATAGAGCCGCCATCGCCGCCCCCAACTGGAGACTACATTGCACATTGCGTTGGACGCCGGTGGTGGCGGGCGCAAGCTGGTGTCTAGACGGGACGCGCCAGCGCAGAGACTGGCGCCAAAGCAAGCCGAGCAGCGCCAAGAGTAGCCGAGTTTAAACCAAAACCCAACAAGCTAACACTAAGGCTTCTCCGACGACAAATGCTCCTTTGCAAAATCCTCGCCCTTTGCGACGCTCGTTCGCAACTCCTTGCTTCCCTCCTCAACCATCTGCTGCTCGAAGGGCATGAGCTTGCCCAAACCCATCGACTTAACGTAACCATCCTTGCCCAACACGAGAGGGGTGGCAAAGTAGTCCAGATCTCCAACAATGGGTTGCTGGTGTTTGACATAGGCACATTCGATGATGTTTTGTTCGCCCTGTTGCGCGCGCAATAGGGATATCGTGAAGCGGCAAGCTGCATAGGCCATAGATATGGTTGCAGAGCCCCTTCCCTTTTTCGCGTTCAGTACCTCTATTCCAGCCTGCTGAATGCTCTCGACCAATGTTAATGTTGTTGCTCTATCCTCGGTCAATTGCTTCTTATCAATTTTGGGCAAAGTTTGTGATAAAAGCGGAATGATTGTCTTTCCAGAATGGCCGCCAACAACGGGAATGTTGATCTTTGCTGGATCCTTGAATAGTCCGTTTGGCTCCGACTTGAACAGGGCGCTTTTGGCGGCCAGAGTGGAGGCTCTCACAACGTCAAGCGTTGTAACCCCAAAGATTCGCCTAAAGAAGTCATGAAAGACCACTTTACCTTCCGAGGGCTGCTTGCCACTCTGGGGGCTCGGCGACTTTGATTGCGCCTGCTGCTGTTGCTGCTGCTGCGAGCTCCCGTTTGGGGCCAGAAATCTTTGGTAAACTTCGCAGGTTAGCGGCACAAGCGAGTTGACTGGGTTAGTTATGATGGCCAACATTGCGTCTGGCGCCGTTTGGGCGCAGACCTTGGCCAAATTGTACATTATCTTGGCGTTTGAGGCGAACAGATCGTCGCGCGTCATGCCCGGCTTCTGGGCGAGGCCGGCGGGGATCACGATCACCTTTGCGCCCTTCACAGCCTCGGCCAGCTCCTCGGGTCCCTGGTGGGTGGTCACCTTGCACTGGCGATCGACGTGGCTCACATCGAGGCCAACCCCGTGCATTCCAACCAAATCGTAGAGGGCCAAGTGTTGCACGTACTCAGAATGGAGCATCAGGAGTAGCGAGAGCGGCTGCCCAATTCCGCCCGCAGCGCCCAAGATGGCCACCTTTGTTAGCTCGCTTGAGCTCGCCACCAAACGCATCGATGAGGCTTGAGAGCCGTAATCAGAGCTCTTCGGGTTTGATAATGGTGAGGGCGATTCGGAACCGCCGCTATCAGTGCCAGACGCGCCACCTCTCGTCGACGTCTGACTTTGCGACCTCCTTCGCTTGATCTTTCTACGTCTCTTTCCCAAACTAGTGGTGCTACCTGGGCCGTCGCTCTTGCTCGATTTGAGGGGGCTCATCTATCAGTTACGATGAGTGCGCAATTATCCATATAGTCGAGGCAGATGCTCTTGCTGTGAAAAATGGGACGATGAGCTCGAGCTTGCGGCCGAACGTGGCGAGTCGTCTGCTTGTTTCAAATTTCCCAATCAAATTTAATACGCTCGCAAATTTCGCATGCAACTCACCTGTATGTCTGACTGGCGAGTCTAAACTTGAAGCACGAGAGCTGGCGCTTTGGCTATCAAAGGCTTAGCCTTGCGTCTTCGGTCGATGAATATTGCTCATCCAATCCAATCCATATTACAGCTGCAGCAACAGCCCCTCGACCCCTAGAAAGAGGATGGCCAACAATCCGGAGCCAAGCAGGCGCAGCAAACGCAGTAGAGCAAAGAAGAAACGCAACACCGCCACAGCGACCAGGGATCGCGATAGGGATAGAGACAAAGAAAGAGAAAGAGAAAAAGAAAAGGAGAGAGAAAGAGACAAAGAGAGGGAAAAAGAGCGCCCGGCTCCCGTCTTGCCTAGATTGGATCGCGACGGAATGGATAAGGTACCTTCAAATGCGCCAACAATGGCGATCGCACCGTCAGACTATGAACACATCTTCCACGAAAGAACAGGCGGCAGTGCCGGCGGCGGCGGTGGCGGCATTGTAGCTGGAGCCGGCGGAGGCGCAAATGGAGCCAGCACCCCACCAATATTGCCTTTCCCAAACACTCCACCGACCGTTGTTCGGCCGACCTTGCCACCGCCTCCTGTCCAGCTGCCCTCGCCCCATAGCTCGCCCCCACAATACATTCCGCCACCGCCACCACCGCTGCCACCTCCACCGACTCAGCTCCCGCTGCTAACCCCGCAGTATCCCTCTCGTAGCCCAGAGGCCGAGTACCAAACCTTTGGTCGACAACAGTACGCGGCCGAGGTGCAGGTGACGCCCGACGGCTACACGCTACTGGGCCATGCATCGGATCCAGGCGGGCGCCGTGTTGCGCTACCGGCGCATATAGTGCGTGCCAGCAACCAATTTTCGCGGGCCGCTCTAGCTAGGGTGGCCAGGTATCTGGCAAGCCGAAGATGAGAGAAAACAGAGTCTTCACTATAGATACATTTCTAAACAATCCTAGAATTCAATCTAGTTTAAATAATTTATATCACTCAATCGCAACAATTCTAATCTAATAATAGGACACTCGCTCCACCCAACCGTTTGGATTCTGGCGAATCAAGTATTTTCTTGTCTCGTCTAATACAATTGTCAACAACGAAAAAGGAATACCTAGAAGCCACCAAACTGGCTTCATAGGATACAACTTGAACAGTTGCATGCCAGGAATGTAGACCAACATTGCAGTTATCGCGGTCTCAAATATGAGACCAAAATTCAGCACATGATTGTCCATTCCTTGGCTTAGTATCGAAAGTTTCCTCGTCTTGCTTATTATGAGGTCACCCCATTGAAGTACAACAACAGTAACAAAAAAGGCCGTCTGACAGGTGTACTCTAATTCCTTCCTAGATTCGTAACTCCACGAGTTTCCATAAGAATCCGTAATGCTTGTCACATTTCTATCGTCCCATCTACCTCTAACTCCAACCAAGTCGCTCATTTTCCAACCATTCTCGTTCATGATTATGAAATAAGTAAAATACCCCGCAGCTGCTTGGAGGACCCCGACTTGTCCATAGGCAAGTCCAATAAGTTTTGGGTTAACCAAACGCTCGGTCTTGGGATTTCTAGGCTTGCGACGCATTATGTCTGTTTCGGCCTTCTCATAAGCTAGTGAGATTGCCGGAACCATGTCTGTCACCAAGTCAATCAATAATATGCACACAGTGCTCAAAGCTAGAGGTATGCCGATGATAATGTAGACTAGAAAGGGTAGCAGCTCGGGTATGTTGCTCGTGATTGTGTAGGCTATGGACTTTTTCAAGTTGTCGAAAATAAGTCTACCCTCCTCGATTCCATGAACGATCGAGGCAAAATTGTCATCTAGAAGAATCATATCGGCCGCTTGTTTGCTCACATCGCTTCCGTTCAAACCCATCGCTATTCCTATGTCCGCCTTCTTAAGGGCAGGTGAATCGTTAACCCCATCACCAGTCACGGCAACTATAGCCCCCGAGCGCTGACATGCCTCCACGATACTCAATTTCTGCTGGGGCGAGGTTCTAGCGAAAACGACCTCACTATGAGTTTGAAGGATCTCGTCCAACTGTTGTTCAGACATCTCTCTCAGCTCGTTCCCATGCACCACAGCCGCCTGGGCCATACGTGGATCAACTAGGTCAGGCGATATGCCGAGCCGCTTTGCCATATCATGTATGGTTTCACTAGAGTCGCTTATAATGCCCACAGAGCGAGCTATTGCCTGGGCAGTGATTGGATGGTCGCCTGTTACCATAATGATCCGAATGCCAGCCTCACGACACTTGGACACAGCATCGGGCACTGAAGCTCGTGGGGGGTCAATCATGGAAACTAGGCCGAGGAAACGGAGGCCATTTAACGGAAAGTTTGGGGGATCCGTTGTGAAATTGAAATTCTCGTCGTATTGAGCCAGAGGTAGGGGCAAGTCAGCAAAGCCCATTACTCGTTCGCCTAAGCCGCCCATAGACTCGTAAGCTCGCAAGAAGGCCTCTCGCATGTGCAAATCCAAGGGTCTTAGCTCATTTGAGCAAACAATCCACTCGCAACGTTCTAAAATGCGCTCTGGTGCTCCCTTAACAACCAACAGGTAGCGACAGTTCCTGTCCAGCTTGTCGAGCTCCGGTTGAACAGTGTTTATACTTTCGTCGCCGATATGATAATGGTAATGGCCTCTCAGATGACGACCGCCGCGCAAAGATGAACGGCCGCCCACTGAGCCAGAGCTGGAGGAAGGCGAAAGTCCAGTTAGACTGCCACTGCCTTGAGGGTCCGCTGACAAACGTGAGCCAGCCTTTGAGCTGGCGGGCTTGTTTAATACACCATCAGCTGGAATTCTCAAAATGGATTTGCGCCTCAGCGATCCAGATCGATTGCCTGAGTTTCGATTCAATCCGGCTATGTGGCTCCCAGTGCCCCTACTGGATCTACTATTCGAGTGACTCTGTTGTAGGCTACTCGCTGCTTGGGCGGCTAGTTGGTGGCTAAGCGAACGTTGTTCGGTTATGTCGTAAATAGCGAGTGCATACTTGTTTGTCGAGTTGAAAGTTATCTCTGCCACCTTCTTCTGGCGATCCCTATACTCAATAATGTTACCAAATTCACCCTCAAGCCACTTGAGTATGGCCGATTCAGAGGCGTCTCCGGTCGTTAATCGCCGTCTTATTGGTACCCTCTCCTGGTCTGGCCTGAATCTCGCCCGGCTACAAAGTTTTGCAGCTCTGGTTAGACAATGCCAAGCAAGCGATCTAGCGTCACGAAGTCGCACTCGTCTGCTATCGTGGACTTCACATTTAAACATATGATTATCATACCAACAGTGCGAGACTGTCATAGTGTTCTTTGTTAATGTTCCAGTTTTGTCCGAACAGATAATCGATGTAGATCCTAAAGTTTCAACTGCCTCTAAATTTCTGACCAAACATTGACGGGAGGCCATCCGCTTTGCTGTAAGGGTCAAGCAAACGGTGACCGTCGCCAAGAGGCCCTCAGGTACATTGGCCACTATAATGCCAATCAGAAAGACTGTTGCATCGAGCAAGTTGTAGCCATTTAGCAGTGCCAGGAAAAAGAATACCACACCCAACGAGCATGCTGTGATTGTTATAAGTTTTATAAAATGATCTATCTCCTTCGCGATAGGAGTTTCGTTTGTTTCTAATTGGGCTGTTAAGCCCGCTATGTGACCCATGATGGTGTTATCACCCGTTGCAACCACTATTCCCTGGCCAGAGCCATCGACGCAGTTGCTTGAATAGAAGGCCAGGTTTTTAGTTTCGAGAGGGTTGTCGCTAGTTTTATCCGCTGACCTAGACTGTGGCTCAGACTCGCCAGTCAATGATGAGTTATCGACCCTCAGTTGGTTGGACTTCACGATTCTAATATCGGCTGGAACCCTGTCACCTGCATTCACCTCAACTAAATCGCCAACAACGAGCTTACTCGTGTCGATGGTATCCCTTTGTCCATCACGGATAACCGTAGCGTAATTTGGCACTAATTTTTTGAACGACTCCATGATTCGAGAACTTTTGCTCTCTTGGTAATATGAAAATAAACCTGTAACTATGACGACTAGTGCGAGAACTATGCCCAAAATCAAATTATCAATATGATGTATAATAAGGTACGCGCCAACGCAAAGCGCAGCCCCAACCCATAGTAATATTGAGAAGCCACTGAATAGGTTCTTTGTGAATTTGTAACACTCTGAATCGGGTTTTGGGGGAGTCAGTGTGTTTGGTCCATTCCTAGCGAGTCTGATTTTAGCTAGATCACTTGTTAGTCCTTGGGTCATGTGAGTATCATACTTTGCAATCACCTGTTCGATAGTCATCTTGTGCTCCTCTATATTGACATCTTTTTTGAGGGCGCCAAGATTGGGCCTCTTGTGATCACGCACGCGAGTTTGAGCAAAACTAGTCACACTCTCAAGGGAGCCGCCTTCAGAGAGATTGTCAACGTCGGAGTTGTTAGTCTGAGTTGCACTGTAAGGGTCCAAATTAAGAACAACTGGCGCGCCGGAGCTACCGGCTGCACCATTCTGGTTTGTCATTGAGCGGGATTGGTTGATCGAAACTAAAATAAAATGTTGAGGGAGAGCCTATGGGCTTGATTGGAGCCCAGCTAAGGGAAACCGGAGTGAAGCAAGGCGACGGAGGGGTTCGCTCGACAATAGAGGGCTAAACTGATATTTACGCATATCGTACAAGTGTTGACTAAGCTGTCAGTCAAACGAGCGCTGTTGGTCATCACGCGCATAAACGGGTTACAGCGGTCGGTTGCTCAATGATCTAACCCGTCCCCTACGATTCACCAGTCGGCTCTCACTTCTCGCCGGACTCCTCTTCTGACCGACCAGTATTAAGCTGGTGCAAATCTAACACCAATTCAGCCTATCCAGTCGAGCTCTCTTGGTAGCAAACCTCCTCCAAAATAGATCATCCGGCCATCATGACTGTGAGCGTGAGGCGCCCAAAGGCTATCGTCTTTGATATTCTTGGCACAGCCTCCAAGTCTGGTTTCCTCGAGAGAATATTGTTTCCCTTCTTGAAGATGAACTTGGACGCCTACATAACCACCCATTGGACAAAGAAGGACTTTATAAAGTTATACAACAAAATTATGGAGCAATCGGTCGAGTTCAACAAGCAGGAGCCAAGTACACCAATTGTATTGGCTCATGACACAAGCCAGGGAAAAGCATCGTTGATGAATTTTATAAACTTTGTCACCGACAACGGAATCAACTCGCCCGCTGTAACGCAACTGAGATTCAAGGTTTGGTTTGAGGGATATCAGCAGAGCAAACTGCGCACCCCAATCTATAGTGATGTACCAGCACAGATTAGAAAGTGGTTTGCGGAGGGTATCAAGTTTTACGTATTTTCAAACACTTGGGTTGAAGCCCAAAAGGCTCTGCTAAAAAACACGAACCATGGCGACATGACTAACCTTATATCAGGCCACTATGACAACGATTTCGGATCCCTGACCGAGAGCGACTCATGGAGACGCTTGTGTACCGAGATTCATGAGCACCCAAATGAAGTTTTGTTTCTAACCAAATCCCCACTCGAGGGAAGGGCAGCTGCAGACGCTGGCTTGGCTGTGGTTTTGGTCTTGACCCATAGACATAATGTAAAAGCTGTTAGCCACGAGGATCGTCAGCGTTTCCCGTTTGTACGAACCCTACACGATCTCACCTGGATCGAGGGCTCCATGATGCCAGGGAGCGAATTGCCCTCTGGCCATACGACAAACGAGATTCAGGGCCCAATAGCGACTGCAGTTTCGGCAACGCAAGGCACATCACCGAATGGTATCCTAGCTGCACCAAGTGGAAGTGCGTCGACCAAGAACCACGAGCTCTCGACGACCCAGAGTCAGCGCCCAAGCACTGCCACCACAGTCAGTGGCCATTCTAAGGCTCAGAGCTCGCAGCAAACCTCAAAGGGCGGCAGCTCGATGAGGTCGCAAACAAGCAAGCCGCCCTCGCCAACAAGCGGCTAAGTTGACGATTCAGCTCTATCAAAGTTACAACCAAATAGAGGCTAACACTCAGTCTGTAGCTGCATGCGTTTGGGTATGTTTTGCATGGGTGCGCTTTGGGAGGATAAGTGAGCGAGCGCGCGCTCACGCAGTTGGCCGACATCAGAAGCTATATCACGCGCTCCAATTAGGCGCTTCAATACCAAGCGAACGGCGAACCTTCTGAAAATCTTCATTGCTTGCTTGTTGCTCGCCTGCACTTGCAACAAGATGATTGCTTTCAACCTGCTGTATTGATTTATGATAACCATTTCCAGTATAAGTACAATTAAAATAAAACATGTTCAGGTATAAGAGTTATGTGGTCACTTTCTGCGCTTTCTGTGGTTCAAAGTACTTCTATAATGAAGACTTTTCCATTGTCAACGAGAAAACGACTACCATCCTGATAAGAGAAATCGAGTCAAGCTCTACTTCGTATGCAGAGTCGAAGAAGACGTCGAAGACCGAGAAGTTTAGCCAGCAAGCCCAGTCGTCTACTCTGGTCTCGGCCAGACAAGGCGCCGTAAGCCAAGCGGAGCCTCGAGGCAGATCAGGCACGGCTAAGGTTGACATCACTGAGTCGAGAGAATCCAAAGTAGTTCGAGAAACCAAGACCGATGGCCACTCGGCTGCCGAGAAGTCTGAGCTGTCTGGAATGGCCCGATCTGGTGTCGGACAGAAGGGACCAAAGAGCTCAGCGGTTGAGAAGTCCGAGATGAGCCAAGCTGTTGCTGGGCCCAAAACTAAGAAGGGTGAAGACAGCGGCCAGTTCATCAGCAAGGCGTCGTCCATGGAGGCTGGTGCCGGTAAAGATAGCGGCAAGCCGAAGGATAAGGACAAGAAGCAACCAGAGCCCGCTACTGCAGTGCAGTCACAGTCCATGGATGCCGAGGCAACGTCAGCTAAAGCACCAGTGGGAGGTCACGGCCGATCGGGCGTTTCACGAGTCGACATAACTGAGTCGAGAGAAACCAAAACACACAGAATGACCAAGAGCTACAAACACCACGACCAATCTGCTGTAGAATCCTCAGCGGCGAGACAAGGAAGCGACAGTGGCAAGCAGAGAAGTCAGTCGACTTCGATGATAGCCAATGTAGGCAGAGATGATAGCAAGTCTAAACTTGCGGCTCCGAAGTCCAAGGAGGCTGAGTCAGGTGGGCGCAGGGCGTCCTCGGTTGGCCCAGGTGAGCCTCGAGGCAGATCGGGCACGGCTAAGGTTGACATCACTGAGTCGAGAGAATCGAAAGTAGTTAGAGATACCAAGACCGATGGCCACTCGGCTGATGAGAAGTCTGAGCTGTCTGGAATGGCTCGTTCTGGTGTCGGACAGAAGGGACCAAAGAGCTCAGCGGTTGAGAAGTCCGAGATGAGCCAGGCTGATGCTGGGCCAAAAACTAAGAAGGGTGAAGACAGCGGCCAGTTCATCAGCAAGGCGTCGTCTATGGAGGCCGGTGCTGGTAAAGATCGCGGCAAGCCGAGATTTCTGGCCACTGAATCAAAAGCTGAGCAAAGCTCCAAGGCGGCACCCGCCAGCTCCGGCACCGATTCTACCGTTATGGGTACTGGTAAAGATAAGAAACGCGATGCTAGTGAGCCTAGGGATCCCAAAGCATCTAAACGTGGTAGCAGCAGTAAATCTGACTTCATCGGATCCGAATCGGCGAGTAAAGCATTCGGCCATAAGCCGGACGAGATGCGCCATGGTTCTACGAGTATGGCTAAATCAAAGTCTATTGAGGGCTCAACCACTGGCGGCAAAAGCGGGCGAGGTAGCAAGACAGACTCGGCACAGGTTGAGATAACTGAATCGGGTGGGACTAGAGGGTCTGGCTCAGGAAAAAGCGGACAACAACGCGGACGTTCCTCTTCCGTGGATGCTGGCCCGCCGATGGACGAGAAGAGTGACGTTAGTCGACCGAGATTTGTCGGGTCGAAATCTAAGGTTATAGATAGCTCGAGTCCCGCAAGCTCGGCTGACGGCTCACCTGCCAGCTCGAAGGCGAGTTCGCCAGCAAGCGCCGCCTCTAAGGATGCCGACATGGACAAACACAAAGAGAAGAAACCTGATTCAGCTGCACTGTCGAAGTCTAAATCCATGGAGGCCCAACCAGCGGGTTCTGTTCCTGGGCCCAGACGTGGCCCATCGGGCATGGCAATAATAGATATAACTGAGTCCAAGGAGTCCAAGACCATTAAGGCTACCAAGAGCTTCGGGCCTCCCGCTCGATCAGCCACTGATATATCGGAAATGACTCAATCTCAGGGAGCTAAGTCCTTGGGAGAGGTAAAGGACAAGCGTCAGCCGCAGCCAGGCCCTGTTGCAAAGTCTAAATCGAAGTCAAAGGAGGCCCAAGCGACGAGTTCTGGTGGCAAGGATAAAGACGGATCGTCCTCATCCAAGCTGGACATCAGCGAGTCTAAAGACAAATCAAAGGCACCGAAGGGCTCAGCGGTTGAGAAGTCCGAGATGAGCCAAGCTGTTGCTGGGCCCAAAACTAAGAAGGGTGAAGACAGCGGCCAGTTCATCAGCAAGGCGTCGTCCATGGAGGCTGGTGCCGGTAAAGATAGCGGCAAGCCGAAGGATAAGGACAAGAAGCAACCAGAGCCCGCTACTGCAGTGCAGTCACAGTCCATGGATGCCGAGGCAACGTCAGCTAAAGCACCAGTGGGAGGTCACGGCCGATCGGGCGTTTCACGAGTCGACATAACTGAGTCGAGAGAAACCAAAACACACAGAATGACCAAGAGCTACAAACACCACGACCAATCTGCTGTAGAATCCTCAGCGGCGAGACAAGGAAGCGACAGTGGCAAGCAGAGAAGTCAGTCGACTTCGATGATAGCCAATGTAGGCAGAGATGATAGCAAGTCTAAACTTGCGGCTCCGAAGTCCAAGGAGGCTGAGTCAGGTGGGCGCAGGGCGTCCTCGGTTGGCCCAGGTGAGCCTCGAGGCAGATCGGGCACGGCTAAGGTTGACATCACTGAGTCGAGAGAATCGAAAGTAGTTAGAGATACCAAGACCGATGGCCACTCGGCTGATGAGAAGTCTGAGCTGTCTGGAATGGCTCGTTCTGGTGTCGGACAGAAGGGACCAAAGAGCTCGGCAGTTGAGAAGTCCATGGAGGTCGAAGAGGAGGAAGCTATGAAGACCCGACGCAAGAAGAAGAAGCGCGTTGAGGAGACCGAGATTGAGATGGAAGTTGAACGACAACGCGTGGCGAGAGAGGCCGCAGCTGCTGCTGCTGCTGCTGCTGCCGAGCCAGGTGGACGCAGAACATCCTCGGCTGACAGCGGAGCTAGGGTAGAACAATCGACGGCAGTGGACGCATCCGCGACAACATCTGCTGTAAGCAGGACTGCTAAGACCACAACCATGGCGAAGAGTCCACGGAGTCCGCGGAGTCCGAGAACTCCGAGGACTCCGGGCGGGCGCAGGAGGACCAAATTCAGATACACCACTACCACTACGACCTTAACAGCGGAAAGGCAGCGCCAGGAGGAGAGGCGCCAACGAGAGGCGGCCGAGGCAGCAGCGGTGGCAGCAGATGATGCAAAGAGGAAGAAAAAGAAGCAGCAAGACCAGAGGAATGAAGCTAGCTCCACGAGCTCTGGGCCAAACGCGAGCACTCGCGTCTCTGACTCGATTTCGGTAAATTTAGCCAACTCGAAGTCGAGCCGGAACGGGCCAAAGCCCTCGTACGAAGAGTATGAAAAGAAGAGGAAGAAGAAGGAGTATTGAGGTTTGCCGATTGTACGAATTTGGACTGAAAGGTGTACACTTGTTGCGTTTGAGAGAGGAAGAGAGAGGTAGTTTGGTTTGGAGGCTGTAAGCTCTAACTAAAGGCTCCCTGGTTTTGCGAGACGATCACGATTTGCGCTAATGCTGGTTGGCTGTTGTTGTGATTTAATATAAAATTAATACAATGAGTTCATGTAATACTATTACATTAAAAATATAATAATAATGATAATAATAATGAGAGGAGGAATCTTAATAATTAAAATAATAATAAATTCAACACTATTGAGGCCTTTGGCTCACTAAGTAACAATAAGCGAAAAATTGCGCAATTGCAGACGCGTACATAGAGCTCATTTGCGTTGGGTCCTGTTGTTGTTGTTGTTGGTGCTGCTGTTGCTGCGACTGGTCGCGCATTGGGGCTCCAGGCTGGGCGGCTGCGGCTGCAGCTGCTGCCGCAAGTGCAGCAGCCGCGGCCGCGCCCATGGACTGCTGCTGCTGCTGCAAGGCTTGGTTTGGTATCGGTGTTGGCTGGTGCTGTTGTTGCTGTTGGAGGTGTTGGGCATAACGGAGCTCCTGGGCGCAAAAGGACAACAGGTCGTTTGAGGTGGCTGCGCTGGTTCCGTTTGAGGCGGCTGCGGCCGCGGCAGCAGCGGCCGCCTGCTGGCTCAGGCTGGCCAAGTTTAGGTCGGCCGTTGAGGAGTTTGTGTCTGGCGAGCTGGTGGCTGGATCCGAGTGGAGCTGAAGCTGGAGTGGCTGCTGCTGGTCCAGCTGGAGTTGCTGTTGCGCGCTAAGCTGCTGCTGGGCCTGCTGCTGGTGTTGGGTCTGTTGGTGTTGGTGTTGTGTTTGCTGCTGCTGCTGCTGTTGTTGTTGTTGCTGCTGCTGCTGCATGATGCCTTGGTCTTGGAGCAAACAGTGGATCTTGAACCAGTTTGAGCGCCGGCCGTACCTTGAGCCGCTCTTGGACATGCCGACAGAGAAGCACTTTTTCAATCTGCACGACTTGCACGAGGTTCTGTTCTTCTTGTTGATGACGCACTGGTTTCCAGTCTTGCACTCGCCAATGGACGATCTGTTATTGTACGTTCGTCCGAAGAAAGACTTGCAACCCTCGCAGGTGAAGGCGCCGAAATGGTAGCCGGCCGCCACCTCGCCGCACACCCGGCAGCTCTGGTTCATGGCTGCCTCCAATGGGCCAAGGCTCCAGTTGCCCGCCTGCTCTCGGCCTCTCTCTCAGACTCTCAGTTGGCTTGCTCGTTGGTTTGGTCTCAGGCTGGCGCCTCTCTCGCTTGTTGTTCTTCTGGCTGGCTGGCTGGCTGGTTGGCCGTTTGATTGGCTGGCCGACTCTTTGCACGCGCTGAAGGAGCTTGCTGACTTGGGGCGCCTCTCCGAGGAGGTTGGCCTGCTTCTGGGTGAACGCGCGCGTGTGTTTGAGTTTGTGTTTGAGGATAAATCTTGCAAATATCTCGCTTCACACCATTGGACGCAATTGGAGTGGGCCGGGTGAGATCTGAACGCGCGCAAGTGGAATTGTGAGCGAGCAAACTTGGTCCCCTCGTCTCGCTCGCTCGGTAGTCAGTTCAAGTCTCCTTCTCGCAAGTGGCAGTCTCGCTCGCAGTCTCTGCTGTGTGGCGCCGGCGCCGAGCGCTCGCAGCTTGAAATGGCAAAGAAACTGTGTGCAAAGTTGCGCCTGAAAAGCGGGCGACTTGTTGAGCGGCGGCGGCGGCGGCGGCGGTGGCGCATGCGCGGCCGCACCGCCGGCTCGAGTTGTTGGCGTGATCGCATTTCGGCCCGATCTGTTTGCGCTCGCTCCCGGCGCCCGCAACCCGCTCGCTCCCGTCCCAGCGGCGCCGGCCGCCGGTTTGCGCGCGGGCTGCGGAGGCCGCCGCCGCCGCCCCCCCGCCCGCCCGCGGATAGCTCGCCGCGCTCCCGCGCCGCATCCACGAGCGGCCTCCCCGCCGGCGAGCAGAGCGAGGCGAGCCGAGACGAGACGAGACGAGACGAGCCAAAGCGTCGCCCCTTAACCCGCTCCCGTGTCACGGCCCCCGCCGCCGCCGCCCTCCTCCCTCGTGCTCGAGCTGGCCGGCTGCTGCAGCGGCCGCCGGTGCCTCCGGTTCAGTTCGAGTGGGCCAATTTATGGCCATATTTTGCGGCTTATTTGGTGGCGCCGGCCAAGTCGGTTGGCTGGCCGGCGCATCAGCAGCGGCTGCGGCGCCTGCAGCCAGAGCGAAGCCGAGACGATTTGGCTCGACCTGAAAACTGACCTCTCGCTCTCTTCGGGTTCTCTGAGCTCGCTGGCGCCGCCGCCGCTGCCGCCCGATGCGCTCCTGAAGCCGCCTTGGATTCGGGTTCGCATCTAGATTTGCGCGCCGGCTCACTAGCTCGGATTGGGTGGCGCAAAATCAATTTGGCGGCCGCAAGTGGCCGAGCAATCGGGAGTCAGTTTTCACCGGCCCAAGGCAGCAACAGCGGCCGCTTAGATACATTGTTGGCCGGCCGAGTTGGCGCCGCCGCCGCCCCTCCAGAGTTCACGCTCAAGATGTCGGCCGGCTAGCGAGCGAGCTGGCCGCCGAGGCCAGTTGGTCGGCCCGCGCGGGCGCCCCACTCGCCGATCAGGTGTCCAGTTGCGGGCTGAGGAGGCGCGAGGCGCGGAGTGATTGATGATGCGGCCGCTTTGTCGCCGCCATTGTGCGCCCGCCGGCCGCTGTCTCTGCGCCCGTCTCCGCAGCGGCCAGCGGCGCCGCCGCCGCCGACCGTCGGCCGCAATCCGGCCCAAGCCAAATATCGGTCGCTTGTTGTGGCTTAAAATTGATGAAACCGGTGGGGCGGCCGCTTGTTTGCTTTGCGCAAATTAGTGCGCGCTCTCCCGCAGGCCGAGCCCGCTTGCTGGCGCGCTAATTCACGCAAGGCCGCAACAGGTGGTTGCCGCACACACACACACGCACGCGGGCGCAAATTCGCGCTAAACTCGCCCCAACCTTTGTTTGTTTACTTGCTCGATATGCTGCTGCTCCTCCTGCAGCCGCCGCCTGTTTGCAGTGGCACCGGCTGAAAATGAAACTGAAACTGCCACGGCCAAAGTCTAAAGTCGCCGCTAAATGCAAAATTGAATTAGATTTGGCCAATTCCATTTGGGTCCAGGCGGCTAACTGTGGCGACCGTTGGCCATCCAGGCGGCGCCGGCCGCAGGTAGGGCGGCCTACAAGCGCGCCGGCCAAGCCCCTGCGCCGGCTGCCAAGCGGCCGCCCAATGTCCTCTTCCACAAATATGGAATCTCAAGCGGCGAGCAAGCGGATTGTTGGCCGCCTTAGGAGGGGGACTCTCGAGGAGCGGAGATGAGAGATGAGGAGCGACTGGAATGGGAACCAGGAGGGATCATGTTGTGTGTGTGTCTCTCTCTCTCTATCTCGGCCCGTGTCGCCCCAAAGCGGCCGCCTGCAGGAGGGGCAATAATTCATATCATTTTCCTATCGGCACCAGCGAGCGCCCGTCTCTCAGCGGCGCTCTGCCTGGCCAATGGGGAATTTCATTATCTCACTTATCTCGTCCATTGATCTTGGGCCGCGTTTGCCTCAATTGCAATCCGATCGCTTGATTTGGGAGCCGGCTTTTGCGGGTTGGTGGCGGCGCGCGCGGGGCCAGCCTTGGAGTTGGCCGCAGGTTGCGGGCGGCGAGAAATTCCGCCCGCAACCGCTGGCTTCGGGGCGAGCCGAGAGCGTGAGTCTGGCCGCGAGATGGGCGCCCGAACAGGTAGGCGGAGGCGAGCGAGCGGGTTCAAGTTGAGCGCCGGCTCGCCCAGTTTGCGCCCGCAAACGGGCCAAACACGAGCCCATTGTCTCGCGCGCCGCCGCCGCCGCCTCAATCCGTCGGCGCCGAGCCGAGCCGAGACTCCACCTTGCGGGCGGCGAGTGTCGCCGGGCGCCAAAGTCGCGCTCCCTCCGCCAGCCAGCCAGCCAGCCAAGCCGCCGACAAGCGCGCCACTTCCGCCGGGCTCTTGAGCGACAAGCGTGGCGGCGGCGGCGGCGCTCGAACAAAGCAATTCGCGCCCGATTTGCATATGCACGCACAACACAATCCAACTAGAACAGGCGGCCAATTTTGGCGAAAGGCCCGCGAGTTTTGCCGCTCCACCTGTCGCGCTCGCTCCACTTGCGCGCCCACCGCTGGCGCCAACCTGTTGTCGCTGGCTGGCGCCGTTGCCGCTCCCAGCGCCGCCGCCGCCGCCGCCGCCCAGCCTCGGCCAACGGGAGCTGCCAGGCGGCGAGGCGCCCGCAACTCTCGCCCGACGTCGGCCAAGGTCGAACGGAACACGCGCGCCGCCGAGCACGGTCGGTCGCTCGTCCGCGGGAGCGGGCG
>Ga0209372_1000418_pt1 | contig 21557 bp, 8 predicted proteins | sample AgamicAtPe_FD_187170 | JGI IMG/M metagenome (GOLD analysis project Ga0209372, IMG submission 187170) | Agave microbial communities from Guanajuato, Mexico - At.P.e (SPAdes) (version 2) | ecosystem: Host-associated > Plants > Phyllosphere > Phylloplane/Leaf | place: Guanajuato, Mexico | collected... | reverse complement strand
AACAGGTCTTGAATAGTTACTTTTCACTTGTTGGGCTAACACAATTTGCGCGCCAACACTTCACCGATTTGCCTGTGCATCATCTGGATGGCAAGCCCAGTGTGCCGAGCGTTGGGACTAAATTGTCGAAAAATGAAAGGTACGGACTCGATGCAATCATTAGTGAAAAAGATCTTTCAGTTTATGGTGATCTGTGTGTCTCAGATGCCTGCCACATGAACTGCCACGAGATCGAGTGCAAGATTTGTTATTTTTGCCTAGACTATAAGGACAAACTTCATATCAAGCGAGCAATTTTCGAGCAGCATTCGAAATGGAACTTTAAAAGGCTCTTGCCATCCACAAGAGATGAGGACCTCGAATTACAGCTAGTTCATCCGGAAAGCAAACTGCAAGCCTTCGACGCCAATTACATACATGTGAATTGGTTTCGCGGAAAGTGCCATACCGACCCCAGGTTTTGCTCGTCCTGAAAGCTGGCTACAACAATGCTTGGCAACAAGAACTCAAACAAACGCAATTCTAGAGTTATCAATACCCATTAGCGACCAAGCCAACAGACGCTGATATTGCACGCGATAAGAGTGAATAAAACGGTGCCCTATTATTGAAGACGCCGATTAAAAGTTCCAGTAGTTTCTTTGTTAGCATTAGCTTTGCAGATCTATTTCCAAGATGAGTGCAATGGCTCGCGTTACGTAATAGTGTTTATCCTTGGCCTTTTAAATTCCGGGTACGATCGGAATCGCCTCTTAGTTTTCATTTCTGTAACGGTGGCAATGTGAGCACGACACCACTGAACCCCTCCCTCAAACTTTCAGATGTCTGTTGTGATGTGTACGGAGAACACAGTCACGGGACAATTAGTGCAGACTAGAGTGCACCCGACTGGGTCGTCTTGGGATAAGTTTTCAATCTACCATATACTTCCCTGCAGGGCGTGCATCTCAAGAGTCGGGCCGACGAGGACGATCATTCTTTGGTCCTAAGAGGATTCTCCTCATGACTAAAAATAAAAACACAAATTGGACCTCATCTAATGTGGCGTCCAGACCTGTGAGGGGCAAGTGTTTATTTCTGTGACGAATAAATATATTTTAAGACAGATCCTGTGCTAATATCGTTTTCTCGGATGCTGTTGCCAAGGAAATTCTCAATACTATACACACGAACTTTTGGCACCGGGAGTACATGTATCTGTTCTTGGCTTCTCCCTACAAGAGGCTCGTATCATCCGATGCGCATCGAGCAAACTACTGCATACCAGACATGAGACATTATCTCGCCATCTCCGCACCTTAATTATGATCAACTTTGATCTAATATGTTTACATACTCATTGTTGATTTACAACGACGACTATTCGAAGTGGAACAATAGAAGCCCGTATCAGATCGTCATATTGGCCTGTTTGTAAGAAAAGTCCAATTTGTTGGTGCTGGAAATTGGCTGTGATAATACAGTTTATGGTGTAGTTTAGTGAATCAACGTTCAACTGGCTGCCCACTCTCAACCCTTCGAGAGAGTCAGAAAGACTGCAACGAAAGCGCACAATTGTTATATAACACGTAGAGGCACAATTAGAGAGGCCCATTTCCACATTCAGACGGCCGAGTTTTAAATTGAGCAAGTGTGGCAACCATGTCTGCCGCAAAACAATCAGCCCCCCACAAGAATGGACGGTCCAAGAATGGAACAGGTAAAGAGGATGAGCAAGACGACTTTGAAGAGCTCATTCCTGGCCCAATGGACCCTCTCCACACGGGCTACAACCTATTGGATCCGCTAGCGGGGGGCAAGAAGTATTACAGATCGTCGCACCATCGAATCTTTGTAAACAGGAGCTTGAGTTTGGAAAAGATCAAGTTCTTTGGCTTTGATATGGATTACACGCTAGCTGAATACAAGTCGCCCGAATTTGAGGCCTTAGCATACCGTCTAGCAACCAAGAGATTGGTCAGTATGGGTTATCCGAGAGAATTAGACGAAACTAGTTATGATCCTTCCTTTCCCTTGCGCGGGCTCTGGTTTGATACCTTGTATGGTAACTTTCTCAAAGTAGACGCCTACGGCAACATCTTAGTTTGCGTACATGGATTTAAATTCTTGAAAACATCAGAAATATTTAGCATCTATCCGAACAAATTCGTTCAGATGAACGACTCCAGGATATATGTACTCAACACGCTTTTCAATCAACCAGAGACCTGTGTCCTAGCTCAAGTTATTGATTACTTCAGCACAAATGAAGAGTTTGATAGGAGCTCACCTTACGGAGTTAAGGACAACAAGGCAAACTTGTTCATGCCTTTCAAGAGTATGTTCCAAGACGTTCGTAACGCTTTTGATACCATTCATGCTGATGGCTCCCTGAAAAAGGAGACGGTTGACCATCTAGATGAATATGTAATAAGAGATGAAAAGATTCCGCAATTATTCGATAGAATGAGAGAGAATGGAAAGAAGATGTTTTTACTCACAAATAGTGGCTATAAGTATACTGATCAAATAATGTCTTACTTGTTCAGTTTGCCTAGTTGCCAGTCTAGAAGTTGGACATCCTACTTTGACTTCATCATTGTTGACGCTAGGAAGCCTTTGTTCTTTGGTGAGGGGACAATCTTACGACAAGTGGATAGTAAATCGGGAGCTCTAAGGATTGGCACCCACATTGAGGACTTTTGTGGTCCCTTACTGCCTGATCAAATATTTTCCGGTGGCAACTGTGACACTCTGACAAAGTTGATGGGTGCAAGAGGCAGAGACGTGCTATACGTTGGCGACCATATCTACGGTGACATATTGAGATCGAAAAAAATCCGAGGCTGGCGCACATTCTTGGTTGTACCTGAGCTTCAGCGAGAGCTTGATGTTTGGTCTGAAAAGCGTCATCTGTTTCAGCGTTTATCAGAGCTTGACGTTAGATTGGGAGATGTTTACAAGAATTTAGATAGCTCGTGTAGGGAAAATCCTGACATCAGCCATGTCAAAAGTCAAATACGAAGCACCATACACGAGCTGGACATGTCTTACGGTTCATTGGGGAGCATATTTCGATGTGGCTCCCGACAGACTCACTTCGCCAGCCAGATAGCACGTTATGCAGACTTGTATGCCTGCACCTTCTTGAACTTATTCTATTATCCGTTCTCCTACTTCTTCAGATCGCCAAGCGCTCTGTTACCGCACGAGTCAACAGTCCTACCCACCAACATGGGTGCTACGGCACAACCTGGTCGAAACAAGATGGAATCATCGACTGAAGACAACCACAACTTCGTATTAAGCTCACCTGATCAAGTTGCGGCTATAGTGAAGCCCCCCAGTGGAGCAACAACTATCAAAACTATAGGCGCATTGACTGCAAACTCTCGTTCGCACGTTCATAAAGAAGGCGAAGAGTCAAACGAAAAGTTTCAGGCTCCGAACTTCAAGCGTCGCAAAGACTCTATAGTGCCGCAAGGAGTCACTCACCACCATGATACCGATGACGATAGCGACGGAGAGGCTGAAGACTCGTCGCGCGACCGGACCGAGCCTAAACAGGGTCGGAATTCCCCACCAACCGATGCTCATGAGGAGACACCACCGGGTATATCAAACGCACCAACAGGAGAGTCACCTGTGTCCCACCAAGCTCAACCATTTATGACTAAAGAAACTAGCACAGACTGATAAAGAGATTTCTGAATGGAAGTGTCGGGTCTATGCTCTGAGTATAAAACTCAAGTGATGCTTCGGCTGAGCCTTATCAAGACACCTCAATCTAGCACACCCTGTTTCTATTGATTAACCTAGAAAATTAAAGAACAAACCCTCTCTAAGGGGAGTAAGACTGAAGCGATTCTTAGTTAGTGAGTATTTATTGTTTAACAATGATATCTATGTCTATATTCTGGCAAGAAACATATTCATGAAATCAAATCGCAACATCAAAGCGCGATGAGGGTCATCTTAATAATGAATTCAACAAAGGATGTGCGCATTTACACGTCATGTTAGCTTGCTTGCTTGCTCGCTCGTATCTTAGTTGGCCATTGGCAAGCTTGTTGAGGAGAGGCAACCAGCTAATGTATGATAATAACAATATTTTAGTATATACAGGTAGCCAATCTACCAAATTTGAGTGGGCACTTTGGAGGAAGATGTTGGTGTAGCCGGAGTTTGTGAGACTTTCAGCTACCATCACTGATCAAAGACCATCCTATGCAATCAGGCCATGTCTCCAAGCGCAGCTGCAACAGAGGCGGCCTGATTATCGCTATTCGCTGGAATCGCTGAGATAATTACACTGTTACTTGTCTCTGAGCCACCGATAACCGGTGACACTGGCACTTGGGATCCCTTACGGACATGGGTTGATGCCGCACCTTCATTTAGAGATGTAGGCGTTGGCTTGTGGTTTGCTGGCAATGCCATACGACTTGCATAAGTTGCATCAGGTTCCGAGGCCAATTGTTGAAGCCGTTCACTTGTTGCGATAGAGCCACTGTCAGTGGGTTGGGCAGAGGCTGTTGATCGGCCAATTGGATCACACCATTCATTGTCTCTAACTGTTAGGTACCAATCTGAAGAATATGATGAAGTATAGAAGGGGCCGAATTGAGATTAGTTGTTTTTGGCTAGATTAGATAGCGGTTGCTGTTGCTCTTGATTGCAAATTAGTAAGATGGATAATTTCCATCGATTCAGGCCGATTATCAATGTTGATGGACAACCCGTTGTGCTGCCAATTATTATTTGGGTGCAGCTAGTGCTTAAACGGGCAACTATTCGCTCGCTGCCAATCTATGCTGATTGGCAAACCATCCATCTAGCTTTCGCTAATCCTGCATCACTCATTCAGGTGCCGTGTCTTAATTCAACAAGTTTGCCATCGATCGTCGCCACAATCGCTAGATTTGAGTGAGATTGCTAGAGAGCTGAAAGGGCCTTTTCTTTCCATCAACTGGGCTCTAATTTGTGAACTTACCTAATATGTGAATAACTCCGTTCTTTGCAACGATATCTGGCCTCCTCATGGGACTGGTGTTGGCCTCAACCAATCGACCTGCGGTGAGGGACAGTTCAAAATGTAAATTTGGAGTAGTAAAGAGATAGTTGGACAGAAACTGTGGTTAGTTTTGTCTCTTAAGTATAGCAACTGATTTCATCTGAATCGAAACCTAAGGCTAAAGCTCTATGAGCGATTGCAAATCTAAGGTTTTTCATTTCAGGAAAACTGCAAGCGAGATTTGCGTTCGGTAAGCAGAACGACTCGAACAAGAGTGGTTGGTTGCGACTGCTATTACATCAACCTTCAACCCATTGATTCATATCAAGCTTTGCCCTTCGGTAGTCTCGAACTACGAGACTGATCATTGTTTTCGTCAATGGAACAAGCTCTCCCCCCTTTTCGAACGGACTCTGCCGGTTCGATTGTAGTCAAGTTGAGCGATCGCTCAGTGTTTGTCTTCATCCTAATTCCCCACGGCTGATGATGGGTTTGGTTTGCAAATCAACAAATCGAAAACAAGTGAACAAGGCCTCAATGAAAGTGAGACCTGTTGATTGACCAAACTGATATCATGATTTTGAATCAAAACAAGCCAATCAACTGCGCTGGGCTAGTTTTCCATCGAGCTCCAATTCGTAAGAGGGGAAAGTATCCATCATGGGTTTTGGTCGCATCAATCGGCTTGAAGTAACCCGATGAAACTAAACAAAGGTAAAGCTTGATGGTAGTGTTTGTTTGGGCGGGAAGGAGTTGCACTGCTCTCTGGATCCTAGTTTGTTACTTACGCGAGCATCCATCCACTCTGACGCCAACTTGAATGGGTTTCATGTCCAGAATTGAAGCAAGTTGCTGGCCGTCGCGTAAATCCTGGCTAAAATAACTTCCATTAACCACATGGTACATGAGAAATTCTGTTTCATTTGAAAAGGCCCAATGACATTGGAGGTGGATTGGAAGGGAGGCGTTCACGTCGGTTAGTCAGTTAGTTAGTTAGCAAGGAAGGCAGCTTATCTGTTTGCAGGCTGTAAAGTAAAAACTCATTGCATAGATTATGAGCGAGCCAGTTCTTGGGTTTGAGGGCGAATGCAGGCGTTCGTGGCCACTGGGGCTGTTATATAAATCATAGTGACCGGCAAAAATTAGCTGCTTAAGGGCCAACTTGTGAAACGAGATCTGTATGGATGGTTGTTGCTCGCAATCCAGCGTGTTTCTACCCCAAACCTCCGAGGCTCTAAATCAATCGCCTGCTTTAGCTTCCTGCCAGAAGGTGCCAACCAATGTCAGGTGAGCGGAAGATCGAGACAAATTCCAGGTGATAACGAGGATTGTGAGTTTGTAACATTTTTGTCTGCGCTCAAATGGCGTTCAGTCCCCGTTTATGGCCGTCAAATGTCAACGGATGCTGAAAGGCAGGCAGTCGGGGAGGCTCGCTGACGGCGGGTTGATCGCGTGAACAAACCAATAAACAAATGAGGTTGCCGGCTAACCAGGTTTAATCAACCAAGGAGGAGACACTTTCTCTCCAGCTAACGGGCCATTCAAACCTGGTCTTCGCCTTTATGACCGCAAGCCCAACTTTTAGCGACAGATGCTCTTGTTACATTTCGAAGGCTGTTCCCAACGCCCTCCGTCTCGTCGCAGTCCGAGCTTACGGGTGCAAAATGGCGAGCTGCCGAGCTAGAGCGGAAGTGGAAGTGGAAGGCTGTCGGTGGGGCGGCATGAAGTTGGAATTAAAGCCGACAGGAAGGAGGCATCTCTGGCTTCAAGCCCAACGGAGGCTTGTTAGCGCTTCTACCTGTCTGCTCGCTGCCAAGCCGAGAGTGGCCGTTTGTTTGTCGAGTTTCTCGTTCCCTTGGCCCTCGAGTGTCGCTTCCCGAGCGTCCGATTGTCAGGTATAATCGTCATCGTGCTCGAATACTCAACGCCGCTCGCACTGTTGATCCTCTGAGCACAACCGAAAGGGCCGCGTGGTTTACTTGCCAGCGAAAGTCGCGAATGCGCACCTGCAACAGTTGATTGTTTGTCCAACTAGACGAACAAAGGGGCAGCTGTAATGATCAGCGCACTAATGAACAGTGGTTTTCCATTATCTTGTCAGGCGGCCGGCCAGCAAGCTTGGTCGCCGCCAACGCAAGTTGTCGCGGATCAAGGCGGCCGCGTTGGAGCGGACATTTGGGCAGAGGATGGAACGGGAGGAGGAGACGGCGGGAGGAGGGCAGCACCTGTCAGGGCTTCATGAGGAAGTTTCGCAGGCTCGCAGGTAGATCAAATATAACCACAATATCCTGGCCAAACAAACAATCGGAAGCAGCGAGCGTGTAGCTGCGGTAGCCAATAAGAGGCGTGCGAGTTAACTGGCGCAGTGGTCGCTGATCCTCTAATGAATCTTCGCATCGAGCTTGAGTTGGTGCTGACAAACGACGGCCACGCTGCTAATGGATTCGCCGCAACAATCTCATGGCGTGAAAGCGACAAGAGGAGCCATCGAGAGCATGAGCAGCAAGAGGAGGCTAGCTGTGCGCGTCTGGCGCGATAACATCAGGCCAATGGGTGACATTCGCCCACCAGCTTGGCCGCCAGTTGCAGTTGGTCGCCGCCAGTGAAATTGCCTCCTCTTGGCGGCTCCCTTGGATGCGAGCGAGCAAAATTTCATGGCGACACACATTCAAACACCTGAGAGCGGCTTACCTTTGAGCGCAGTTGAGTTGTTCTTGATCACTTCAAGCTCCTCGTCCGGTATCTTCCTGAGAGCCTCGTTGCTTGGCACAAACACAGTCATTGGACCGTCTGAGTCGCGTTTCGTTGGTTGGCGGAAACGGAAGAGGCATGGTTAGTGAGTGTCTGTGGGTTGCGTCTGGCGGACAGGTCGGTTTAGTTGGCGTTTTGCTGGCAGCTTGGCCGGTAGCTACTTTTGCCTCCCTTCTCTTTGTTTCCCAACAAGCCTGGCCGCGTCAGCTTGCTTGCGAGCGAAATGCGCTCGAGCTGCTCGCTCTCTAAGCCTTGGAGAGCAAACAAGGAGCTCCTTTTTGCCAGAAACAAAGCCCAAAAATATGGATCAATCGGGCGAGCGGCGTCAAGCGGCCAATTGTGATGATGCGTCCATCAATCGACGTGTTGTGCATGATAAAATTAAATGCCGTCCAGTTCAATGAACCTGCCAGACGGGCGGCTCGCCGTCGGAGACGAAGTGGAGCATTTAAGGCGGAGAGGTAGGCTGTCTGGTCGGCTCACTGGTCGTCGGATACGTCGATGATCCGCGGTGATCGGCGTATCAGTATCGGCGCCAGCGGTGGGGACGACTGCGCGCAGCTTGGGCCGGCCGAAGCCAGCAGGACGCCGCTTGTGTTGGATCTCCCGCGAGCCTCGTTGTTTTGCAGCCAGAGGGAAACTCAGCTCTTCCTCTCTCTCTTACTTTTGCGCTCTCTCTCTCTCTGGCTACCAGCGGAGGCGAACTATTGACGAGAGACTGGCCAGCTAGATTCGCGTGTCGCCGTCATCGTGGTTGCTTGGCCGCGCCAATTGGCCAAGCTGGAGCGCGTCTGGCCAAACCTGCGAGCTTTCATGTCCTTCCCCTTTCGCTCCTTCCGCCTTTGGGGGCAAAAGAATCAATATTGCCTGTCGGTGGCGCAACCTCCCAGATAATCATACGTTTGTCTCGCTCGCACTCGAGGCTCGCAAGTCGGAAGTTGTGCGGCCAGCAAACCGTTTGAATGCTAAACAAATGAGCGCTAATAGATTGTTGCTTGCTCGGCGAGCCCATCAAGCCAAGCTAATGTGTCTAGCCTCCCAGCAAACCGAGCGAGCGCTCGCGACTTGGCGCCAAATGGCGCCTTTGAGCGCGCGAGCAAGGCTAAAAGCGCCCGCAGATGGGCGAAAGTGTAATGAATTCTAATGCATCCGAGTCGGCGGCCACCATCCTCGGCCAGTCCTCTGCTTCTGAGGAAAAGTTGAAAAGGTAGAGGGAGGGCAAATAAGCTGCTAGAGCTCTCGTTTGCCGCCAAATTGGCAAAATTAAACTGCAATAAAAGCATCTAGGCGACCACGAAGGCAATGAAAGCGCTTCACTAAGCAAGCTTGATTCATCTTGGCTCAACTTGGCGCCACCGCCGAAGACACTGGAGTCTCTCTGTTTAGAAACACGAAAGCGATTTTGGGGAAACAAAATGGAAGCTTCCATCTCCATCTCCTCCTCCTCCTCGCCGGCTTTTGCTTGCCCATCAATCGAATGGATGTGAGCCAACGGCGGCTCCCTTGTTGGGGCCTGCTTTTGTGTTGGCGCTTACTTAAAACTAGACCCACTCACCGGCCTGCCGAGCGAGGGATCATCCGGTTCAAGCTGCCGGGCTCTCTCGATTTGGCAAACCTGGAAGCGCGGATTCCACTTGCAAGCAGAATGTAAAACATATATAAAAATATAAAATCAGCGCAAGCAGCGGCAGCAAGTGCGTATTAGCCGGCTCATTGGCTTCTTCGTGTCCTCATCTGAAGGCGCCGCAACGAGGTAATTGCACCCGAGCGTTTGCGATCAGAGCAAAGTTGCGCACCAAACCTCGCGGGGCTCTTAGCCTTAAACGGCCCTCTCAGTGCCAAGACAATGGATCCCGCGGCCGATTGTTGGTGGGCGGAAACTTTTATTATTGTGCTCGGAGCGCTTTGCTTGCCTGTTGCCGTTTGCCCAGCCCAATGGTGTTGGCACGCGAATAGGGAGTTGCGAATATGCAAATCAATGCGCCAGCCTGAGATGCTTTTTGATGAAAGTCCGAGAGAAAAGAAGCAAATGGATTCATTTTTAACAAGTTTAGCTCGAACTTGAGAGGGTGGAAAATGCGCCAAGGGTTTGTATCTAGGCTGGTAGAGCGAATGGGCTGAGCGGTCAGGTTAATTGCGGCCGCCTCCTATCTCGTCTCGTCTCGTCTCGTCCCGATTTCGCGCGCCCAACTATTTATCATTAGCGGCATTGTAATTGGCAGCCCCCACTCGAGCAAACCTCAAAGCGAAGGCTTCATTTCGAATTCCGCCGCCAAAAGCTCCCCTCTCTACTTCTTCTCCTTCTCCTCCTTCTCTTTGGCCAGGTGAGCGAGCCAAAGGAGTGAGAGCGCACCTCAGCGAGTCTCATATTGCACGCGAGCCTCGGCCAAAACGGATTCAACTCACGACGAGCGCCAACAAGCTGACCACTCCGCCCTCCACTCCACTCTATCCAACTGGCCACTGAATTCAGCACCCAGAGCCCAGCCATTGGCCCATGATTGAGCGATGATGAGCCCTTTTTGTGATCACCTGTTGCGCTGGCCGTCGACATTATGTAATGGGCGCAGATGGTGCAGCCGCAGCCGCTGGGGGCTCGCATTTGCGGAATGAAAATTAATCAACTTCAGCGGCCAGATATCCCTCGGCGAGTGCTCATCACAGCCGGCGCTGATGAACGAAAACGAGGACAGGAAGGAGTCCACGGACGCAACGAGCCACTCAAAATAAAGACGTCGGCGCCCAACTCGGCCAACCTGACTCTTCCCATACTTTGCCCCCTCTGTCCTTTCTCACAAAACAATGGCAGCCCATTTGGTTCAGCGGCGGCCCGAGCAAACCAATCGGTGTTGCATGAGAGAAGAGGTCAGGCAGAGAGGGGCGATATTTGGCCACCAATCTGTTTGGCTCATGAATTGTGGCCGCCCCGCTCAGCTCAACCTTTGGCCACTTTATCGTGACTTTGGTTCGTTATTTGGATGCGATGGCGCCTTGAGAGAAGCAGATGCGCTCAATTAAGGAGCATGATTGGCAGCCACTTGAAATGAGTTTGCTTTGCGAGTTCAGTCTGGCCGAGAAACCCTTTTACCTTTGCCTTTTCCCGCTGCACGCACCATACTCGGCCCGATGCAACCGAGAGTGGCCAAAACCTCCCGCGCCTAAATCTCAGCCTGGGAGCCCCGCAACTGAAGCACCTGTTTTCTGTCCTTCTCAGCTCTCAGCTCTCAGGTAAAGCGAGGAGCGAGGAGCTTCCTCTGCCTGGCGAGTGGCCGAAGAGGAGCGCGCATTCTAATCATACAGTACTAAACCGTGCGACTGCTGGCGCAGTAAAGCCGAGCCAGACAATGGAGGCGCCGCCGGTGGCGCATTGGCCACCTATGCAAACCGGCGATTAGCGGCAAAGGGACGCATTGCTGGCCAGGAAATGAAAAGGCCCGGCCGGTGTGGCTCTGCGAGCTCTAGCTGGCTGTTTGTTTGCGGAGAGACGGCGAGGAGCGGGCGAGATATGGCGCCCGCGAGCGAGCGAGCGCACGACCAGAGGGACGCGCGCGCTTTGGGCCCATTGTGTTTGAGAGGGTCGCAGGTAGACGAGACGGCTGGTGGTCGGCTCGGCCAGCGCAGGTGCAAATGGAAGTGGAAGTGGAAGTGGAAAGGGAAGAGCAAGTTCCGCTTAATCAGCTGCCCGCTGTTTGGCGGCCGCTTGCAGTGCCACTCAGTCTGTCGCGCGCACTCGGGACGATATTCAATGCCAGCAACAATTAGAGACGAAGATCGGGGATGCGATTATGGCGGCGCCAGTAATGGTTGGCCCACAAGTGGCCATTAGCTAATGAATCCCCTCTTCGCTTCGAGGAGCCGGCAAGCGTTTCCGGCAAGGCGCTCGCGGGCCAGGTGAGGAGCTGTTGGCATTGGAGTTGGCCAAAACTGAAGGTAGTGACATGATATGTAAATGTAACTCGAGAGTTGCTTTCAGTGAGCGCATTGTATTCGCTCGCTGGGGTTTGTTTGGCTGGCGCCGCCGAGCGTGAGGCTCGGTGGCGATTTCGCGAAAGCTCGAAGGGTATGCAAGAGCAAGATGAGAGCCGGCAGCGTTTGCCGGTCAAACAATGAGCCTGGACAATGGGCGAATGCGAGAGGCGGCCAGCTCAAACAAAGGGAAACTTGCGGTTTTCGCTCGGCCAGCTCGTTTAAGTGAAGGCAAACAAATTGTATCGAGCGAACGAGCACTAATTAGTTGGCCCGCGAAAGGTACTTCCTGTTTCAAGTCTGACACTGACTCTCTCTCTCTCTCTCTCTCGCCGGGCAAGCTGTTGGTAGAGAGAGAGAGATAGTCTGCGAGGCTGACAAGGTTGCTCGCTTGTGATGAAGCTCTTGCTCTAACCTTGTTCGCGCGCTTCCGCTCCTCTGGGCCGACCCTTCCGCCCTCTCCAATGGAGCCAGTAAGCCGGCCTGGCCGAGTCGGCGCCGATTGTCTGGCGCGCAAACGTCAAGTTCATCGGCCCGGCGGATCCGTTTGATCGCTTGCAATTTAATTTGCTCGCTAGCCCACAGATTGCGCGCTCAGATCCGCGCCGAAAGCAACATTTGCAGCTCAGGAAGGGCCGCCGATAACAAGCTTGGAGCCCAAATCTCAATCTCATGAAGCCAATACAAAGGTTTCATCGCTTCCAATGGCCAAGAGAGCAGCAACAGCAACAACAATAAAATCCTCGATTATTAGATTAAAAGGCCAACCGGCCGCGCGGTCTCACTTACCTTGCTTTAGGATCTGCGTTAAGCCAGTTCCCTCGGCTAGTGTTACAAAACCATCAAATTTATCGCATTGTTTGAGTATGTCCATAATGTCCAGCGGCTTTGCAGGCAAATCCAAGATGCCGTCGATTACGTGGATCCTTCCGCCGGCTGCTCATCGGGTTTTGGTTGGTCGGTTGGATTGAGTGTTGGTTGGATGAAAGGTTGGTTCGTTTGTTAGCTCGGCGCTTGCCAAAGGGGGGGGGAGGAGAGGCGAGGAGCCCGATATGCTTGGCTTGTTTGGTTTTGCGCCTCGGCGGGCCAAGGTGATTTATTGAGCTGTATTGTTTTGCCTTCCCCAAATCCTTTCTCTGGTGATGAAAGGAAAACAAAAGAGCGGATCAATTAACCAGGAAGTTGCAAGCTGAGCGAAGTTGTTGGCTCGCCCGCTCAAAGGAAACCCCTCGGTCCAGGTAACATGGACGACGTTTCCCTTCGCCTGCTTGATTCGCGGACGCACCAACCAAGCCGATGCTTGCGATGCGCCAATCTTGCGTCGATCCACTTTGGCAGGCGCCTGTCAAAACGGCAGCCAAGGAGGCTCAAACTGGTTGGCCAAAGGCAAAATGAGCCAGCAGATGGCTCCTGTATTCGCGAGTAAGGAGCTCGCTTCGGCAGTTGCAAACAGAATCATGGGTAGCAAATTGAATCGAGCGAGATTGCCACCCTCGCGAACGAGACCGCCGGACGCAGAGTTTTCGGCAGACACCTGCGAGCAAGCTTACGCAAAACCGATCCCATTGTTATGCACCACTTCCGATTCTCAATAGGAAGCTGCGAGTAGCTCGCGCGCTAACTTTGAGCCCCCAAAAGGTAAGAGCAGAGGCGGCAACAATCGGTTTTGGTGGAGGAGCTAAGAGGATTGCTGAATCCGTCAAAAGTCGCACAATCCGCAAAGTTGGTGGCCAACAATTAGGTTGGCGAGCGCTCGCCTGACAGCGAGCAGGAAATCGGCGTGGCCAGGTAGCTGGCGGACTTGTTAGCTCGACAGGCTCGGCCAATTATCGGCGGTAATTGTTTCCCGCAAGCCGGGTCCTCTGCGAGCAACGGCGCCAGCGTTGCCGCCACCGCCGCCGCTAGTGCGAAAGCTGGAGCGACAGGATGGACAGGCAGAGATTTGCAAAAATTCATCTGCCCAATGGAGGCGCAAGTGTGCGAAAAACACAATGGCAAACGCCGATTGTAGAGACAAATATTACCGGCGCGCTGATTAACCTGACAAACTATAACTAGCCCGCTTGTCAACTCTGGCCACAACAGCCGACCAGCGGCGGCGCTCCTGCTGCCTCGCAAAAGCCGCTCGGCTCCAGATTGACCCTTTGCAGAGTGAGGGTGCATTTGAATGTTATATTTAGGCTCCTTTGGCCCATGCGAGCGCGATCAACGGCGATGGGAAGCGCCACTGGACGGCTGTAGCTCGATGGGAAGCCCGCGCGCTGGAAGCAGCAGGTTCACTTGGACTCGGACTTCACGAGATGCGCTCGCTAGATAACCATATCGATCCAGTTTGGTTTGCTCGAGCGAACACTCAATCGGCGACCAAGAGGCCTCAGCCGAGATCTCTCGCCATCTCTTGGAAGAGCCCTCGCGATTGTTATCTCCACTCCGCATTCATAGCCCTCCGCCAGCCGGAATGGCGGAGGCCGCGGGTCAAATGTCAGCCGGACATCTGGCCAAAACGGCTCTCCTGCACTTGCTCGCCAAACAAGCCTACAATCGCGAGAGCTCCAACTTCTCTAACTCCAATTCTTTCCACTAAACTAGAAGCTTGCCAACGAATCGACGAGTGTAGGAGCTTGGAGCAGTTGGTTGGCTCCTATTCCATTTGTATATCGGCGCAAAGCTAAACGCTCCCATGATTTGCCGCAACCTTTCCAGCAAACTTAATTGAATCCATCAGCTTGCAGATGGCAGGTCATTTAGATTGAATCGTGATCTCGCCCACTTTTGTCGCCACTCAATCCGCTCCACCTGTGGCGGCTGCCTCTGCGATGGGGGGGGGGCGCACTTGGCTAGCTGGCTGCCAGGCAGGCAGCTTGGGCCAAGGAGGCAACGGGCGCCGGGCTTGCCAGTTAGGCGGCCGCAAATCAGTTTAACCATCGATTTGCCGATGAGCGGGCTCATGGGGCAGATGAACTTGCGGCCAGGTAGGGGCGAGCTCGGTCGGGATTGGCCAAGCGGCGCACCAGGCCGCCTGCTCCCGTCGATCTTGCGCTCGGCCGAGGGAGTAAAAGTGATACGCGCTCTCAGCGGCCGCCTTGGAGCTCAATTGAATGGCTCAGACCGGAGCAAACATAATGGCCGCTCACTATGGTCCCATGCCCAAGGATTACCTCGGGCTGACCATGGCGCTGGCCGCGGCCACCGCCTCCACCTTTCGGCGTAAAGATCCCAATGAGTTCGCGATAATGTGAACCCGATTTCCGCCACGCACATCAACCTCAAAAGCTCTGAAACAAACCCAGGCTCTCAAGCGGCCAACCAATCTTCTCTCCGTCAGCAAGCCGGACAATCCGTCTGTCTGTCTGCTGGAAGAGGAGAAGGAGGAGTATCGCTAGCATGGTAATAATGCAAACAAAATGGTAGGAAATTAGACCAACTTGAATTTCACGCGCGTCGCTCCAAATTCTCGCTCGCCCTCTACTTTGCTTCTCTCGCCTCCACTCTCAGGTAAGGCCACTTTGAAGCTCACGCTGTCCCAAACATAGAGTTAGGTAGACACAGGGAGAGAGAGCTGTTGCTCGGAGGCAGCAGCTCGGTTTGCTGCCGGATCAGTTGCAGCGCCAACAAATGAGTCCCGAGTGCATTACAAATCACCGTGATGAGAGAGAGGCGGACGAACCAGAAAACACTTCGCCTCCTCGAAAGGCAGAGCTCCTCTCCTTTCCTCGCTCAGCTCATCATGGAGTCGTAAAATTAACCTCGTAAAGGAGCTCGCTTGGGCGCCCGCTCGTCCGGTGGCGCCAGGACTCAAGCAGATGGAAGCTGATGTGTTGTTGGATCCCCAAGCAAACCAACTCTCTCATGGCGCAAACAATCTAGTTGTCTGCGCATGGGGTTGCCATAAAATGAAATGGATTCAATCAACCTCCTTCTCTTGGCCGCAAGAGGAAGGCGCCTACGTTGCTTTCTCCAGGTGAGCTCGCCGAGGGACTTCACTGGGCGAGGTTTGCACTAAATTTAACACCAGCACGAGCCTGGATGCTGGCCAAACATCAAGAGAGCTCCTCACTCTCGCCACCTCATTACTCGCCTAGAATCAACCACTCGCTTGCGCCTCGAATGGCCGCACTCTGACTCTTGCGGTGAAACTAATCAGCATACTGATTAGCCACCTCATTTACCTGCCCAAACTTGCACGACCAAATCCATTAACAAATGGGCGATTTTATAGCTCTAGTAGGTTGAATTTTTAAGGAGAAATGAGTGACTTCAATTTCAAGAGAAGCTCCACCCTCTCTCTCTCTCTCCCTGAAATCAATCAAACTACTTACATGGGCCAACTTGATTGGCATAGACAAGCCGCTTTCCGTTGATCGTAACCATCTTGTCGCGATGCTGATTTATCTGCAAGGATTTGCTCCGAATGAGCCGGCTCTGGCTGCGCCCATTCGCTGAAAATTCAATGGATTCCGCCGAGTCGAGCAGGTGATTCTCAATTATTTGCGACATCAAGTCTTGATTTGCGAGCCAAGACTCGATGGTCGCCAATGGGAGCCGATCAATGGCTTCATTTGAGGGCAAGATGAGCGTGTAGCCGGATTGGGTGTCGTGGTCAACAATATTCTCTATGGTATCCTTCCATTGGGGAAACAGTTTCAGCGCCCTGTCCGCCTGTAGGGCTTGAATCAAACCCATGATGCTGGTAGACATGAGGCCAACCGGCATTGACCAGGCGGCCGCGCTGTTGTTTTTGGAGCCCGGCGAGTCGCCTTGGACCAAATTGGAGCCTTGCGAGGAGTCCTGGCCACTTGTGAGCAGCGGAATCAGAGCCTGCTTTGTGGTGCAGATTTCCAACAGGTGGGCGCAATTCGAGGAGGTCAAACAACGAGATAGGAGGAGGGAGGCGAGAGTTTGGGCCGTTGATTGAGCCTGTGATGCGGTCATGCTAACGATTTGCGGTTGCTGCTGCTGCAACCTGTCGCTCTGCTGCACCATCCTGGTGGCTTTGCCTGGCGCACTGGACTTGCCAACCTTCTGGCTAAGCGGCCGCTTCTTGCTTGCGCCGGCGCCGCCAATCAACTGTTGCCTGTTGCTGCTGCCATTGCGCGTTGTTGCCTTGAGGCTTGAAGCTTCGGCAGTTCCGCCAACCTGCTTGCCAGTTCTGTTTCCGGATGCCACAGAGGCTGCTTTCTTGGTCGCTTGTTTGCTCGCGACTTGTTGCTTGCGGCCTGGAGACGAGGATTGGGTCTGTTTCGGCTGGACAAGCCGCTCGCTGCTGCGCGTCCTCTTGCTGCTGCTGCTGCTGCTTGACGTGCTTGTTGTGGTAGAACTGGTGTTGGTGCTTGCAGCAGTGCTGGTGCTGGTGCCCGTCGAGGGTCGTTGCCGCTGCAAGCTTTGCGCCATCTGCGATTGAGGGGCTCCAACGCCGTTCATCTTCCCGATCTCAGAGCCAGTTCGCACTGCGGCCGTCAAGAGGGCCTCATCGCTCATGGTCTCTTGGGCCTTCGAAACAGAGCCCTTGCTCGTGCTCTCCCTCGGACCCTCGATTTCGCCCTTCGTCTCGCCGCTCGAACTCTGGGCTTCGCCAACCGCGGTTGCAGCCGGCACTGTGCCGACCGAGCTAGCATCACTTGTTGGTGTCGTTTCTTCACGAGTACTAGCAACTGTCGAGCTTGGTTGGGCTGTGGATGCCTGCGTTGAGCTCGCTGTGCCTGAGCCAGTGACCGACGATGGTTGCCCGAGCCCCTGTGTCACAACCTCTGTGTCGCCATTATCTTGCTGCCCATTGTTGGCCTGCTCGGCTGGGGCCAGAGTGCTCGTCGTGCTGCTTACGTCCACCTGCTGCTGGTCGCTGGCCGTGCTGCTTGGCGCGGCCGTCGTGGATTGCGCCGCTGCTGGCTCGGTGGTGTCCGCATCGATCACCTCAGAGTCGGGCTCAGACGTATCGCTCTCGATCGTCGTCGTCATGATTGTAGATGCGCTCGTTGTGGATGGAGTTGGGGGAGCGCTGGTTGTGGCGTTGGATCCCTCGGGATTGGTGGTGGCGAGAGTGGTGCTGCTCGTGCTTGATGTAGTTGTTGTAGAGGTAGAGGGCGGATCGCTGATTGTTGAAACAGTGCTCGTTGAGGTTCCGTTTTGGATTCGCCTCCTATTTACGGACAAATTCATGCTCGAATCGGATGGACCACTTCCCTTGACAGATTGCGCTCCACCCTTGACGGCACCGGAATCGGCAACGCTCGATTTTGTTCCCCTACCTGTCTTGCTTGGTTCCTGTTGGTTGTGTTGGCGCATCTTAGCCGCGCTAACCATAGCCGGCGACATCTTGCCACCGCTGCCCGTTTCGCTCTGCTCGCCATTAGAGACGCCCAGATAATTGTTTAATGCTGGATGACGATTCATTGATCCACTACCAGCAACTGCATCCTTACTAGGCGAGTTGAAACCGTCGTCAAAGCCGTCATTCAGGCTCTGATAGTCCGTTTGAAAGGCTCCACCCGTTGGCCTACTACCAACTATGGTTTGCTCGCTCTTATCGCTCGTCACCGGCTTCCAAGACGAGTAGTATTCGGACGACTTTTGGGGTCTCGCGGGGGAGGTTTGGCCAACGACCGACATAGGGCCAACAAACTGGGGCTGCTGAGGAACAATGAGCTGCATCGAGTTCATGTCGAGCTGTTCTTGGTGCGGATAGTTGATCGTGTACATGGGCTGATTCTTGAACACGTTCGACTGTATGCCTGCAAACTGGAACTGTTGCTGCATAAAACCAGCCTTGGGAGTTCGTGGCGGCTGGTTGAAGGGAACCTGATGAAATCTGTGCCCTTGTTGCATCATCTTCGGCTCGCGGAAGTTTTGCGCACCAAGCTGGCCGAACTGATGTTGATACATCGCATTATTGTTCATTAGGTGCTGTGGCCTAGCGATTTGTTGTTGCTGACTGTGCGTTGCGCTCTGTTGCCACTGGTTGGACTTCAAGGGAGTTGGACTTTCTGGCAATGCACTGGCTACCTTGCTTAGCGGGGCTTTGCTGTTGGCACTTGGTGAGGGTGTTGAGGTTGGTCCAGGTTTAATCGTTTGTGCTGAGCCCAGTGAGACAAACGGATCGTTCTTGAGGGATTCGATCAGCACTTGGTGCAAGTCCGACTGCTTTATATAACCAATCTGAAACTTTTTTGGCCAAGGCCCGCTCCATGAGCTGGTTTTAGAATCCGCCTGATCGCCAGCCGACTCCGAGTCTGTTGACAAAGCTCCATCCTGCATCCCAGCATCGCTTGGGTCTGCAATGGGAATTTGCACGTACATAGACGACAGATCGGTCGATTGGGATTGTTGTTGCTCCGTGTTAGTTGCGCGCGCTACATTTGTATTCGTTTTGCCAGCCGTCGCAGACTTCAAGTCACCACCAGACTTTGTGGGTACCGTTCCAGCATTTGAGGCTTGATTTGGTGCCGTATGATTGTTGCTAGTTGGGGTGTTTAGTGATGAATTGGCGGCTGAGATTGAATTGAGTAATGTTGGCGCTAAAGCTACACAAAAGATGATTATTGCTAGCCGGATGCGAAGTTTCCTCGCTGCCCTTGGCAGCGATTTCATAGTTGACGGCATCTCCACTGGTCTGAACAAGCCAAGCTAAATCACCATGAATCCACCTGAAATACTTCTCTGGAACAGAATCAGCGATTGATCTCTCTCCCTCTCTCGATTTTTGAGGACCAGACAATCTAACACGGACAGTAATCTGTACCCTAACTAAGAGCTATTGTAACAGTGTACTCGCTGTACTGATTTTCAACTCGGACACTGTTTTCATTTGAAAACTTCCGCTTGATGTGGACCAAGCTGATGGCAAACTAAGACTGACCACACTGAACAAACACAAGTAGGAGAGAAAGTTTGATTACTGACCCTTTTCACTTTTGCTAGAACAGACTGGGCGCATGATTGGTCAGTCTAACACTTGCTGACCATCAAGAGAGCTGGCCAGTTAACTGCATCACTACGAGCAGGAAAAAGGGGCGGAGTAATTCTGGGAGGAAGTTCTGCTTCAGCAGGTGCATGATGGTGAAGAGAGTTGGGCTCGCCGGTAACGCCATCTGAACTCCGAGATAGCCATCTCGAGGAAACAATTTTTAGAGAATTATCTTTATAACTATCACGAGAGTATTTACAAAAAGCAAGGGTATCCTCATAACGGTCTGGACTGAGTGTATTAGATCCATGGTGCGAGCTTTGAAGCCCTCCTCTGATCGATCAACCTGATTCCTAGCCCATCCATATTTGCGTAATAGCCTATCCTCGTTCAATATCGCGATGGCGTTTACAACCAACAATGCTGATTGTAGCAAAGTATAAATAGAAAGACCCATCCTTAGCTTGTCAATCTAATGTTGACTGTAAAATAAATATCCTAAAGTGTGTTTGTCTTCTTAATTCGGATTGGAATGTTGTCCATCCGTAAACTCAAGTTTGAGCTCGACTCACACGCCGCGTAGGAGCGCAAAATCCATGATATTTTTCAGTGCGACATGAGTTTGCCTGTGTACGATCGCTGCAGCAGTATCATGGGCTTTTCATCATTAGGTATTCCCCTTGCATCATCTGCTCACGAGAGAAATCAAATTCAAGAAGACCATATCAATTCTTCCTCTGAAACGAAGTTAAAAAATAGGCGTCAACCATGAGTATTATGACATATAATGGTGGGTGTATAATAGCTATGAAAGGCAAGGACTGCGTTGCAATCGCGGCAGATAAAAGATTCGGTAATCAAGGCCACACTCTGTCCACCAAATTCCAGCGAGTGTTCCAATTCGGACCCAGGTTGTTTGTCGGGTTACCTGGTCTAGGCACAGACGTCAAAACTGTCTATCAGCGGTTGAGATTTAGAGTCAATATGTATGAACTTAGGGAAAATAGGCGAATAACACCCAAGACCCTATCCTCACTGATAAGCAATTTCATGTATGAAAAGAGATTCGGTCCTTATTATATTGAACCAATCGTGGCCGGAATTGATGACAAGACCGGAGAGACGTTCATCTCATGCATGGATGTGCTTGGAAGCATGGGACAGCCTGAAGATTTTGTTGTTGGTGGTACATGCGAGGAACAGTTAGTCGGTATGTGTGAGACACTATGGGAACCGAATCTAGGACCAGACGAGTTATTCGAAGTGACTGCCCAAGCTCTCATAAACGCATGCGATCGTGATGCCATCTCAGGTTGGGGCGCCACCGTGTACGTGATCGAAAAAAATGCTGTCACCATCAGAGAAGTCAAAACACGAATGGACTGAGATGGTCCGAAAATAAACAGTGCTAGCCCCATCATGGAGCCTTATGCAGCCTGCATCTGACCATTCATTGTGCCGGCGCCAAATAAATCTTCCGGATTCACATTTCACCCAGTTACTTTGTGATGTTCAGGCACCTAATTGGCGGGTCAGTAAATATGTTCAAAGTTGGATCTACAAATGGTCTTAGATTTGTACAGCTGACTCGGTTTGTGATGTCCACTTCCAGATTCATATGGAAGTTGATTAGATTTTAACAGTGTAGACATAGGAGAGGCTTTTGATCTTGTTCACCGGTCCGAATATTCACTTGTCAGCGAACACTGTGCATCACAACGTACACTACTCATGGTGAACTTGAGCCATTGGTCACACTGGCTTTTGCAAACAAACTTTATCTCTAAGATGACCACAAGTTATATTCACCTGTATGACACCATATCGTTAGTGACTCTATTTCCTATTGGGCCACAGTTAGTCAACCGATTTTTTGAACCAGGTCATGACGAATTTGTAACTCCAAACTCGATCCAGAGATGACATGAACTTTGAACCATGAGGTCT
>Ga0209372_1000416_pt1 | contig 21755 bp, 13 predicted proteins | sample AgamicAtPe_FD_187170 | JGI IMG/M metagenome (GOLD analysis project Ga0209372, IMG submission 187170) | Agave microbial communities from Guanajuato, Mexico - At.P.e (SPAdes) (version 2) | ecosystem: Host-associated > Plants > Phyllosphere > Phylloplane/Leaf | place: Guanajuato, Mexico | collected... | reverse complement strand
GGCGGCGGCAATGGCAACGGCAACGGCAACAAAAACCAAGCCAGCAGCTCGGTTCACTTGGAGGGCCTCCCTTTGTTGTTGGCCAGCTCACGCTGTTGGCCGATTTCAAAGCTCGGCCGAGAGAATTCAAGGTAACTTGGGTTGGATATTTTCGAACGAGAGCTAGCAAGACGGATCCAGATGATCATTGTTTAGACATGGCAGCCGCCACTGCAACTGGCTTCGCTTCCAGCCGCAACTCAAACTCGAGCTCATCCTACAATAAGCCGGCCGGCCAGCAAGCAAGCAGCCGACACTTGACTGGAAAATTGGCCCAACACAAAGGCCAATCGGCTGGCGGGCGAGCGGGCGGATCAATCGGCTGTTTTGCGTGTGAAATTGGACTTGCAGTTTGAGTTGCTGCAACACCGCTGGCCATTGGCCATTGGCATTCTTGCTCGGCCCACTTGGCGTCGCGCAACATTGAGTGCCGCCCGCTTGCGCAAGCTTTCGCCCCGAGCGAGCCTCTCGGAGCCGAGGCGGAGAGGAGCGCCGCCGACAGCATTGCAGCGGCCATATTGTCTCCTGGCCGGGCGAGCGGGCGTCAAGAAGAAGGCCGCCGACTTCGGTCCACCTGACGGCCGACAGGCAGTCGGCCGGACGGATTGCTGAATGAATCGACAGCCCGAAGCTCCAGCCGCAGCTCCAGCCTCAGGCTCGAGCGAGCGCCAGCGAGGAGCGGCCGGCCGGCCAGCAAGCGTGTAATGCGACGCTGAAGACAATCGGCCGCTTGAAGTGGTCGTGAATGCTGCCATCCAGGCCAAAGGCTCGCTTGTCCTCGAAACCTTGAATTGATATGTATTGAGCCGGCCGAGCTGCAGGCGGCGGCGCGCAAACGCCAACCGACAACAAAAGCTCCCAGCGCTCGGCTTCAACGCTCGGCTGGCTGGCTGGCTGGCTGGCCGAGTGGGCGACCCATGGCGCTTGGCCGGCGCGAAAGCTCCCGAGCGGCAATGGTTGGCGCGCCTGGAATTGGCCCAAGGTGGCTGGATTGTGCTGGCTCACAGGGCTCGGCGGCTGCAGTTGAGCGGAGAAAACCATGCAACTGTCGCCGGGGTTGGAGTTTCAGCTGGAGTTGGAATTGGAGTTTGAGTCTTAGCTACAACTGCGACTGCAGCGAGGCAAAGGGTTAACAGGCTGTCCGAATGTAGTGGCTAAATTCGAGCTGCTTTTTCTCGCCGGCCGGCTGGCTCAAAGTTAGCGGTCAGGTTGGATTTGGGTTGGCCAGGTAGCGCTGCTTGGCTGCGGCTTGCGCGGCCGCTGCGCATGCGCGCGGGCCGGCGGGGCGCGCACAAGTCAAATTCGGGCGCTCGCGCAGGAGCAATCCAGTTGGCTTGCTCGCGAGCGTTCGCTCTTGCGTCACTCGAGTCTCGCTCGCTGGACGAAAAACAACAACAACAACAACAACAAAAACTCAAATAACAAGACCAACCAAAACGACGACAAAACTCTAGCCGCCTTTCGCACGACACTGACTCTGAACTGAGCCTCCACTCTCGAATGTAGACCAGAAACGCGAACTGAACCCACTCGGCCGAGAGCACGAACTCGAATTGGGACTGAAACTCGAACAAGCGAACAAGAGCCATAGAAAGCGGCCGCGAGAGAGCCGAAGAAAGAGTCAGCAAGAGAGCTGAAGCGAGCGAGCGAGCGAGCGCTCAGCAGCGGACAGGCGCGCCGAGCTCTGGTTGGCGTTTGCAAGGCAGGTAAGTTCATTCCACCCAAGGCAACAAGTCTGCCCGCAAGAGGCAGAGAGACGCCCTTAGAGAACGGAGCTTGCAAGGGCGCCGCCTTGGCTCTCGGCCGCTCGCTCTCTGTGCTCGGCGCCGAGAGCTTGGGGCCAGCTCAGCGGCTCCACCTGTGCGCCGGCCCCGGGAGCCCCAGCGCAGAGATGGAAGCCGACTTGGGCGCGGCGGCTTGCGCGCTACTGCATGCGCCAGCTTCGCCCCAAGCGCAACACTGGAGCTTTTGTCTGGAGGAAGCGAGCGAGCGAGCTAGCGGAGTTGGCTCACCGTTCATTCTTGCTACATCTGCGGCGGCTTTAGTTTGGGCGAGCGAGCTGGCAAACGCTGAGCTAGCTTGCCGAATCCGCTTACTCTGCGCGGCTCAAGCTGTTTGGCCGCGCCGAGTGGCCCAGCAGCCGAGCTCGGCTGACTCGCGAGCTCTGCTTAGCTCTGCTCTGCTCTGCTCTGCTCGAGCGCAGAGAGGGCGGCCTCGCGCGCGGCATCAGTTGACGCGCATTAACGAGCCCACAAACAACAAGTCGTCCGTGAAAGGCCACCCGCCGGCTCTTGCGTTGCAGCCGAGCGGCCCAATTTGAGTTGGCCGCCGCTCTGCTCCCATTGGCGCGCTCAAAGCTCGGCCGCCGCCGCCGCCAGTTGCGCAACCCGTCGAGCCGGCGCCACCCGCGCGCCAAAGCCGTTCCGCCCGAAAGCGGAGGCCTGCAACGCGCGCGCGCGCGCCAACAAGCGAGCGAGCGAGCGAGAGCCTTCGCACTGAGCGAGCCGCCCCGATTGATTCAAGCTTGCGGCGCTCTGAGGGCTGCTCGCCGAGCTCTTGCGTCAGACGGAGCCAACTGCAACAAGTGGCCGCCGGATCCAGTTAATCAATGCCAGCCATCGATTTAAAGCGCAACGCTTTTGGCCGCCACGCTGAAGCCAGCGCATGGAGGCAAAAATCGCCCAGCAAAACTGGTATTGTGCCCGGCTCGACCTGAATCTGGCCAATTATACTCACAAAACAGTGCCTCTCCTGGCTGACGCTCGCCGCTTAGTTAGCGAGCCAAACACTGCGATGGCCCATTGCTATCAATGGCGGCGGCAACTCCATCCACAGGCCCAACAGCTAGACAGCCAATAACAATAACTATAACTATAAAAGCAATGGCAGTTGTTGTCGGCGTTGCAGCAGCTGCTGTTGGGCATAATTCATGCGCGCTCAGGGCACAATGGGCCATAGGAGCTCTCGGGCGCCGGCCGCAAGCCCGCCGACTGCGGGACGAGCGGATGCAAATCGAGCGGCTCCCATTGTTGCCATTGGCGGCCAATGGGGGCCCCGAGTGGCGCTGGCCGCCATGGCAACGCGCCAGCCAGCTAGCTTGCCAATGAGCGAGCGGCCGTCTGAGCGGCCGCGAGTGTTCAAGTGCGAGCGCGACCGGCCTGTGCCTTGCGATCTGTTGCGCCGCGCGCGCCCGCCGGCCGCTAGGTGGCCGCCAGACTGTCGCCGCCGCCGCCGCCGCCGCCGCCGCCGCCGCCAGTCTCTGCGCTCTCTGGTCGCCATGGCCGCGCGCAGACAGCGCGACTAGCAGAGCTAAGAGCGCCAAGGAGAGCCGGCCGAGTCGGGAGAGAGGAGAGGGCTGGTCGGCCGACATGTCTGCCAGCCGAAGGCCGAGCCTGTATCGCCCAAATTGAGCGCCACTATCAAGCCGCCATCAGCGCCCAGCTGTTGCGCAACAGCTCCGCGCGCCCGTCTACGCTTCTGCCCTCAAACCCCTTTGGCCGCCGTCGTGCGAGCGCAGAGTGGTGGCAAATGGCCCATTGTTGTTGTTGTTGTTGCTGCCCGGCGAGCCCACGCCAAAAATACTGTCCCCTCGCCGCCAATAGAAACTGCAACTGCAACACCAACCAACCGACGACAGCATCAGCGCCAACACACAAGCGCCGCGCCGGAAGCAGACACGACGTCCAATCAATCCGATCTGCGGCACACATATGCGGCTCATTTCCTTTTCACGCTTCCTGAGTCCACAGGTGCGCTTGTTTAGTGTGGCGGCCAGCTTGCGCTTGCGCTAAGACACAGCGGCGGCCGGCTCGCCTTGGTGGGAAAAAGCGGTTTGCTTGAAGCCAACGGGATGACAATGGAATTGCGCCCTGCTCTGCGCAACCGGCCATCTGCTCCCATTGCGGCCAGCTAGCCGCAGTCGGGTGAGCGGCAAATTTGATTGAATTGCAGCCCGCAAACTGGCCAGCAGCGGCAGCAGCGGGCGGCTTGCCTCGCTTGGCTCCACTTGACTCGGCTTGAAACGGACAAATTTTGGCCAGAAAATTGATTGTCCCTCCAATCGGCTCCAGCAAAACTCCGCCGCTCGACTCCGCCGCCGCCTTCCGCTGGACAGCCCGCGCACAGGTAGGCCGCCCGACGTTAATTAGCGGCGGGCTTGAGGTGAGCTGGAGGCGGCGCTAGTGGGTCAGGCTTTTCTCAGCGCGAGCGGCCCAGGAGGCTCGTCGGCAGCCTTGGACGGGCCGAGAGGGCTGCTTGGAGGGCGACTTGTCGTTCGCCTTACCTTTGGGCTGGTTCTCGTTGCTGTCCGGCGCTGGCAAGAGGCGGCCCCGTCAACGAAAAACATGGAATCACATTAATTCAGTGCTCACCTAATGAAAGGCGCCCACGCCCTGCGAGCTGGGCGCGCGAAAGGTCGGCCGCGCTCAGCCTTGACAGCTGCCTCCCTCTCAGCCCCGTCATCAAGCCAGACACGGCAGATCGCAGCTTCAAGCGGAGCTGACCTCGACCGTTGCGCCTCCTGAGCCGCCGAGTGGAGGATGCGTCGCCGGTGGAGAGAGGAAGCCGATTTTGAGTTACTCAGAACATCGTCGAGAGGGGCGAGCGGCTCGGAAGTTGGAGTTTGGCCGCCAGGGCAGCAAATTGTTGCGGCCCTTTGCGCTTCGGCCAGCCGAGCTCCAAGCAAACAGGCGGCTCCTCGCCCCTGCTGAGGTGGCGCCACTCGCGGCCACAAGCAGACTTGAAGGCTGAACAATTGGGGCGACAAGTGCGCCTTCTCAGAGCCGCGCTTAGGCTGCCCTGCCGCTCTCAAAATCTATGTCAACAAACAGAGCCACTTTCCGGCTGCAAACTGTGTCTCGTCTGCATGAGGGCTGATGCCAATCGGCGGCCCGATGAGATTTAATCAGCCAGCCAGCAGCCAGCAGCCAGCAGCCGGCAGTCAGCAGGCGAGTGCGAGCGCAACGTCTGCGCGGCTCTCGCGAGCTTACGTCAGGAAGATAGGTGTGTGTGTAATACCGGATGCAGCTGCTCCACGCAGACAGACAACAAAGGCTCCGTTTGTTTCAGTGCCAAACGGAGGCAGCTTTGGCTGGCGAGTCGCATTCAATTTGAGGGGCCGCCGACTCTCAGGCGAGTTTGTGTGAAGCCATTGAAGGTTGTGTCTGGCCGGCCGCTTGTCTGTCTCGCTCAGTGGAGTTGGAGTTGCAGTCTGGTAGACTTTGTGAGCTCCCATTGTGAGCTTGTGGCAGCGAATTTAAATTGTCGACGAAAGTGATCCGATCGGATCGGATCGGATCGGATCGGATCGGATTGGAGCCAAGCTGAGCCTGGCGCCGCCAGCAGCGCGGAGGGCCGCCAGGATCGGCCGCTCACTGGGCCACCAGAGCAGCGGGTTGTTGTTGTTGTTGTTGTTTTTGTTGGCCTGCGCTGGCGCAACAGTGGAGGCGAGTCTCGCTCGGAGGCAGATGCGCGCCTGCGAGGTGCCAGATGCAAATTAACGCAAATTAACCTGTTGCGAGCGGCTGGCGGCCGGCGGCGGCAAGCGAGCGAGACGAAGCCGGCCGACACTTCAGAGTGGCTCGGAGGCAGCGAGCGAGGAATTGATTTTTATCGCCCGACGAGCGGCGGCTCTCGCTCGCCCGCCTAATGAAGGGCCGCCGCACCTGGCTCGCAATAAACGCCGCTCACTTTGGCCGGCCGAGCTCAAAACTAAGGCCGCTCTTTATGGCCGCGATGGCTAACAAAGTTGGCCTGTCTCGCCAAAGCTCGGCCTTTGCCGTGAGAGGCTCGAGCTTGCCCAGCGCGCAGCCACTCGCTAGCTTTGGCCGGCTGCGAGAGTCTGCGAGCGCAGCGTTCGGTCGGCGCACTTTCGCCAACCGAGCGGCTTGGCGAGCAGATCGGCCAAGACACTAACTAGGCGCCCGCCTTTCCGCTGCCGCCGCCGCCGCCGCCGCCGCCGCTCGCGGGCAGCCACTTCAATTAATCCGAGCTGGGCAAACTCTCGCGGGAATCTCCTTTGCCGCGGCAAGTGGATCGCTGTTTGAGTTGCACGATAACGAGCCGCCGGCCGCTCGTCTCGCTGAGGGCGAGACTCTCCTCTTAAATCCACTCCACTCGCTTAGAATGAGCGAGCTGCTGCAATGGGCCAAGCTAAAGACGTTGCCATTTTGCCTGAGAGCGTTGGGCTCGTTTTAATTTGCGCCGCTTCGCTCCTCGCCGCGCCGGCCGCCAGTCTTGCCGGCCCGCAGCTGCCTCATTCCGGCGCCGGCCAAAATTTGAATCCACTCGCCTGGGTCGAGACTGGAGGATTGAGGCTGCGAGCGGGACGAGAAGCGAGAAGCGAGCAGCGAGCAGCGAGCAGCGAGCAGCGAGAAAGAAGAAGAAGAAGAAGAAGAGTCTACATTGTGCGACTTGATGGAGCTCGGCGGCGCTGACGTTGCAGGCCGAGCGCCATCAATTGGCCCGCTCGCCGGCTTGAGCGGTCGGCCGGCCGGCCGGCCCAATCAGTCAGCCATTGAGCCAACAAAGCGAAAGGCCGCCGCCGCCGCCGCCGCCGCCGCCGCCGAGTTCATCCGCCGGCTCCACTTATCCTGCGCTCGGCCCACTGCTCATGTGCTGCCGCGGCCGCCTAACCCATTGATTCAACCTCACGAGACTTCCAGTTCCAGTTCCAGTTCATTCGCGTCCAAACTCTACATAAGCGCACACTTTTCCTCCTCCCTCTCGGCAGCGGCGAGCCTCTAGAACGGCGAGCTCATTCCGTGCCCCCAACTCCGTCGGCCCAACGGTTCACATCCACATCCACATTTGCCCCATCTGCCGCCCCTCGCCAGCAAGGCGCCCTACTCATTCAAATGATGTTGTCCTGATTATCGCCGACGTTAATTGATATCTGGCGCAAGGCTTTGCGAGAGTCGCCAAGATTGCGGCCGACGCTAGCAGCGCGGAGGCGGCCCAGGCAAGCCCACGTTGCGGCCCGCGCATCTGCTCGCACGACCGTCAACGAAACCATCGATCACAAGATCAACAGGTGGCTCCATCCAAAGTCGCATCCAAAATTGTAATGCTCGCTCGTTTGCTTCAACTTGCGCTAACTAATAATAGCGCCACTATCTCGCATCGCCATCGCCGCTTGCCGGAGTTCAATTCCTCGATGGGGACGTCATATGAATGAGCGCTCGCTTTTGGATTGTCATTGGCCGAGCGCTGTAGGCTCTCGCAACGAGGGCAAGTGTTGCTCTCGCCGGTTCGCGCGATTCCCCGCTCGATAGCGAGCTCCTCGTTTGCTTGCTCACTTTTCGGCTGGCGAGCTAGCTAGCCAGTTTGCGCGAAACTGGCAGCCTTGCCAGCTCACGGTGGCAATTTATCACAGCGGTAGCGGCGGTGCGCGAAAGGCGCCGGCAGTGCGAGCGAGCGAGCGAGAGCTGGAGTTTTAGCTAGAGCAAAGGCAATGGCGATAGAAAAAGCTAGCGCTTGAGCAGGCGAGCGGGGCTGGCAGCAGGCAAGCGAGAGCGGCCGCCGCCGCCGCCGAGCAAGCGAGACCTGTCAAAGTGGCAATGGCTGAAACGGCAGCCAAAGTGAAACAAAACAAAACGAGTTCGTAATCTGAATAATAACACTCCAAATATCTTATCCGCCTCAAATTAATCACATGCATAAACAAACAGACGAACACACGCACACACCTCTTGCTCTCTCTCCTTCTCTCAGTCTACCTATTTGGCGAGCAATCCGCCAGCCAGCCGACTCGAATCTCCCAGCTAATTTTCCTCAAAAAGCTTGCTGCAATTTGTCAATCCCAGCCACTCACCTGGCGGCCAAACGTCGTCCAATTGAAGCAGTGAGCGGGAGGCAAAAGTTCAAACACTCAAATTAAAAGCGTTTGCATGAGGCCAGACGAGCTGGGCGTCAAGTGGAGCGTCAAGTGCGAGATAGTGAGAGCGAGACTAAACCTACATCAAGCCAAATGGCTAACCCGAGCGCCCACAGGCTGATTGAGCAAGCAAGCGCGGGCGCCTCTACTGCCACCGCTGCCCTCGCAACTGCAACAACAACAACAACAACAGCAACCTCCTCCGGCTCCAGCTCAGGACCCTCGAATGCTCCCTCCGCCGCCGCGGCCAGCCTGCTCCAATTGCGCCACCAACGGCAGGCAGCCGCAAGCTTTGCAGCAAGCAACAGGTCCGATGGAAGCGGCAAGGCCCATTACAGGTGCCACCAACGGCGCCAGTCAGTTGCCAGACTCTTGCCGGACATCAGCAAGCTAAGGCTGCTTAGCTGGCTGGTGGAGGCCTCCAACGAGCTGGTCAACTGTGATATCGCCATCATGGACGGGGTCTACGCCAAGATAAACGGAAGCCAAGAATCTCTCTTGTTCTGGAACAGTCGGCAGCAGTCTGCTGCGGGCCCAAGGCACGCGGGGCCGCCCCTGCCGCCGCCACCGCCGCCGCCCTCCGTCCAGCCAATGGCCAACAAAATTGTGATCTCGCAGCGCAAGTTGAATCATTCTAGAAACCACCATAGCCTTCCGATAACAAACTATGATGCCTCCAGTTTGGCGGCCATCTCTATGTCGCCCTCGCTCGGTATCAGAGGCTCGAGCATTAGCGCTGATGCCGATTCAATAATGAGCAATCCGATATACAATCAGCAGCCGCATCAGACTACCTCAACAGGTAGCCAGCAGCAGCAGCAGCAAGCGGCTGGGAGCGTCTGCTCTGACTCAGTCGCTAGTGCTGCTAATGCGGTAGCCGAGGTCTCCTCGCCATGTGAGAATAACATGGTCCAACAGAACGAGGACTATTGTGATAGCAACCAATCCGATGATGACGACAACAGTTCAGCAGCCAGCTCAACCGAGAGCAGTGGCATCAACGGAGGCTCCTCAATCTCTTCAGCCTCATCTGCCTCCTCGACTTCATCAGCATCAGCCGATTTAAACGCTAGCGGTGCAAGATCCTTGCCCGTTTATACTAAGGGAGCCTTCACTAGGTCATCGATTGACGAGCAGACGGCTGTTGAAGGTTCCGTCAGCTCAGCCGAGAGGCTCAGTGAGAAAATAAGACGGACTGTGATGGAACACAATTATCTACAAAACCTTCTCGTCAACATAATCCGCCAACATGATAGACAGCGGGATTTAATGCACGAGCAACGTCGACGACAGATGTCAGTTGACCAATTGAATTTCAATAGAGTCCAACAGCAGAGGATAGATTTAGCAGACATAGCCGACGCCCTCGACGATGGATGTTCGTGCTCCTGTCATTCGGACCATCATAGAATCAAGGCCAACGTAATTCAGCGTGATCCAGTAAGGCCAACTAGATCCTCCACTTTGCCCACTATCTCGCTTAGACAGAGACAGCAGGAGACCAACTCCACTTGTAGCAACGTTTCAACTCCTTCAAGAAAAACTAGACCCTTGAAGAAGATTCGTGGCAGCGGGTTTGTTTCGGCCGAGCTCAAGAAACAGGATTTAATCAATAGGTTGGCGGACAAGCTTTGTGAGAATTGTTTCGAGACTCATTATTGGTTGCATGGTTGTTCAATTGAGTTGACACAACCGAAGAATTCCCGACTTGAGTCAGGTCAAACGCAGGACTTGAATGCTATCATAACAAAAAGGAACGCTACCTTCATAAAATTGATACAGCAGGAAGTTCGCTCCACGATCAGCAAATCAATTGAACTGATAGATCTTATAAGAAAAGAGATCAAGTCGCCGGAGTCAATCAAACAAAAGCAACTCATGCGATGCTTCTCGACCTCTATCCAGTTATTAACTAGCGTTGGAAATTACGTTGTCCCCTCTCAAGACATATCCACCTTCATACCTGAGGTTGGCCATCATCAGACGACACTATTCTGTCTACCGTCGAGCGATTTCGACCACCTGTTGTTCTATTCGCAGTCAATCAACCCAAATCAGCAGCTACAGTCTGGAATGAGTAACTCCAATTACCATTTGGCTCCTGCGCCAGATATTCCTATCCGCCGGCGCTTTAATCAGCACAAGCCCTTGAGCGGACAACCCAATGATAGTAATGCGTCGTCAGCCATCCCTAATCAACAGACCAAAGATGGTAAAGCTGAGCAGGCACTTAGCTTGGACATGCAAAGACTTAAAACGAGTGATAAATTAGCCACAATCACAGATTCAAGTTCAGGTGCTAGCTCTAATAATTCTTCAGCATCGTCGTCCATCGCCAGGGGCACAGTGCAACAATCTAGTCTGACGAGAGTTCAAGCAGCCGACTCGATCATGGATGGAAAAACTAGTCATGGTTTGTCATTTGAAGCGATTGCAAACCTATCTAGACAACAAACTGAGGACGATATGGTTCTACAATCTAGGCCCAGGTTTTGGCAGTCGTCCAAGTTCAATTTTATAAAGAAGCTGTTGCAAGTCAAACAACAACGCCTGATGCGACAACAATCAAAGGATAGACGTATCTATAACAATAAGGTTCAGAACAAATTCCGACTGGTCATGATGGATCTAACTCACTTCAACAAATCTCAACAACTCTTGACAACTGAAAATGGCGTTAACTCGTTGCTAACATCAATGAGAAATGTCCTTGAGTTCGGACTATATTTGACCTTAAAGTTATACTAGCCATTCATCCTCCGACACACGATGAGAATGAGAGGTCCATACAATAAAATCTCTAATCATTCGACCGACTCGACCTTCTTTCTTTGACAGTTTAATTTTAATCATCAGCACAATTATTGTTTCAATTGCTGACGTTGTGGGCCACCTAAAGGGACGTCTAGTATAGCCTCTGAGGGGGCCCCATGGAGGACTTAATGTGCAATGATCTAATATTTTGCCAATTCTTCTTCAAAAGAGATATCAAAAAGTTGATAGCCAGGTTGAGGTTCTGGGCTAACAAGTCGGCGGGCATATCAACGTGGCCGACGGCAACTGCCAAGCACAAAACCTTTTTCATCTGCAACTTGATGGTGGCTTTGACCTCGTCAACTTTCTGAACCATGTTCTCGTTGTGTGTCAACAGTGTTGGAAATTTGCCGGCCTTGTTGAGGCCTGGACCCAAGAGTCGCGGAATCTGCTTGATAAGTGATTCTGAGGCGAGGAAGGCGTCGTACTTCTTTGCTAGCTTCTTGACGAGTTTCTTGTTCTTGTTCAGTTTCTTTAGCGCCTCAGCATCCATACATTCGATTCCATTTGCCTTAGCTTCATCACAATGTTGCTGGTCACCGAGGATGCAAACGCTAAACTTTGGGCGAGGAATGTTCTTCAAGCGAACAGTTCCAGAGAAACGTTTGTCCTTTTGTGGGTCATAGTTTTTGAGACCTATCTGCAGCTCCACTGTCTCCAGGAATCCCCTCTTATGTTCTTTGCTGTACTTAAGTACGGAGTTGATACTATCATACAACGTCTCGCGGCTGATCTTGCTCATGATGATGGTCTACAGTTTGCTGATTGTACAGATATTCTAATATTCCGATAAATAATAATTCGCGCCTTGGAAGGTCGTGAAGAATTCGTTACAATGGTTTAGTCGTGGCGATAATAAGACAGTTCAGATTTAATGTGATGAGGTCTAGCTCTGGGCATGGATATGGCCACATTCTCAGGGAACAGAATATGAATTTCCGCCTGAACTTACACACACGGTTGGACGCAATTGTATGCATGTTCATACATGCTGATCTCGAGCGCGAAAATTCGAATTTATTTCTGAGCGCCTGTGAACAAGTGCGCTATGTGCTCCAGAGGAATATCTAACCTGAGCAATGCGAGCGAAATTCCTATGCGCAGAGACCCTTTCTTTTGAGCTCAAATTCTGAGACTCAATCGATCTCGGCGGCTCATCGGACGTCGTCATATTAATTCTTACACACCTTTTGTCGAATGTATCACTCTTAGCTGGGGGCAATATTAGTCTAGTCATGCCCGCCAAGGTGAAGGTGCGCATTTTAGCCGGCAGAAACCTGCCAGTGATGGACAAGTCTAGCGATGCTAGTGACGCATTTGTTGAAGTTAAACTAGGTAATACTACATACAAGACAGAAGTTTATAGAAGATCGTTGAACCCCTTCTGGAACAGCGAGTGGTTTAGATTTGAGGTTAGCGATCAAGAGCTGCAAGATGAGCCACTGCAAATACGCATCATGGACTACGATACATACTCTGCAAACGATGCCATTGGAAAGGTGTATATAAACCTGAATCCGTTGTTAGTGAACCCTGGCCGTTCTATGAGCGGCTGGTTGCCCATCTACGATACCTTACACGGTATCCGTGGCGAGATAAACTGTATGGTAAAGGTGAATCTGTTTGCGGACAACAATCGCTATAGACACTCCTCGTGCGGAGTTAGATTCTTCTTCTCAGATATACCGAACGGATACAAATGTGACGCAATTCTAGGATTTGTAGACGAGCTATTGGTCAACGATGATCCCGAGTATCAGTGGATTGACAAAATTAGGACGCCTCGCGCCTCAAACGAAGCTCGACAGACTTTGTTCACGAAGCTAAGTGGTGAAGTGCAAAGAAAGTTAGGCTTGAAAGCTGAGATTTTCGGGGGGAACGCTGTGATAGGTTACCAGCAATCTTTCGACCTGGAAGGTGGCAGCGGAATTGTAGGCCGCGGGATTGGAACTGCGGTAGTTCTTAGCAAGATTGGTCATCCCTATGACGGTATTATCTCGCCGGTGCATGCAAATAACCATCTGTCACAGAAGTATCACCACATTGACACAAACCGCTCTGCAAGCTCTCAATATCAAAGCAGATCAGGCAGCCACAGCTCATTGATTCGAAAGAATCCAGACAAACACTTGGTTCACTCAGTGTCCGCAGAGTAAGTCCCTCTTACGTCACTACCTCAATCCTCATTCCAGATCACCTTTTATACCCTGAACAAAACATGCTTAATCTCTCGCTTTCTAATCTAACGCTCACCCTCTGAACTCAGTTACTTCTATGAAGTTCCATCCTTTTCCTCTAACACTAGAAAGCTCCCTCAAGCCTCAGAATCTCTAAAACTCTCAAAGTTCTCGTTTGTGAACAAGTTTGAACCTGGAAATGAAAGCGATGACTCTGAGTACGTTGATTGCGAGAACATGTTCGACCAATCGAGCGGATGTTCAGATCCGAACTCGGATGAATTGGATGTCGCTAGTGCAGCCAGGTACAATCACAACCACAGATTAGAACAATGCTCAAGCTTAAACAGATCCATGAATCTTGCTGTCTCTGTGGACACTAAACTCTTCCCTAAGCTAACCTCTAAGCATAAACTAAGCGCCAACTATATCATTAACAAACTAAGACTCAACAACGAGAATATATCTCAAAGACTCTCTTCCGTCACTCGACCAAAATATAGTACAAACAGTCTAACTAAGTTGTTATCCTTCAGGAAACGTCTCTTGAACGACCCACTCACATCTCAGAACCAACAAATTGTATGTATCCACTCAACAGATGATCTCGAAAGCGGACAAGCTCGACAGGCTTCGAACGTCAGCCCATCCAAAACGATGAGCGACAACGCCACTCTTGTATTTCAGCAGAGATCTGGGATCAATAGCTCAGGTTCGACGGAAACAGTTCCATCTATAAGCGACCCAATGACATCCACCAGCACAACTGCGACGACAATTCGAAGAAGGGACAAGAGTCAGTCAGTGTCGCTTGATGATACTTTGTCGATCATAGAAGAGAAGCTCGATGATGAGGATCATCCTTTTCAGCCAGCAGCTCAACCTAGATCAAGGTTGCACAGTAGCTCAAGTGTTAAGTGTCGCCAAATAGTGAGATCAAAGGAGATTGAATTGAACGATGATAGTGGAGTGTACAAGTTTGCACGATACAAGAGCTCCAGCATATCTAGTGCAGATGACGAAAACTATTCCGATTTTTTAGACGCCAATGTTGCCGCCCCCCCAACCCCAGCCTATTACGACAAATCTGCCGACCAACACGAGCAAATATTGGCCCCATCTATGGCCTGTTCGCCGAGTGCATCGGACGAGACAATCAAGGCGGAAAACTCGTCTTGTCGGTCGAAATTAACGACGCAGCTTTCGACACCAATTCCTCACAAGCCAGTAGCAACTTTGCGGCGCTCCGACACAGATATCCCTAGATCGCAGGATGGCCCATACGTGCAAGGTGCAAGTTCAGACATTTTAACAAATAGTTCACCAATTCGCACAAAGGTTCAGATGGAAGGGAAGCGTGCAAGCCCAGATTCCAGCTATTCTTCCCACAAGTCGCATTGTAACGGTCACAACTTCGTCCAATCTGTTAGGGTTATCAAAGCTCAACAACATTTATTACAAAACATGATCCGGCACCAAAATCAAAACTTGCTCATCTCGTCCCAGAATAAGTCAAAAAATGCTTTCATGTTCCCGAATCGCGTACACGAAAGCGAGTACCCTTTTGTTACGATCAAAAGATATCCTGAAAACATGATCGAGTGCACGGGTGGAGTGGTATCGGTGCATTCAGTTAAGTTGCTAGATCACATCATCAATGATGAGGAGAGCGAAACGCGCGACATTTGGTGGACCGAGATCAGGAAGGAGATCAGATCTCACGCGAAAGCTCTAAATTGTAACACCATACTAGGTTATAGTGAGACGAGCAAAGTTCTCGGAGATGTTTGCATGCTGTCCGCTAGTGGCACTGCGGCCGTGTTGAGGCCACCGAAGCAGGAGTCAATGCAACCGGATAACCGATCTGGAGCCCGCGAGCCTCAACTCGCAGGTAGTAGTCATCTCCAAACTCTGAAAGTTCCTCGTCTGAGCCACTCGCCACCTTTGACGCACTCGACTATGCCAACATTGGTAGAGCCCGCTGAATTCAAGGGTTTGGCCGATAGAGAGCCTAGAGAAGAGGGAGAGGAGTGCTTTCAACAAGGCCAAGGGGAGGCAAAGAAGGGAGGCGATTTCGAGGGCATCGATTGTTCATTCTGTCATACTCCTCTGAAATGCGTTGATTCCATTACAAACTTAGCCAACTGTTCAATATGCAAGACCAGAAAGGTTCCCGATATTTTGCTGCTCACCATTGAGCCTCCTCACAACCTGAACATAGCCAGCGCAGGTTTTTTGGTTCAAGCCCGTGTTTGTCGTGCAAAGCGCGATTCTCACGGTGAAGCAAGCGCAAAAGAGATAGGTGACGCTCTGCCCTTTCTTGAATATGAATTGCATCGGCAACTCATAAGCAAGCTCAAATTCAAAGGAATGAATTGTCTATTCAATCTATGCATTGATGTTTCTGTGGGCGAAAACATGCTAACAGGAATTGCCACTGGAACAGGCTGCTTCGTGCTTGGTTTACCCACTCCAGAGCCACCGAGGATTTCCGCTGGAAAGGGTATCAAGACGTCTAAGTTAACAGAGATTCAGCGTTTGATTGCGATAAGTTCAATGAAAAATCGCGAAATGCTCGGCTTGAAACAAATTGATGAGCAACTTAGTTTGTATCATGATCGAATTGGCTTGAGTTCACCTGCTGATTGTCACAATCAAGCCGAAATGGAGCGAAAAGTTGGTTCAATTAGCAACGACAATAACTGTGATGTAAACTCTCAAGCTCCAGATATGAGTGGGCAGCCAAACAAGGGTGCGGAGTTTAGCGGTCAGGGCGGAGGGACTGCTTTAACCAGGCCGAAGGTTCGCCCAGACGAGCGACAGAGAAGTAGAGCCAGCAGGTTTCAGAACCAGGAAGGTAAGAAATTTGCCCGATCAGAGGGACAAGATTCGCTAGTTGCGACAAAGAATCTAGTCGACCTTCTAGCGGATGAAAACAACATTGTGCTTGAGGTTGACGACAACGAGGATGCGGATATAATTGCCTTGCTTATCGATAGCGACGTTCCTGATGGTTATCTGATCTGCAACAGCGAGTCTGTGCCAACACTACGCCAGTCGGTCGTTGTCTCCATAAACATGTTCACGCAGGTAATGCGAGCCAAACTCTCAGGCACCGACCAGTTTGCCCAACAATTCGATAGGATCCTTCAAACTCTGTTTGTCAAGTTGCGCCGCTCTCTTCCCTGTTGCTTGAGCAACGTGAACTTTGTCGTCGATTTGCCTGAATCGCACATAGTTCAGATCTCAATCACCGGTTGCTTGTTAGGCCTGAGCGGAAGTTTGGACTCAACCGAGGGTTGTGGCGAGCAGGCGATAAAGGCCGACGACGGAACCATTCGACAGCCCCCAGTTGCGGACTCTAAACTTGCGCGGTCCTCGTCAACATCAGCATCCATTTCAACCAGCTCAACCAGCTCCAGTTCAACAGCTTCGCCGAGCTCCTCCACCTCAACTCTGGCCTCTAGTTCCAGTTCCATCCGATCAATCAAGGAGGTTACGCGGGAAAAAGCGGCCGCAACCAGCAAGAGCGTGGAGACCAAGTCGCTTTCGTTGCAGATCTCAAAGTCAAACATTGCAGCCTTGCTCAGTGGTAGATCAAGCTTTGGGGAGAGTCCAGAGAGGAGGAAGGGCGCAAAGGAGGGAGCCATTGAGCTTAGGGAGGGCGGTCGAGTAGGCGGACTCGCGACGGGTTCCACGAAGGTCGCCATTGCTGCGGCCGTGAAACAGGAAACACCAAAGGGCCGACTCTGGACAAATCAGCCGCCCTCGATTCGTTTCATGCGGCCAGTTTTCAAGAAACAGCAAACCTATCCGGGCGCAACCTCGCCTCAGATCAGCGGCCAGGACAAATTATTGCCAACATCAGGCGGATCCAGTGGGGCGACCTTCATAGGCGGCGGCAGCAGCAGCAATGCAGCCAACAGAGCCACTTTGATACTGAATAAGGTTAAGCAGCCTCTCAAGGACCTCGGCTCCAATTTCAACACCACAATCAACCAGCATAGCGGGGATTCAGGAGCTAGCAAACTAGCCAGAGTTTCCAACTTTTCGCGAGCCTCGAGTTCCTCCACAACCTGCAGGAGTAGAGGCCAAGTTCAAGCCTCATCGAGCACCTCTTTCATGGGCGAACGAAGCGACGCAAACCAACCGGCGCGGGCCGAGCTGATAGCGAGCCAAACAGCGCCGAAGACATCTAGCGAGAGAACCCTGAACTCGAGCATTGACATCACCTCATTGAGTTACATTCCTGGCGCAAAGGAGTATCACTACCTGGGAAACTTGTCCTTCTCGTTTGTGCGCGAAACAAATAGCGTTAGGGAGAATGGGGGCTTGAATGGGTTCATCCATTGCTTTCTAATGGAAGTTTATGCCATTGTTAGGGCGCATGTTTCTGCTTTGGGCGGAAATGCGTTCGTTTCATTCCGACTCCAACAATCTTGCATCTTTTATCATTCGAACAAAAACCAAGCTCAATGTCTGATATCGGTGGCCGGCGATGCAGTTCAAGTTTCCCTTTAATCCCGATTGTTGGCGACAATAAAAAATCTTCGCTCGCGAATCGTTTGTTGCGCTGCTTTCAAGGTGGCGCCCCAGTTTGATTATAGGAGCCCCGTTGGCGGGTCCCTCAAGACAGTGCGCAGACTCCGCTAGCTCCATTGGATTGTCCTCCTTCGAGACTGGATGGCTGCTAATAAAGTTTTAGCTTTTCCATCACTGGAAGCGGGAATTATTAGTTTGAATTTGAATTTTCCCAATCTCAAGGGCCGATTCCATCCCATGTTTGCGAGACTTGTTTGAGTGATGAGCTTAGCGTCGTTCATCGCTCAACAGAGTGGACTGGACAGGCTGAGATCGAGGGGCTCAAATTTGTTGAGTTTAGTTCAAAGAGCTTGAATAGAAACAAGATCACCACCAAGACACCTAGCTGCTTTCAGAATCAAGTCAGAATCTTTGAAGTGAAATTAGCGCAAAGGAAGACATAAAGAGAGCAAACATGGCCGCCGCCCACTCCTATGAGGCGCCAAGTTTCGCCACAAATCCAGCCAACCAGATGCAGCAAGCGGAAGAGGAGGAGGAGGGCGAGCGGTCGTCCTTGCAGAGGACGATAGGGAACGTGATGAATTTACTCAACGACGGCTTGTACAGGATCAAGAATCGCACTAAATCAGAGTGAGTTGTTTGCTGATTGACGATCGAGCTTATTTTTGTTGAAAGTTTGCGGCAAATTAACAGGCGCGCGCCGAAAAACTACCCCCAATTCCAAAATACATCGACCAAAACCAGGCGCCTCTTCGACGACGAAATAGAGACGAACGAGCTCAAGGGCGACAGGTGAGTTTGGGGCGCAGAGTCCAATGGAGTTGGCGGCCAAAGCGAGTTTGGCTTCGGCCGAATTGGGCCGAGTCTCCTGAGGCAGCGAGCGCGAGATTGTTACAGCCAGTGACAAATTTGCACCGTCCGTCGCGGCTTCATTGGGGCCCAGCGAGCGTGGGCCGCCCACTTTGGCCAAACTGGCGCCCTTTTATGCCCCAAACGCTAAACAGAAATAAATTACGTTACGCTTGTTGGTTGTTTGCAACTATCTCTTGCCTTTGCTCCTCCCATTGGCCAAATGGGAATTGGCCAGCACAGTGGCGGCGGCGGCGGCGCGAGCACCAACCTGGACGCTGGTCCTGTCGCGAGCCATTTCGAGTGGCCCCAAATGAGCCAAGAGCGAGCGCTGGTGGCGTTTTTGGGGCTCCTCTAGCATGGTAATTGTCGCTATTGCTAGCCGCCTATGCTAACTAGGGCCGACTCGGCCGGGCGCACGAGCGAGCGAGAGGCGGAGAGAGAGAGAGAGAGGAAGCGGAAGCGAGCTGCTCGAGCCAGCCAATTTGGCCCATGAATCATGATGCCGGCGATCATGACCGATGGACAGAGCGTGCGGCTTCCTCGTCGCGTAGAGTCCATTTGGGCGCCGGGAAGCCAGCGAGCGAGCGACGGCGACAGAGGCAGAGGACGAGAGCGGCCAACGTGGGAGCCGGCCTTGGCTCGCGGCTCTGGGGCGCCCATGGCTTCCGGCTGGTCCAGCCGGCCAGCTAGCTTGGGCGAAGACTTTTGGGGGCGGAATTATTGGAAATGTTTGCGCAAATAGAGTGAAAACAAGGCCAAACTAGCCTCAGCGAGTCCGACTAAACCCGGCGGCCAAGAGATCTGTCAACTCTCCTCGTTTGGGGCCAGCTGCGCCCGTCGGCAATAAACGTCAATTGGCAGATAGATGGACAAACGACACGCAAGCCTTCTAATGGGCAAACAACGTATAGCATAAAACGAGTTCGCCTTTGGGAGGAGACATCCAAATTTAGATATATACATATTCTCATATATTGACTCGGGCACGCAGTTTTCGCTCCCACCGGCGCCGGCTTCGGGCCCGAGCTCAGCTCGGGCGGCTAGATGCAGGTAATCCGGGGCTGGTGGGGGGGGGGGGGGCGGATTTGAGTGGCGGGCGCGATTGGTTGGCTTTGCGAGAGGCCTCGATATTGTCTTGCGCGCGGATCTGCCCGCCAAAGTCTCATCTCCTCCCGCAGCGCGCACTCTGATTTGTTTGAAAGCCGAAGCGGAAGTCGAATCCCCTCCAAAGCGCCAGCAACAAGAGGCGAGCTGAACTGGAGCGCGTTGGAAACCGGATTGAAGGCAAACGAGCCTGACTCGCGCTTCCCTCGCCAGCCGCCGCCTCTTCCCAGACGGGCTGGCTCACCTGGCCGATAATTACGTGAGCTTGCTGGCGCCCTAATGTCGTCCGAGCACTTTCGCGCTCACCATTCGTGACTTGAATTGAGTCCGCCGACTGAACGCGAGCCTCCCGCCAGGCGCGCCACTCGAGGGCCCAGCAGAGCCGCCGGGCCTGAAACCGATGGCATGACGCTCGCGCCCAGAGAGGCCGGCCACAAAGGCGGCAAACGGAGCTGGCTGGCCCTGTGGTTGCGGCTTGCGAGCTTCAAGTCCTGGGCCATTGTTTTGGCTCAAAAGTATAATTGAATTTCGCGCCCTAATAATGCAAACGGTGTGCTTGATTGCGGCCAAACGCTGGCGCCTCCAACTGGGCCGAGAGTGCAGGTGGCCGGCGCTAAAAGGGCGCCCCCTCGGCCGGACTTGGCCCACCAAATGGGCTTGCGCGCGGCCCTTGGGCGCGCCCGTGCGCAAGTCAGTGCGAGCTCTGCCTCCTTGGGGCGAGATAAATGGATCAGAGTTGAAATCCATTTTCGCGCTCCAACTCCATTTTTGCGCCACTCGGCTGGATCTCTGGAGAGAGAAAGGAAGCGGACGACTTACTTGCCTCCGTCTGGCGACGACAACGCCAGTCGGAGGCCCGAATTGTGTCCAAATGGCGCCCGACTGGAGTGCGCGTGTATCTTACATTCATGAGCTTGTTCCCAGTCCCATTGGCGGCCGCCAAGCCAAGCTTTGCGCGCGCTGCCAGGCCGGCGAGCGAGGCCAGAATAACGAGCCCGACTGGCGCCATTAATCAACACCCACTCAAGCCTCTTTGTTGTCCTGGCTCCGCTCGTTTCCGCTCGCAGTTCCGCCGCCGCCGCCGCCGCTCCAGTGGGAGGCTGCGGCCAGAAGGGCGGCGCCAAGTGGCGTCGCCGCCCCTCCGGCCGCCGCCCGGCTCCAGGCGCACGGAAATTGCCGATCTTATCTGGCCGGCCGATTTCGCCCATCGGAGGCTCCAGGCTGGCGGTTGGCGAGGGAGAGAAAGAGAGAGAGAGAGGGAAACAATTTGCAATTAAAAGCCGGCGAGAGGCCAAAGGTTGATTGATCAGCCGGCCTGAGTCTCCCCTCGGCCCGCTGCGGCGGCCCAAAACCTGGCTGACGCTTACATGACACGAGGGCGCCGAGTCTTGTCGCTTGGGGCGGCCGGCCAGCCAGTGGGCGCTGACAGGCCTCGCCGGCCGGCGAGCGCGCAGAGATGCTTATCGCTCGGCTCGGCTGGCATATCTGGCGCCCAGATCGGCCGAGCCGGCGCCCCATCCGCGGGCCTCAGTGCGCTCCAACGAGCACGACCGATCTGATGCACTGCCGGCCCAGCTGAGCCGCCTGACCGCAACAAAATCATTAACCCCGCGACTCAATCCACTGCGGCCCAAACTCGGCCGCAAACCGGAGCCCAAAGACTAAACTCCCACTCCTCTTCCTCCCTCCTCGCCCAAACCGCGCCAGCCTTGCCATGTTCAGCAAACCGAAGCAAGCGAAGCCGGACGCGCAGAGTGGCGCCGGCAAAAGGATTGAGAAAACTGCCTACGAGCGACTGCTCGAACCAAGTTGCTCCTGCTGTGATGCGTTTATATCAAAACGATACCAAATTGCCATTCTCTCCTCGCTCGGTTTCCTCATATCCTTCGGGATTCGCTGCAACCTGGGCGTGGCAATCATAAAGATGACCAGCCCCATCAAGACGGAGGACAACAAGATCGTGGTAAGTGACCCGTCTGCTCCCCTTTCGCTTGGCGCCCTTGCGGCTCGCTGCTGGGCCAGGTCGGCGCCGAGTTGCCCAGCAAAACGAAGTCACGAACGCACCCGAGCCACATTAACTGGAACACGTAGCCGAGTGCGAGTCAATCATGGAGCCCCACTATTGGCCGCCAGCCACTCGCCTCCGTGGAGACTTGAGCGCAAAGCTCCGCCTTGTTTTCGCCAGGCCCGCTTCCCCATTACAATAATGTGTGTTTTTCATTATTGTAATGGATGAACCGAGCTCCTCCTACAATGGCAGCCGATGAATGAATTAAGACGCCCGGCGCAGACAGCAGCGAGCCGAGTGCCAAGTGTTGGCGGCGCCTCCCTGTTGGCGGCGCTGGTTGCGCTGG
>Ga0209372_1000415_pt1 | contig 21773 bp, 24 predicted proteins | sample AgamicAtPe_FD_187170 | JGI IMG/M metagenome (GOLD analysis project Ga0209372, IMG submission 187170) | Agave microbial communities from Guanajuato, Mexico - At.P.e (SPAdes) (version 2) | ecosystem: Host-associated > Plants > Phyllosphere > Phylloplane/Leaf | place: Guanajuato, Mexico | collected... | reverse complement strand
ACACACACACACACACACACTCAATCTCACTGCTATTCTATTCTGCCTTTATTCTGCGTGTATCGGCTTTATATATCCAGTCGGGAGATTCTCCCGACTCTCATAAGAGGGTGTGGCCCATGGCCCGCATCCCTTACACGCGCGCGCTCACTCGCGCGGCTGGAGGCTCAAGCCCGAGCTCGAGCCTGAGCTTTAGCGAGCTGGCCGGTCTCGGGCCCGAGCGCCATCCGTCTGGGGCGCCCACACTTCTCGTCCGTTTCCGTTTGCGCGGCTGAGAGACTCCATTCGGCTCGCTCGCTCGCTCGCCCAGTGCCAATCCAAATCGGCGCCGGGAATCCATCAGCAGCCGTCCATCTAGCGTGCAGACCGCTCGCTTGCTCGCTCGCTCGCTTGAGCCAAAACGTCTCGTTTTCGGCCGCTTGTTACCAACCACTCCTTCAAGCAAACAAAACCTTGCATCTTGATAAGGGCGCCAGTGTTTGCGTTGAGACAGAACAGGAGATGAAGGTTTTGCCAACAAACGACTCTGCTAGCGCTGATTGTGACATGGATTGGGAAACTTTTACCAGCTGGTGCAAGATGAACGTAGCAGTCGCTTTGTTATCCTCGTTGTCGTTGCTGTTTAATTCTTCATTGCTCAATCAGATGTCCATCCCATTGCATCAGTGAATCCGTATTCAAAGTCAATCGTTTGTCTGATCAGTTTTACTTCGAACACACAAAATGGTAACCCTGTCGAGCTTAGTCAGCAAACTTAGGACGATGGTCATGTGCGAAGGGGCCGCCATGAGCCCGGAACGAAAAAGAGCCATCCTCTCTATGCTGGAGGAGTACAAGTCTTGCGATGAAGACTTTCAACCCTACGCAAGCTACAAAGATTCCAGGTGAGTGGCGGTCTTTGTAATGAGCAAATCATTCTAGTTGGCGCAGATTTACTACAAGATCCCATCTACATGCTCAGCTACACCAAGAACTTGGTCGCTCAGTTTGGAGAGGAGTGCAACGTCATCGTCATGTGCTGGGGACCCGGACAGTCGAGCCAGTTTCACGCTCATGAAGGCTCGCGCTGCTTCGTGAAAGTTTTGTCAGGCTGTCTGCTCGAGCAACAAGTTCCCTACCCGAACGAGGGGGCCACCGATTGCGCGCTCGGCGAGCGGCGCCGGCTGAATACGGACCAAGTTTGTTACATCGATGACTCAATTGGAGCCCACAAAGTGAGCAACGTTTCCACCGTGATGCCTGCAGTCAGCTTACACATCTACATGCCAGCTTACACAAGTTGCAGGTTGTTCGAGCCGGAAGCGACCGACAAATCGACATGCTTGTCCATCGAGCGCAGTCACACTGTGAATGTAACCTTCGATAATGTGCAGCAACACTCATAAGTGAATGTTAGCGGAAGCTGTGAGCTGAAAGTGGGATGATTATCTGGGATGTTCCGCTCAACAAATTATCTGTTGGAATAAAAAACGAGCGATATTCTCTCCAATGATCTTCGATCTCTGCTACTCAGTCGACTGAGTGGTCTTATAAGCAGCCGGCCAAAATAGAACCAAATCCATCCATGAAACTCCCTGGTGACCAGAATTTGGCTGCTAAGTCTTTTCTGAGTCTACGCAATCTCTTAGAGCTCCTACAAATTATAAGATATAGCTTTTTGCTCTGCCACGAGCAAGGCGCATGTGGCCCCCTTCGCCCCATTCAGTTTCCCACGAATTTTTCTATCAGGTTTCAGGTACACCGGGAGCTGGTTAGAATATCATACAGCCTCGTACATGGAGAAAGAGCAGCCTCTCAGCGACCACTTGCCAGAATCCAAAAATCACCTTCCTTTGGGTTGACTCCGTAGCCAAGAAGCAGCTTCACGTGTTTCAAATCCTCCTTTGCCTCGAGGCAGTCGCTGTTGTAGTAGACGACCAACTTGTAATTCTTGAAGCTGTCGCTGCTCGCGTCGATCAGCACGGCGATTGGGCCGAACCAGCCTGTGCATCAAGGATGTCGTGTTAACTTCAGACCAGGTCAAGATGAACGGAAACCTTGCCAATCCCTTGCTTGCATCAGATCGACACTCTCTCTTGACATCCTCGTAAAGGTAGTCTTGCTCGCCCTCGAGCCTTTGAGTATCTAATATGGCAGCAGAGGGCGTGCCAGTGGCGCATCCATCCTTTTGGTGTCCGCAGTCGATCAACTGTTGGACGCTTATGTCGACGAGGCAGACCCCTAAGTCGTGCAAGGTGCCCTCGTATGCACCAGCCTGTGGAGCGTAAAGCAGATGGAGTTGAGGAGCTGAGTCGCGTTTGTGGTGAGCGATTGGTGGACATCATGCACTACTTACCGCAGCGAACGCCCATCCTGCCTGGCATTGGGTTCATCCGAAGGAGTGGCATTTGGTCATGGAGAGGTTTAGATTTGCGCTCTCGAGAGGTGCGAGTGGAGGAGAGGTGGAGCTTTGAAAATTAGCTTGATTTTCGACTGAGGTCACTCGGCCTGGAGTCTTGCGCCAATCCAACTCATCGGGCATGGGCGAACTAGCGACCAGTGGTGGAGCAGCCAGGGCTAAAACTAGGAGGATTGTTGCTATCGTCTGCATGTTTGGGTACTAGCTGCACCTGTTGAGCTGAGGTGAACTATCTTGAGTTGGATTCAAACTCTTTCTGATACAAACTGCGCGACAAGTCTTCATTTAAACGAGAGATATTGCTGCACAAGTTAGCTCGTTGCTGAGCACGGCGACTCATCGACCTCAATAGCGATCCCATTGCCAATTACAAACATCAGCCCGACAATATCCAACCCAAATTTGATGGCCCTAACAAATCTCGTCTTTGTGGCAAATTAAGACCGCTATAGTCTGAACCAGAAATTGAATCAATATCTCGGGGGGAGCGTTACAACGGAATTACGAAATCGAAATGTCCCAACATCAAGGCTCAGCGAGAGGAAAGACTTGAAATCTATTGATTCATTTATTCATTTTGCTTCTTTTCTCACCCTAACAAACCGTTTACTCCAGATTAGTAAGCCCCCCTGTGGCCATATGATGGACCCACTGGTTAACTACTGCTTGCCTCTCCAAAAACACTTAACTAACTTCATCGGATCCACCAAACCGGCCACTGCAAATGCGATCCGAGTCTCAATGCTCAATAGATAGCAGGACGCCATAGATACTCCGCTAGTCCCCCCAATCAAGCCAATGAAATGACTGAACAAGCCAACTGACGAAGCTGAATCCTGCTGATACTTTGCCGCGTTTGCCAATGAGTTGAGAACAGCCAATCGAGCTACAATGTTGGCTTCATTTGCTACAACGCTCTTGGCTTTACTCAACAAGATTGTTTTCAACCTGGACATGGCTAACTTGACACGCTCTTCATCAGCCTGCACGGGTATGCCATCCTCATCGATGTCTAGATCATCATCATCTAGGCTCTCCTCCGATTTCAGCACATCTAGTTGCTTTTCCAATAAGTCGATGGTTCGTCTGAGAACCTCAAAAATGTAGTCTAGACTCTGAGTAGTGTCGGTTGGATCTTGGCATCGCTCTTGGAGCAGGCTTTCATCTGCGCGTGCATATTCACCCCTCAGCGCCTCTGTCGGATCCTTCAAGGCTCTCGGGCTTAACTCTTCGAGAGCTTTGTATGTTTTATACCAAATTCGGTATCTATTTATCAGGCTTGCGTAACTCTGAACTGGAGCAACGGTTTTACTCACAATAGCTCCAATCTTTGACAGTACTGACTTTTCTGAGCTCGTCTCAGGTCCTTCCACCAAACTAATGATACTCCTCTCAGAATCCTCATTACCCGGCAAGGAGGGCCGATCATTTAAACAATCGGTTAGTTGATTGTAACTGAGACCAACATCTATCAGTTCACTAGCTCCATCTACTGATCCACATCCAACGATAGCCACGTGAGCTAACTGGAGGCAAAATAAGTGGACTGAAAGAAGCCATAACGATACCATATCGACTCTAATCTAGTTAACATTAGCTTGAAAACTGTCGGCCTCCCTCAATTCAGGAGGAAAAACTCGAAGCGATACAGGAGTTGCAATGTCATGTCTGGATAAAAGCCGAAGTCGATTTAGTTTCCCAAAAATACATCCAATGCAGTTGGATCGCTTGTGCGGAAGTATCTAAGTTTAGCTCTGGAAAATCCAAGTAGTAAGCCTATTATTCTAAAAACCGAATCCGATGTAGACTCGGTTTCATCAATGAAGGAGCATATTGATAACTTTATACAAGCCTGCTCTTCAACTAAGTCTTAGGTCAGGATAGAAGTCTGAAATCTTGCATCGCGGTTTGATAAGGTGTGGTGATTTCACCATACCTGGCTTCACAGTCAAACGCATCTAAGGTACAGATGTTCAAGAGCACAATAGTTTCGTCAGCCCAACCTGCCGGTCACCAAAACATTCAGGACATTCACAAGAGAGGGCTTCCAAAATACCAGAATTTATTACTCAAACATAAATATCCGGATGCTGAATGTTGACGCTGTTGACAAAGTCATAGATTTCATCGGCAATACTTTTATCAACATGATATTGTGTTATTCCATCATTGAGCTTCTTCTTGTAGCTAACTATCAGTTTATCGTTAGCTCCGCCAACCACAACAAGCCCAGTATCGCTGCGCATCATGGATTCTCTTAGTCTCTCCAAAGCGTCGAGCGCAACAGTTGATGACATCTGACCAACTACAAATAAAATGGGAATATTCATGTCGAGCATCGGGTCGTCTAGATCGCCTCTGAAACCGTTGATTGAAGATAGAGGGAAACCCAAACAAACAACTGCAGAAACTTGGCCAGGATTCTCCAAAGCACAATGTATGGCGATCAGAGAGCCTTGATTGAAGCCAACCAACACCAACGGTCTAAGTTCGTTGAATTTCTTTTTCCTAGTGTCGCGTATCTTATCACGAACGCTGGCCTTAATGACTTGCAAGATATCGTATGAGTTTTGTTCTGGCCTGTATGGTATATTTACATTGATCAACTGGCCCATCGACGACAGGAGCACTTTCCAAAAGTCCATTCGGGCGGACACTGGCTGGGAGGGAATGCTTGGGCCACCTGGAACCAACAGTATGAGGGGGTTCGATGTTAGACGTCGCGGGGTTGATCTTGCGCTTTCAAGGACCAATCTTGCGGCCGGATCTTCCTCCAAGGTGAGAGTATTTGAGACATTGTGGTGCTGGTGACTCACAGACGAGTGGCGTGATCTCTGGCCACCACCGCCGCTTGCCGGATGGACTGGGGTGGTAGCTGCTGAGGTGGCCGGGGTGGTGGCAATAGATGATGACAGCCGGTCGGATGAGTAGAACTTTTCAATCAAGGTTGGCAGCCTCTTACTGAGGTACTGCATCACTTCGTGATAAATTAAGATCAGGTGCTCGTGCGAGGGTAGTTTCTGTGTGAAAAGGTTATGTAGCCATATGAGAAGTTCGTTATCCCAGCCAGCGAGATTCGCAAACGAATGTCGCAGTTGTAAGCTGGTATTTTCCATTAAATTCATCATTCGAATAGAACCATTTGGTAGGTTTTCATAGACTAATTTTGTTAGATAGTATTGTTGTAGTATTTGTAAAATCTTGTAATAAAGTCTGTCCATCTGTTGAGTCCACATGCTAGTGTCTAGAATAGGCTCGTCCAGTTTAATGTCATCGTTGCCAACTAGCTTGTTCTCTTGTTCGAGGAGATCATTTTCAGCCGCTATATCAAGATCCATCTTCTCTCCTTTGTCGCGGAAATATTTCGTATGCTGCATGTCCTCCGGACAGCCTACATCTAGGGTCCCATCGAACTTGGATAGAAAAGCGTTGGGATATTTCGACAAGAAATGTCGAGGGAAATTTCTGAGATAGAGAAATCTAGTTGTTCTGTTTGGATACTTCTGGGTGATGTTGATTTTTCTATACCAAGGACGGGCGTAATTATGCTCCCTCTCTATCCGATCAACAATCGGATGTGGCGGATTCATCTTGGTTAAAAGACCTCTGTAACCCGGTTACAATCTACTCCGTTAGCCGTCTGTTGATGCTTGGATGAGTGCCTCCTATTTGGATAATATTTAGCCCCAGAGGCGAAGAAGACCTTAGTTACATCGAATCTGGTTTCCATCCTAGAGGTTGGGTATTTCGAGTGAACACAAAACAACGTGTCGAGTGAAAGCGCAAAGGATCACGTTGCAAAAATTAGCTCAGTATCCGCCGTTATTACAGCACACAGAAGCGCTTTAAATAATGCAAAACTGCACGCACGATAATGCGGAACTCCTCAATGGTAAACATTCGCATCGCTCCAACAATTTCGTCATTCAAACGACGATCAACTGTTTGACAGACCTGTTTGACAGACAGGTGTGTACCTGTTAAATCCCAAGATTATTCCAAGATTAAAAGCTAGACGATCATCAAGCTCAATACTGAAGCTCTCCAGGGGGGACGTTTATTTACATGGTTTAAAGTTTGCTCAGAAACTGCAACCTCTTGGTAGTTTGATTATTATGGCCTTTGTTGAGTCAGAATATGGTTAAAGTTGGTAACAATTAATAGCGCAACAGACATGACACAAGTCGATGTAAACAACAAGTTACTCTCTATATCTATCACCAGTTTGTTAGATGTTTGGCCCGACTTTTGGGCGCCAGCTTGGTTTGGTGGAGTGATGAGATTCAATTGAGTGTCTAGAGAATTTGTTTGAATAATTTGGTCGATTGTGTTGTCTTGGTTGTCTAAAGTTGGCTGTGGGCTTGAGGCAAGCTCGTCGCCATTGTTCTGGCTTACGGGTGAGCTTGGGGCCGATTCCTCGCCTGAGATTTCACTATTTTGCTCGTTAGTATCATGGTCAGAGTCAGCAACGTCAGTGGTTCCGTCTGTTTCAGTATCGTCAATGCTTTCGCTGTCGTTGTCAAATTCAGTGGGAGAATACTCGGAATCAACATTCAGATCATCGCCTGAGCCAGATTCGATGCTGTCATCATCCTCTTCGCTCTCATCGCCTATTGGCTCGCTCGTGGTGCTTGTTGTGGTTGTTGTTGTTGTAGTCGAGAGAGGCAGCCGACCGTTTAAATGGAGGTTTGGAGCAACAATTGTTTGCCTAGCTTGATCGAGATTGCTGCTCCAGTCTATCTCAACCCCAGCCAATGCATCGTCGATTCTTGAGCGCACGAAATCAAGCTTGAGCACCAGCTGGTGTATTTCAACGCGGTAACGTAAATCCGAGTTTATATCTGACAGACCAAATGGCTCTTGGAAGCAGTTTGAGTTTACTTGCTGTCTTCTTGCCGAGATGGCCGAGTTTGTTGCATTCGATCCAAGGGTGTAGTTGCTTGTGCAGACTGCGTTTGGTAGTGAGGGCCAAAAGTTTTTAGTCGACAGCATGTAGGCTTTGATTTCGTCAATCAGCATTGGCGATTTCTGTCCAATTTGTGCCAAATCGTCAGGTAGAAGCGATGCTCTTGGTACCAAACCCTCCTTTGCGGCGGCGGCCCTCAAGTGGCCACTAAGGGTTAGACCTGCCGTTGGGTGGTGAGGAGTGACAATTGGGGCTGAATACTGTCGATTGTGATTGCTTATTGAGGCTGTGCTTGGGTTTAAGTCGGCAGCTCGCTTGCCCAGCCGGATTGCGGGCCTGCCAAGCGGAAGTTGGTGGAGTTCGCTCGCCGAGACAGCTCGACCGCAAACCTGGAACACATGCTGCGAAATGTTGGACGCGTTCTCTTGGAAATTCATAATCGCTTCGCTAATTTGCACATCCAATGGAGCAATGATAGTTTCAATGTTGTAACTAGTGCTAAGTTTCATTGCTAGCTCGCCAAGAGCAACCACATAACCGCGCCACTTTTCGCCTAGCTCCTCAAGGTTTGCACGACCTATACACCTGGCTATGACTTGTTCGCAGAAGTTCAAACAGGGCAATCTGGTCGAGGAAGTCGAGGTTGTTGTTTGCGGTGCTGGTGCTGGCGATGCGGCAGATAGACTGCCAGCTCCCGGAACTGGGAGACTATTTTTGAGCAGCTTTTCATTGATGAGGTTTGTGCACTGAGTGGGCTGGCCAAGCTGTTCAGTGGGCAGGAGGATTAGGGTTGAGGAGGGTTAAGCAGAGTTAGTTGGTTGGGTCAGCGAGAGAGTGAGATAGATTGATTTTGGGCGCGTGCGCGAGGAATTCGAGGACGAAGCGCGCGAAGTTTCGAGTTCTGTACTGCTACGTGCTTTTGCACGAGCGAGCATGCGCGATTGCTCCACTTGGGTCCACGGCAAACACTGTGCAGGTCTGTGCGCTACATATAGATACACCAGCTCGATCTTTGGGAAGGAAGTGGAGCCGAAGTTTTCCGTATGTCGGGCGGAAACAGCCTCGCTCAGAATGACGCAACTGCTCGTTGTGGTGCCTTCGAATCGGGAGGTTATTGGTGATGGAACTGAAATGAGCGGATAGGGAAACCAATCAAGCAATAGAGTTGAATCTAGTCAGGATATAAGGAATTTCGGGTGGCAAAAGGCACTTGGAGGAGCAAATCAGGTTCATCAGCATGAGGAAGAGGAGAAAGCTCAATCCTGTCGAGCAAGAGGAGGTGGAGGCTGTGGTCGTGAGCGGCAACAGTCAGCCTCGTTACGGAAATAACAATAGCCGACAAGCCAACCACACAGACCTATATTCTGGAAACGAAACACCGAGCAACTATTATGAAGCTCAAAAGGTGGATCACCAGTCGGACTATCACCAGTTGAGGACTGCAAGCGAGCAGCGTGTAACCAGCTACGCAGAGCAATACGCACAAGCCGCGAACGTGGACACGAGTTGTATAGTCGGCCCATCAGATCATCCTCCTGCGCCGATCTCTGATTCTTCCTGTCAGCAGCCAATTTCCTTCAACGAAAACTATGACCTAGCGACCGAGAGGGGCGCAAGCGGAAGCGAATGCAGAGAATGTATAAACATGCACAAGCACGATTATCTTGGCCGGCGCCAGTCGTTTAGAGGCGACGATGACTCCTCAATGTCATCGCCAAGTTCCTCGAATGCTGACGGAGGAAATGGGACGCATAGGGTTCAGAGATTTGCTGCAAATGTTAGGGAACGACGGCGAATGTTGAGCATAAACTCGGCGTTTGAGCATCTGCGTCAACATGTGCCCACATTTCCGTACGAGAAGAGACTCTCAAAGATCGACACTCTAAGGCTTGCAATAGCCTACATTAGCTTGCTCCAAGAGCTGCTTGCAACTGATTTAGACCCCATAATCTACATTGAAATGTGCTTAACCGGCGAATTGAACGGCAACAAGAGCGATGATTGGAACACAAGCGGTAAGTATTGACCAGCATCAGTTCAAGGTCCATTTGAATTCAATGTCAACCAGCGCCTAAAACACTGACTCCAAATTGATTGTTGAAAACGCAACAAACAGACTTAACCGCACGACTTTCATGGATCAACTGGAGCAACTTGGGTATAAATCCTGTTTTCAGGCGAAGCTTTGCAGCCAAATTGAACCGGACGAACAAAATGCTCCTGCTAAGAGCTCGGGCTGGCGCACAAACGACGCCAGGCGGACACTCGAACGCCGCCCATCCAGCATCCTCAACAAATGCGTCGAACAGCCATCAGCAATCGAGTGTCGCCAGCCCACTAGCTCAGTCTTGCCAGCTCAGAGTTAGCGCAGATCTCATAAGCCCGCCACCGAGCCATGCGCACTGCCAACCGGAGCTCAACTATCCAGATATGAACCAAAACGCGAGCGCAGACTATCACAATCAGGCGCCACAGAACACATACTACCAGCAGCAACCATATGGTGGCGCACTAGTTGAACACGAGCCAGTCAATTGCGCGCCGCTTACCTACTATGCTGGCGACCGTTTGCCTCCGTCGGGCCGAGCGGATCTAGCCGCCGGCCTGATGGAGGCCAGTCAGCCGCAACAAGTCGAGCAGTCTGGCGTCCAGACTATCGTGTTTCCCCAGCAAGCGGCGCCCTACGAGGACATTGGCTACGGAACTGTGTGAGGCCTGCTGAAGATGAATCCACCCCCAAGTGGACCTCCCTTGTTTTGCCCCTTCCACTCTAGTTTCTCCGTTTAGCAACTGAGCAGAATAAATCTGTCGAGTTTCGGGTAACAAGCTCAAGTACTTGACTCTGCGTTTGCGAACCAAGAGGTCACCACTCCTGACATCCGATAACATCAGTTGGTTTCCAACTTAAGTGGGCCATGAATGAAGATGGCGCGTTTTGAAAATCGACGTGACCAAGTGCTTCTCTCTTTCCACCCAAAGGCCCTTGTTTGCCAAGAGCAACAAAGCAAAGTTTGGCCGCTTGAGCGGAGAATTGGGAGTCGAATTCCAAAACAAGCTGTCCGCTTTCGGGATTGGATGCTGTGGTGGGCGGCAGTGGATCCGGTTTTGCTTGTTATGAAAATGGCTGATATACAAGTGAAAACAAACATGCCTCTGTCACAAACAGTGGCCCCGTATTGTTGCAGTGCGTGCGAAAAACTCGCAGCCTCAGAGTGTTTAGATATCAAATTTTCCAACCACAAACGATGGCTGTGCCAAGGGAAGCGGAAAGAGTAATTGAACTGGCCAAATGTGGACGCGAGCGCCTTAGGCACGAGGCATAACGCGCATTCTGCGCCCTAGACTGCTCGTGCGACAAATCGCTCGTTAGGGATCAAAATGCAAACCGGAAACTTGGTTCACACGGCCAATGATACGCTTTGATGGGTTTCAATTAGAGCCAACGAGCGAGAGGATCGATAGAGTCAACAATGTGATGCAACAAACTTGTCCTTGCCGCGAGCCATTCGGTGAGGCGGCGAAGTTTCGATCTGTTACAGAAGCCATGTCTGAGGTTTCCTGGCTGAGTAAGGCACGCGACACTTCAACACCACAAGTCGGGCGCCAAGTGAGAACCCACAAACGCCGCACTTGGTTGAGTGGAGAAGCCGGTAGGAGGGAGAGTGTCGCGGTGTTGCCACTAGGGGGCCGCTGTGAGAGTCGCTCCGGGCGACAAACGATCTCGTCGGAAACAAATCAAAACAAATCAATGGCAACAGGGGCGAACCAACAGTGCTGGCACCGACCTGGCAAAAAGGCAGCCAGAAGCTGGACGCCGCCACTAGTCTACTCCTCCTCCTCCTCTTACTCTGAAACAGGAACCCAAAGACTTCACGACCTCTCGCGGCCTAAAATGGGGCCAAATCGGTCCAGATTGGTGGCGCCACTGAATGGTGTTTGCGCGGCCTCGAACAAAGTGAGGCCCAAGTTCATTCGAGTCTCATTCTTCAAAAAACGAGCATTTGGCCTCCACAAAAAGATGGTCGCTGGAATATGATAATAACACCCTAGATTTTGTGCCCTCTGCATGGCTGCACTGACCAACCTGAGCGCAGTGGTCGGAACAACTGAGCGGCGAAATGTTTGTGTGTTAAAGCTCGTGCTAGAGTTTGATTGTAGATTTGTAAGGAGAACACATTGATATTGTTGAAGTTGCTTGGAGAGGGGAAAAGGGGAGGTTTTACAATCAACAAACGGAGACCGTGCCAATGCCGACAAACAAGAATTCAGATATGAGCTCTGTCGTCGTCTTCGCTGTTGTTACTGCCGATGGCCGATGGCCGATGGCCACTGGCTCTGGCCGGCGCATGATGAATTTGCCTCGTTAGCGGCATCAAACAAAGAACGACACGCTCTTTTCGTGCCCCCAAACGCAGCCATCTCTTGCCCATGGGATGCTTGGACGCTTGAGCCTGAGCACGAAGGGGCACGCCGACTTGCCCACTGTGGGATTGACAAAATCAGGTGCCCCCCTGTCCACGCTTCCTCCTGGCCCAGCGACATAGTTCGAGTGGATGGTCAACAAAGGGGGATTGTTTCCGAAACAACAATTTTGTTTTCCCCCCAAACTCGAGCAATCAGCTCCGAGTAATTGGGACCAAGTTTGCTAAAGCCAATCAACAAAGTCTAATCTTGAGTGTAATTGCGATAAAACAATTAAAAGAGAGGAGAACGTCTACTCACCGAGATAATTGTCTTGATAATATCAATCCCACTGTTTAAAGCTTGGTGAAAAGTTCGCGCAGCAACGAATGCATGGCGTATCTCGTTAATCAGCTTCTCTGGAACATCCTTGAACGGTTTCAGGTGCGTCAGCTGATCTGTTGCACACTCGAGATAACTTGGCGAGAAGGATCTGTTTGAGTTGTAAACTTGGAAGATCTTTTGATATAAGCGAGCAAAGAAGCTTTCCATTGATTTGGTGAGCTTGATTTGGCCGTTAGCGTAATATTGCTCTAGACCCTCGAACATTCCAGTGAAGATCTCTGTATTATGTTCGTAGGTCATTCCATAAGTGTCGGCAAATGTGTTGTGTAAGTTTAGCTTGCTAGCCGAGAGTAAGTTCCTGAAATGTTCATCGAATTTGATTGATCTGGTGAGGATTTGTTGTCTTAAGTTTAGTAGAAGTTCGTGGGTGGCGCGAGTGTAGGGGTTTAGGATAAATTGGGACGGGAGTTGATTCTGGTTAACAGGTGGTGGCGCGAATTGTTGCGTTGGCGCCTGAGTTGTCTTGCTCGGATACAACATGGTTGTTTGCTGCCTTGCAAGATAGGAGCTGAACGCTGGCTGGTTGTTGTTGATGCTAGCGATATTCTGGGCGCTTGTTGGAAGTCCGGCCGAGATGGACACGAGTTGAGTGGTGAGCACTGCAATAAGCGCGAGCTGGCCCCAACTTGTTGCCGCAGCCATGGGTCGAGTGCATGGGTCTCTTGGGCAAGCAAGCATCACTTCGCTTCCTTGGCGCTGCTGCCGCCGTCGCCGCCGCCTTTTCCTATCCAAGAATGAGGGGCTAAATTTGCTAATTATCACTACTGAACTTGCTGCTGGCTGCTCCATCCTAAATGTGTCCATTCATTTGAGTTGCCAAAGTTGGCAGAATAGTCTAGTCTAGTTTAAATAATAATAATAATAATTCCGATTAATGCTAACTCGGCCTCATGATGAAATGTTTGGCGTAATTTGGATCCGCTTGCGTTCGCAGTAGCGATGGACGAAGGAGAAAACTCTCGCCGAATCTACCTGTAGAGTTTAAAGTTTGTTCGCTCGCTGGAGATCCTCATTCTCGTGGGTTTGCTGCGAGTTTGTTTGAGTGCGTCCGTGTGTGTTTCTGCTCTGCAGCCTCACGAGCCTGTCCGCGCTCTTGTGTGCGCGCTGGTCATCTGGCCGAGGCGAGCAAAAGGAGGGGAAAAAGGAAAACAAGGCAGCAAATGGCCGCGAGTGTCTGTGCAAATCTGACAGAACAAGAACACACTGCGCCGGCCACCACATGAACCAAGGCCGCCAATGGCACCAGCAGCAGCGACAGCAACTCCAGCCAGCCCGACCACAGTATGCACTGGCCAGCCGGGGGGATTCCATTCAATTGGCTTTAAGTCGGTGAATGTGCCCGGAGAGAGGATGGCACTCTACTGCGCAAGCCTCCACTTTCTCGTCCCCTCTAGCCGGACAGGCGAGAGGGGATGGAAGCGGCAATAAACGTCCGCCGCCTGACTCTCTTCCGTCTTAGCGAATCCAGTGCCACTCTCGAGTTTGGGGGTGGAAGGAGCAAGTGAACTTGGAAGCGTGAGACGCCTCCTCCCTTCCCACCCAGGTGAGCGCAATGGCCAAGAAGATGTTAGCCGCGGCCACCGTTGGCTGCCCCTCTCTCGCATTGGCGCACATTAATAATTCCACTCGGAATTGCTCTTGGGCCCCGCGGCCAGCTTGCGACCAACAACAAAGGAAATCTGCACATCTCTCCGTCTTGAGCTTGGATGGTTGGCCCGCTACGATGATTGAACGCGCTGGACACCGGCGCTGCTGCCGCCGCCGCCGCCGCCGCCGCCAATGGCACGCATGCTAAATCCATTGTGGTGGCCGCCGCGATAGGTGGATCCATAAAATGCACAGGAATTCTTGGCCAGATCCACCTTCTTCGCCTTGAGCCGTTAAAGTTCAGCCGCCGCCGCCACAACCATCAGGACCGTGAGACACACGTAGTCACAAATGTCCGACCAAGCATTCCTTCTCCAACCCCCAAATCCTGATGCTGGATCCTCGAACGGCCAGCCTTGCTCCCAGTGCAGCGGCTGCCCTCCGACAGAAAACCAATAACAACTTAGTTCCATCCAAAAGCGCCCCCAACCTTTCCAGCGCCGATACCTCGCACAACCCATCTCGCGCCGACCTCTCCGCCCGAACCCAGCCCAGCACGATCAAAGACAAAAGCTCCCTCCTCTTGATGGAGCCGCCGCGAGAGATAACGTGCCAGCCTGAATGGACGAGTTGACGAGGGGCCGCTGCAAAACCAAACCCACTTGACTGTCATTGAGCCGCCATTCAACGCCAGGTGCCAAAGCCGGGCTTCTCCTCGGATCCTTTGTATTGACCGGTTTTGTGTCGCAGCTTTCCTGCAGACTCCACTCGGCCGCTATCTGCAGGTTCCCCCCAAAGGGACTCCTTTGGGGACTGAACTAGACTTGGTGGCGGGTGTAGCACGCGTTGCTCGCGCCACTGACCTGCCTGGCGCCGGCTCAGTTTACGACATCGACAACCTGATGCCTGAAGCCACCTACCTATTAATTACCAAGAGAGGCGGCTTTCTATCCCATCGAACGTCCATCCGCGGTGGTGTCCAAACTGATCAAAATGGGGACATGAATCTCAGCTCTTACACGCGATAGAGTCGTCATACCAACTTAACCATGTTTCATGATGTTATTATCTTCTCCATTATTGTTACAAAAATTAGCCACCATCATTGTGACGATCAGCAGCTCCGAGACTCAAGCCGTTGACTGATAACCTGCGGCGGACCCATCATCGATGAATTCGGAGCCATCACCAGCTGTCAAGCCATTCTCGCCTACACGTCTGGTCGGCTTGTTGAAAATACCACTCATCCAAAAGGATAATGCTTCTAATAGTCTCATCAACAACAGAAGCTCTAGAACTCAGAACCCTTCTGCTGATGCATCGAACATGCTGGTGCAAGCTCCTCGGGGGACTAGGCACAGATGAGGCAACCTTGACATAGTGATTTCCGAGGACTTGTGGACAAATAGCTCGGCAACAAATGGCCCAACTTAAAAGAACTGCCCACCTTAACGGGTCGTTGAAATTCGACGGGACACTCAAATGAACCTATCCAAACAAGACATCTCCACCTGCACACGTTCCTTGGTCTGCCAATAACTCTGGCCTCTCAAATAAACACCGACCAGCCACTCAATCTGGAGAATCTACCCGACAAAGTTCTGGGCTCAGTACCACAAAGTGTGCTTGACGACGAGAATGACATTCTAAAGCGCTGGCACGAGCACGATGACGACCTAAGCGCAATGGTGAGGGTTTGTGAGAATGCAATGAAGCCCTACATGAAGACGAGAGAGGCGCTGGCCCCGTTCTCTGTCAAGGCGGCCAAGGATGTGCATAGAGGGCTGATTGGCGTCCACCCGTTGTTTCGCGTGATATCGACAAGGATTGGTGATGAGAGAGCAGAGGGTGAGATCGATATGCTGGATAGTGTTGAAGATTCTTGCGACGCAAAGTTGCACGACACTGGTAGAATCAAGAGTGCGCAATAACGTAAAGAAGTCTTACTCGAACAACAGACAGTCACCTTGTGCAAAACAATTTTATAAGTGTTACGAAATCGGATGTGCAATCAGCGAGAGTCTTGGGTCCGTTGATCTTAGAGTACCTTGTCGGATAAGGCAATATCATCGCAAGAAAAAGAGCCTGCAGCCGGAAGCTCTATACAGAACCACCGATAATGGTCCGCGTATCTTTGGGGTAGAATCTCTTTAGTTTCGTTTACTATCAATAATGCGATGTCAACAGGTGAATTATCATTCAAAAATTGTTTTCCTAAGCCCAGCAAGGTGAGCCAAGCTAGTCGGGTTTGTACACTCATATGATCATTGGATTACATATGAAGAGCAGATACATCGAGCTTATCTTACAAAGCGTATCTCCTTAATTTCTTGGCAAATAAATTACACTGATTAGTTTAAATCTCACATTTTTCTTGCTAAATAGTTCACTTGAGAGCGCCGATGCTCCATGCAGACCGGCCAACCTAAACATGTTTCTATGGGCCTCCAATGTTATGGCGGCCGACTGTCTTGCCGGAACATGTTTGCAGCAGCTGCTTTATCACTGATGAGAGTCCGTTCATCCAAACGGGCATCTGCTTGGTCATTTGTGTATGAGTTCTTTCGAGGACTTGATAGGACAAGATCACAATCTGAAAGTGTCCAGTTCAAAGTGGTGGAGGATTATACTGTGTGACGATTTGATGAGAATTGAACCAGCTCAGAATGGGACTGAACTTGAATATAATGCGCGACAAAATAATTCAAATTCGATGAGATGGTTCAAGTTGAAGTAATATGAAAGATGACAAGTGACTCTTCGCCGTAAATATGAACGATCGTTCAAAGTCTCACTATTGAGTCGCCCCCTTGGAGTGCTGAGAGATGTAATTGCCGATAGATCAGCATGAGTATTGTTGTTGCAGGTGCTAAGAGTTGAGTTAACCAAAGGTTGATCAGTTCCTGTCGGTAACCTGAGATTGCTGAGGATTTTTGTTTCTCTTTTGAGGCTAACGTGTTGTCTACAATGGAAATTTTGCTTAGATTTGGATCACTGGCCGATGTATAGATTGATTGGCCGCCGCTGCTTCTATAGTCTTTTGAAAGTTTTAGGTCAATTTGGTTGGCATCAAATTCGTTGTTTTGAGCGCCGTTAGCTTGTGAGAGATCGTGCGCCGCCACTGGCGGCTTGGTCGGTTGCGAGCCAACCAACTTCCCATCGTCTTGCTGGCCAACTTGCGGCCTCCACGTGCTAGTATCACCTGTCTGAGTTCGAGGGTCGTCTTTGCTGCCACCACTTGTAATGGGTTGCTCGGCGCCACTTGGAGCTTGGGGTCTGAGCGAGGTGTCGGGCATGTTTGTTGTTTGGCCGCCGCTAGTTGGCGACACAACATCAAAGTCGGCCTTCGTAGTCTGGCCGCCGCTGTTCACCCGAACGCCGGTGTCCAGCTGCGGCTGAGTGGAGCTGGAAGTTGAAGTTGAAGTGGAGCTTGAGGTTGAGGTGCTGATTGTGGTCTTGAAGGTGGTCACATAGGCTGATGTGCTGGTCACTGGCGGCGGTGGCGACCAAGACGAGGCCGGATGCTTGCTTTCGGGTGCTGGAGGCGGCGGCGGCGGCGGCGGCGGCGACGATTGGAACCACTGCAAGTGTGGCTTGCTGTTCGGTTGCTGCATTGGTGTCGCCTCAACTCTCGGATGGTCAAGCGCGGTCGAAATGGGGGGAGGTGGCGGCGGCGGCGGGGGTTGGCTGGCCATCGTTTGCTTGCCAAACGCGCTCGAGAGCGCCGGCGGCCGCGAGCTTTGGGCCACAGAAGTTGGCGGCTGGGTGTTCGAATTCGAATCTAGATGCTTGTTTGGATCATCGTAGGTTCCGTAAAGGACGAGTGTCCATTCTTTCAGGTAAGCGCGGCCTAGATGGGACAGGCAAAGGAGTGGGGTTAGCCTTTGGAGGTTGCTAGCGCTGGCAATCGAACGACTGTATCTGTTATGTGAACTTACTCTGCGGCTTCCCGTCATTGTGCACCTCCAGCGTCCAGATTCCATTTGGCGATTCGCCCCAACTGTGAACAGTCATGAAGGGCCAATTTCTGAAGCCTTGCTCGGCTTGATCGTTGGGCCGCTGCGCGAGCAGTGTGCTCCTAGTGCCATGCGGCGAGATGAGATAGATGTGCAGGTCGCCGCGCCTAGAGGAGGTTAGCGTGACCTTGGACTGGACATGCTCAAGGAAGCGAACGTTTGCGCATTCGGCCCTCAACTTGAGCTCGATGTAGCCCTTTGCTGGGATGAACTTTTCCATTAGCGGCGAGCTAATGGAGCAGGTGAACTGGACTGGCACTGTAGTCCAGCGCTTGGCCAGCGTGATCATGGCTGCCGCGTCCATGAGCCCGTAACCGAATGCGTGCGAGACATTTCGGCCAAGCGCGTTAGTTCGCCAATCCTTTGCAACTAAATTTGCCGGCTTTGCCGTCCTGACCACAATGTGTTGCATGTCGCGCCAGGTTAGCTTTGGATTGGACTCGAGCACGAGGGCGCAAATTCCGGCTGCGAGCGGAGCCGAGGCAGAGGTGCCCGTGTGGCTAGAGGTGCAAGAGTGGTGGAGGTCCGTGGTGGCGATTTGGCGCTCCTCGTAGGAGCCGCTGCTGTAGGTGGTGGCCAGTGTTGAGGAGCAGGCCTCGCTGATGCAAGAGTGGGGGGTTTTGCGTCCGAGGGGCAGGTCGTTGGTTTGGCGAGAGGGGGGGGGCGTTAGGTGGGTTGGTTTGGAGAGGGGGGTTCAATGATTGATTAGTACATTTGGCGCTCCAATTCTGGGCGGTGGCGGCGGCGGCGGCGGCGACAATGAGCTGTCCGTTGGCCAACACTGGAGTCGGCCGGCGGACAACTGAGAAGCCGGGGCGGAGATGACACTAATTTGTCCTTCCCTCGCGAGCAAGCGAGCTAGCAAGCAATTTGCCTGCTCGCGCGAGGGACAGACAGAGAGGGAGGCGAGCTTAATGCCATTGCGCCCCAATGAACACTCACATATACCAGGGGACGTAGCCGTTTTCCGTGGCGCTGCTGATCGACAGAGTCCAAATGGAATTGGTGTATCCATCACAGTTGCAATTATCGTGCTCTAGTTATTTTCAAGTGCAGAGTGGAGATGCTCTCGTCAGTTTGGGCGCTGCTTTGCTGGCTCGGCGGGCGCAGCTCTCGGCGGCAAACTTACCGCGGCCTCCGTTGCCCGAGGCAAACACAAATATGGAACCCAAACCCTGGCGCCCATTGGTGACGCCCTCAATGAAGGCCCTGGTGGCCATTTCGCCGGGCCCGTCCACAGTTTTGCCATTGTCGTCTGGGCCCCAAGAGGCGGAGTAGATGTGGATGTGTTGGTTGTTTAGGCCAAGACTGCGCGCTTCAACTGCATCTGTGACGTCGCCGTCGAGCATTCTAACTCCGCCAACCTTCGAGTTGTAAGCTATTCCAATTGAGCAAATGTTGTTGTCAGGCACTGCGGCCACCTCGCCCGCGCACCTAGTTCCGTGCCTGTTCGAGTCGTTCGCGTCGTAGCGCGGCATTGGGTCTGCGTCGTCGCCGTTTATGTCGAAGCTGGCCAAGGGGTCCTGCGGGGGCGCCGGCCGAGTGTTAGTGTTGGCTCTTCGAGCTGCGAGCTGCGAGCTGCGAGTTAAAGCGGGCCGGCCAAGGGGGGGGAGGAGGGGTGGCTAGCACGAGGATCGGCATGAAACTCACGTAATTTGCCTGCAAGTCTGGGTGATCCTTCTCGAGTCCGTCGTCCAGTATGGTGATCACAATGCCCTTGCCCGTGTAGCCCATCTTCCAGGCGGCCATCACGTTGAGGTCGAATCCATTTTTGGCGCCGCCGTCCTTTGAGCGAGTGGAGTGGAGTGGAGGGGACAGATAGAGAGATCAGTTGTTTGCTCCCGTTTGGCGCCAAGTTGCTGAGCTGGCCCACAATCCAGCCACTCAATTGCGGCCGCCTGTTGGCAAGCCGTTTCCGGCGCGACAATCTCCGCTCCTCGCTCGTCTCAGCCAGCTTGCTGCCGCTGCCGCTGCTTCCTGTTTGCGCTTGTTCGCCGCCAAACTGGGACTCAAAGTGAAACGCTTCACGCAACGTTGGCGCGCGGAGCTGGCAAAGTTTGCAAATTTCGCCCAACCTAAACAAGAACAAACACGCCCGCCAGCCAGTGAGGCGCAAATGGCGCCCACTTCCGCTTCCGCAAGCCAGGCTGCTCGTTATTGGCGAGATTTGCATACATCGGAGGCCTCTTGTGGCCTCCGCGCAAGCTGGAGGCTGGCGACGAGGGCTTCGTTTGCCCGGCCGGCCGCCAGAAACTGGAGCCGCTCGAGTGGAGCGTCGCCGGCGGGCAAGCCGCTTTGCGCGCCGCTCTGCGACACTGGCGCCATAATTGAATTGGCGCCCGCTTTGGCTGCCGGCCGGCCGCCCGCCCGCCCGGCTGCCTGACTGGCTGGCTGGCTTCTGGCCCCAATCAGGCCAATGCGCTCGCCCGCCGCTAGGTCAACGCGGCCTCCATTGTTGTCGGCGCTCGCAGGCAATCGAATTGACCTGTTTAATTTAAACGCAGCCAGCAGTGGGCTCAGCTCAGCTCAGCTAGGCTCAGCTCAACAAAACTCAACTCGATAAACAACTCTCCTCTTGATCCGAACGAAAGCGATTGTGGGGAGGCGAGCATAGAGCACAATGGGCAGGTGATAGCGGAGAGTGGAGCAGTTTGGCGCCGCTGGACGCATTCGCTCGGCGGCCCATTTGCATTTGCATTTGCAGCTCCATTCGCGTTCGTGTTCGCGTTTGAGTTTGAGTTCGAGCTTGACTCTGGTGAGTTTGAGTTTCCATTCTGATTGCTGGCCGCCGTCTGTGCGAGCGGCCAGCCAGCCAGCCAGCCGGCGCCACTGGAGCAGGCCGACGCTGGGCTCCCCCAATTTGTTGGAACACTATTTTAAAACAAAACTCGCTTGCCGCTCCTCCTACCTGTTGTGCGGCTCTCCGCGGCTCCTCTGTGTGAAATGCTGTTGATAAACAATTCATTTTCCGCCACTTCAATGGCGGCTCCAACTCGAAAGCAGCAAGCCCATTGTCTTGGCGCGAGCGGCCAGTCGAGCTTGCGAGGAGGACAGATTGTTGGTGGCGGACTTAGGAGTCTAGTTGATTGCTAGGCCGGTCGTGAGTGGAGTCTCAGCGCGCTCCAAGCTGCCCAAGCGACTAGCTGGCCGACTGGAGCCGCTCGCCGAGCTCCAGTTCCAGATTAGAATCTCCCTTTGGAGCCAAATCCAATCAGGAGGCACGGCGAGCGGGCGCCACAGTGGCGCTCTAGTCAGCAGGACAGCGCTGAGCTAAAGTGAACAAGACTCAACCGGTCAAGTTCAGGCGGCTAGTGGAATGATGAAAACTGGAGGCGAATTTGAGAGCGCAAGTCCATTTCAATTACTCGGCCCGCCGTCGAGCCTCGGGTTTCATCCATGGCCGAGTGTGGCGGCCTTTGAATGGTGGGCGCACCTGTCTCGGCGAGCGCCGATGATTGATGCATGCGAAGAGAGTTGGCTGGGCCGAAGTGGCGCCAGTGTGCGCGCACAGAACTCGCCCTGGCCGCACAGTAGATCACACGCAGAGCTCGCGTGATTGGCCGGCCGGCTTGGCGCCTCTCGCGCTGCCCTGCGCCCGAATCCATGCAAATGGGGCGGCCGAGCAGCTTGGCCGGCCAAAGACAATGGGCTTGAGAAGGAGGCGAGCGCGCGGGGGGAGCACGCAAGCAGCGCGGCCGCCAAACTCACGCAGACCAAACCGGCGCCCATGAATCATTTCGTCGCTCGAATTTCACACGACGGAAGTGGGCGCTCGCCGGCCGAGAGGGGCGAGCAGTTGGCGGGGGGGGGGACACTTACCAGATACCACATGAGCGGCCAGCTTGGGTCGTTGAAGGGCACTTGTTTGCCGGTTGCGTTTGCAGCGGGAGCAGCCGCTGCCGAGGCGCCCGCTCCTTGCGCCCTGCTGGCGGCGGCTGGCTGCTGCTGATGCTGCTGCTGGATGGAGCTGACGCTTGTTGAGGCCGCCGCCTCGAGCAGCTCGGCCGGGCTGCCTGGCGCCGGATGGAAATGCGCCCGGCCAAACTGTGGCGGCGGCTGC
>Ga0209372_1000412_pt1 | contig 22022 bp, 10 predicted proteins | sample AgamicAtPe_FD_187170 | JGI IMG/M metagenome (GOLD analysis project Ga0209372, IMG submission 187170) | Agave microbial communities from Guanajuato, Mexico - At.P.e (SPAdes) (version 2) | ecosystem: Host-associated > Plants > Phyllosphere > Phylloplane/Leaf | place: Guanajuato, Mexico | collected... | reverse complement strand
TGTTTGGTTGATTAGGACAAAATTGTATCCCTTAGGAACCGTACATGCACCTTTGTTTGGATGCCGATTGAATATTGTTACAATACGAAATACTTGAAGGCCACACGCAATTGACTCACCTACATTTTATGCTCCCACCCTTTTCTTTTGTAGACTCAGCTTCTGCCTCTGGGGAAGTGCTCACATCAACTCCAATTTGGATGGAGCTTCTCGATGGGTTAGAGCGTTTGCGAACCAAAAAGGGGAAAAACCCATCCTCCAAAGTAGTGAAGTGAGCCAGGACAATAAGACAATAGGTCTCATGGGCCAAGCCTGCTATCAGGCAGTGAGTGGGAATCAATCCTGAAAGAGAGAAGGTCTAGTGCTCTCATAAAATATTTTCTTCGCCGATAAATTGGCTTTATCAGACCAATCCATGTTCAGAAGCCTTCCATCAAAAGTCAGTGGTCTAGGCCGCTTTCCTTGACTTTGAGTTGGATCTCATTCTTCTTCCTGGCAAAAAAAAGAGGGTAGACTTCATCCGAGACACATGGGTTCTTTTGCTTCCTTAAAAGAACTCGTCTTTGAGCCTCTAAAAATAAGGGCATAGTATCCCAGCCACCTAGACCACCTAAAAGGAAGGAATTGGTCTTTGGCTTTGAGTGATCCAATCATTGGTGAATGGGTTCAGTAAGGTAGAAGGAAAGGGCCACTCTCGACCTGGGAAATTCACAGCAGGAAAGACTGGCGCCGATCAGCGAAAGCGAACCCTTCAGTACATCACGTTCAGCCCTCCCTCAAAATCCCATTTGTTTTATTGAGGAATCACTCTTGATCCTCTAAAGGCTCTTCTCCGTCTATAACTCAAAGTCCATCTGTCTCTCGTGGAAGCGCTTTAGAGTGCCTAGAAGATCCAGCAAACGGAGGTGCCAATGCTGTCCCAAGACCATATCACGGTAGGTAGCTGCTTTAAAGAGGTTGGGAGACAGACTGGTGAACAATCTTCTTCTTGTTTTCTCCGACCTAGAGCACTCTTTTTTCAATCGTACGAAGAAACTCCGTGAAAAACCCAGCTATCACTCCTATGAGACGGCTAACTCCCAACTCCCGATACATTCTTTAGAGTCGACCAAAGGACTCGTTGGTTTGGACATAGTTTCTTTGTTCCTGTGTTTCTGTTTTGCTCTCCCCCTTTTTTCACTTAGTTTAGTTGGAATGGAAAGAGAACTTCCTTCAGCCTTTTTGTTGCCTGGTTCGGTCTCTCTGAGTGGAATAAGTGGGTCCTTCTTCTTTTTCCTGACTGATGAAGGTCGAAACTGAAGATCGAATCAAGCGGAGTCTGGATTCCTATGTTCGTACCAACTCAAATGATTGATGAATTGGATCTTGAGTATGCTCACTTCGCTACTCAGCAAGGGTGAAAGAATGACAAAGAGACTGACATCATAGAGGATGGGAAGGACCCAATCGCCTGCCTCTTTCTTGGTCCACCCCCTGGTGGGTACTTTATAGCTCACAACACGAGATAGGCAGATATGTGACATAGTCTCATTGCTTTCATTGACAACAAGACTCTCTTCCAGATTGGGATTGGTCTGTGCAGGATCTCCTTCCCTATGAGACTCTTGCTTCCCTTTGAAAGAGGCAGACCCCTACTTCAATTGTCATCTGACGACTCTTCCCCAGCTGTGGACTCAGACCTCTCACAACAAAAAAAAATAAAAAGCAAACGAATCCGAATATAACCAATCTATCGCCTTTGATGACTCGTTGACAGCCTCCTCAACCCAAGCTTCCATCTCCTGCTCCAGACATCGGCGCTTGCCCGCGCCAGTCCATGAAAGGTGGATGAAGGTGAGTTTGACTACGAACTCGAGGATGCTGGGAACGATCTCTTTTCGGGGAATCACTCCCGTCGAGAGGTTATGATACTAGCAAGAGTCCTATTCTTCTCCTCCCGATCCTACCTTGGGTTATGTTTGACAGGGATGGTCAGTGAACTTCTACTGGTTTCAAAGGAGGATAGAGATCCATTGGGGAAGGCTCGAAAGGTTATTCGATATCAAGGTTGACCCTCGACGCGCCGCAGCCACTATTTTGACTCCTTTTATGCAATTATGAACGAAACTTTCTCGATTCCAATGCAACTTATCCTTTTGGAGTTGACGTAACAAACTACGCGAGCCTCCCGATGAAGCCAACAGAAATCCTATCCGAATACTAAAAATAAAAGGCAATTTCATTATGGTGGTATACCAGCCGCCAGTTCTGGAACTTCCAGTTCCAATCGGAGCATATAGATCCGTAAATGGATTTGTATGTATAGCCACTTCAGTCGTGCTCCTCGTTTCTCGAATGGAAAAAAAGTATCTTCTTTCTGGGAACATGCTAAACCAGAAATTCTTATGTTCGTGATTCTTCATCCACCGATGCAGAAAATCTTCCAGTTTTCCATTCTCATATGAGGCTGGAAAGTTTATGGGCAACAGGTCGGCACGAAGTGATTCATCATGTTCAAACATGAACCTTTCGCTCGTTGGGGACGGTTTATAAATCAAAAAATTCCCACAAATGGAATGAGAAGTGGGTCCATGTAAATGATCGAGACCTCGCAAACAACAACGTTCCTTCCCCATATGGAGTTCGGGACCCAAAGGCAATCGTTGAGTGAACTGTATCTTATTCGTATTAGTTGACCTAAGCCGCACCATTATTGCAGGGGTGGGGCTCGGCCTCCGAACCGTACGTGGGACGAGTTTCTGCCTCATACAGCTCGGGCCGAAGACCGGGGAAGTTGAGGAGAGATGGGGAGACCCAACTGCTGCCGGTCGGGACGGACAGGAAAGGGGGCGGGGATAAGCTTGTGAAGAAGCAAGCTTATTGCCCCACCCCCAAAAAACAAACCGACCCAGCAAGAAAACGTATGCGCTTTAGCAACAAAGCGCTCATCCCTTGCTTGTTGCTTCGCGTTCTTTCTATTCCATCCCAGTCCATTCCGGGATAGGCGGCTAATATAATATGTGCAGTAGTCGTCGTCTGACCAATCGGCTCGGACACCAGACCGCTTGTGCCCGCCCATTCTGTCTCGCACTAAATGGAATGGCTCTCTTAGTTACGCTGTGCCCCGACCCGAGTCCCCACGTCCGCTTTTATCCGCCCGCAACCCGGCCAACACAACATTAGGGCCGTCCCCCCCCATTCTATGCTGACCCGGGCCGGGGCTCGCTTTTTGGGAAGCCCGTTCCCACCGCGCTCACGGCCCGGCTGGCCTGCCTGCGGTAGTGGGAATTCTCCCGTTCCCTGGTCAAAAAAGGGTTGGTTGGATGCGGGATCTACTCCACGAGGAGCGGTACGGACGTAGATGATATCATCACGACCTCTCTTTGCGTACCGCTAGGGATGCTTAACGCCACTTCGCCAACTGGCATTACCTGCGCTTTCGTGTCTCTCAGTGTGGTCAGCACTGGGTGTTTCCGAGCTGCGAGGCTTACACCCATTCGCATTAATTCATCCAAAGTTCCTTACCCTTATGCACGAATTTAGGAATAAGCCATCTTCCTATCAAGGTTAAGGAGTCAACTGAGCATCTCAGCGGCGGGATTTCATACCCGGATCGAATCAGAGTTCACGCCGCCCGCCCTGAACAAATAGAATAGGAGGCGTGGGCCACAGGTCGCACATAAGCCATCGGGTCGCACGACAGAAGAACACCCAACATAAAGATGCACACTCCTCCATGTGAAATAGAAAGATTCATCTTCACTTTTTTGTAGTAGTCGTGACCAACAGCCATCAACAGTCGGCTCGTTGGTAAGGCGAGAGCTTCAAGCCCGATTTCAGGTGGCACACCCCCCAAACAAGCACCACTCGACGAGGGGGGGGCGGGGAAAGCTACAGGCCCAAAACCTTCGACCCTTCTTTCTATATGGGGGTGCCCGGGGCACCTCATCTTGTCATTTTGTTGCTCATTCCCCTTAGGCCGAAGTGTTTGGCCTTTACTTCGGAGCGCCCGCTCACGCTTCGCTGACCTATCGCGTGGTAAAGAGAAGAGAGTACGAAAGAATTGTAAACAGAGCAGACCGCAGAAAGATTCTAAATATGACAAGTCCCCCATGGATTCGATAATAAGGAAATGAAGAACGGGAACGAAACGAAATAAAGCATTTCTAGCGGATGAGCTTCCCCCAATTTTGTCTGGTAATAGAATAGGGCGGCTTGCTTTGACCAACACTCCACTTTTTGCTCTGTCCATGGAGCGTATGAATTTCCTTGAATGTAGATAGACCAAAAAAGGGAATAAAGGGATAGGAATAGGAATTATAGTACCATTGGAAAAAGAGGCACCAGTGGGAACATCTCTACTGACGAACCATTTCAATAGTACGGGTGCTGCCGTGCCACGGGGCACGACCATGGAAGTAATGAAAAAGAAGAAGTTCTGTAGTTGGACCATCTGCTCTATCCGTTCGATTTGAGCTTCTCCAGAGAAGATGAGACGCTAAAAATGAAAGTGTTCGCAACGCACATACCGAAAAAGGGTACCTATGTTGCCGACCATTAATGACTAGTTCGAAGACCAGGAGCAGGGGCACGAGCCAAGAAAGATTTGTTACTTTCCCTAAGGTTTTCGAACGTTTTCAATAAAACCTTCTCGTAGAAGTATTTTCACAAAGTTTTCGGTAATATTAGTAGATGCTATTCGAACCCTTCCTTTTATTAAGATTAGAATTCTTATTCTTATAATTATATAATTATTTTCTTTTTTCATGTATATGCGTCAGACACAATCTACTAATTGATCTATATTCTGGTACCCTACTATATCATAGTCTCTACTACTAGTATTTTTAATACCTCAGGAGCTCATGAGACTCTTTTAGTGAAATTCATAAGTCTCAATTCCCGAGCGATCGCACCTCGAGTTCCTTTTGGATTTCATTTCCTTCTTGATCAATGACAATCGTCATCATATCGTATTATCATACCGTTGTCACGTTTGAGTTCTTTACATGTACGTACAATTACAGCTCGTCTTACTTCTGTCTGATCTTTCTGGAGGCATTTTGGGCACTGCTTCTTTGATTACAGCAACAATAACGTCACCAATATGAGCATATCAGTGATTACCAGCTCCTAAGATTCGAATACATATCAATTCGATAGCCCCGCTCCGTTGTTATCCGCTACATTCAAAAGGGTCTGAGTGAGATGGATCTTGGAAGTCTGGTTTTTGATTGGATAGTGAGGAGGCATTTCGTCATACAATGTATGGGAGACATTGTTGATCGTGTTCTCGAGGACTATGAAGACCAAGGAGTCATGAGTAGTGATCCCGTACTTAGTGTACTGGTTTAGTAGGGAAGCCTTGTGTTAAGGCACCGTTAAGAAAGGGGTCGTCCCAAACTTGTGGAGTGCGATGGGGGACTTGGATATAGATTGTGTGCCGAGTGAGGAGCTTTGCGGAGCGTACTCCGGTAGACATATTCCGCTGCGAGATATTGAGTGCTGTCCGTGCTAAGGACAGGTTAGGTTAGCTCAGATGGTGGGACATGCGGAGCGCAGCACGGGGAGATATCCCGAAAGTGTTGGATCTGGTTCCACCATCATTGGAAAAGGCAGGCGTTTCAAAAAAAAATACCAGGAGACCACTACCAAAAAAAAAGGTAAAAGCACAGCCGGGCGGAAGGATGGAGCGAGCCTATTCCAAACAATAGAGCTCAACATTTCCAAATTTTAGTATGTACTTCATTGACAGTAGAATGCTCAATTTTTATATTTTAAAGTCGATATATAATACAACCGACCAAATCCAGAAGAATAATACACATCCAAGGAAATTTTAATACTTCTTTGAACCAATGGGCAAAACCTGTTGTCCCTTTTTGTATGGGCATAAATGAAAAATTATGTTAAAGGTTTGGCTAGAGCTAATTGGTCGTTCTTGGTGTATGCGGAATTGAAACATTAGGGCTTTATTTACATAGTCGATACATACAGGGTTTCTTGGACAAGTTTTGTCAATGGGGTAAGACGAGATCCTACGGTTCACTTTTGTATCTTTAGCATTCCACTTCACTCCACAAGGGGAATCATGGATGAAGCAAATCAAGACAAACCGGGCGTACTCCTTCCCAACCTTCTGAACACAAAGCTTCTCTTATGATTTTCGCTACTTTCTTTAGTTTAGTGATGGATATCTTAGAGAGTCTAAGCCCGTAGTACCCTCTGAGGTTGGTGAAGGGAAGTTAAACGTAAGCGAGGTATCGAAGAAACGATACAAAATATACATTTATCTCCCTCCTCTCTATATTCTCCGAAATGTTAAAAAGTTTCTCGGGGGTTCTGTTCCAGCCAATCCGTCGTGCTTTGATAGCGTGCCAGCCGAGCGACTAGCTTTCAGGTAATATGCATTTCCAGGTCAGCAAGTAGGTAAGCAGAAAGATTTCCCAAGGTAGCAAACAAGTCCAATTCCGGGCGAAATGGGGTTCTCTTTTATTTGCCAAGTCAGGCAGGATAGTCAAGTAATAAAATAGACCATAAGCCATCCTTTATCTTGTAGCCTGTCTAAGAAAGGAACAATAAATAGCTCATAGTTTCCTTGCTACTGCCCTAAGAGTTGTTCTTCTATCATCAGCGAGAGTTTACTTTGCTGTCGATGCAGGCAATAATAGATAGATTTCTGTACATAGTTGGGCCTAGGCTAAGGCTAATAAATAAATAAGAAATGGATTCCTCCCCCTAAGCCCTGCTTTTTCTCTTTTTAGCCTTATCCGCTCTTGAATGTTGGTATCGATTTGATCATGCCGGAATAAGAGCTAGGTAATGGATCTTCTCCAGATAGAAGTAAAGGTTACGTGGGAAATAAAGGAATCAGTAGCAGTCGCTGGAAAAAAAGTAAGTAAAGCAAGGAGGGAATCCTGCTTATTGGCCATAAAAATCTCCAGCGACTCTCAGAACGGTTGTCGGGCCTTTGCACTGGTCAACAAAGCCACAGGCCAAGCCATCAAGCATGGCGTAGGATAGGCTGGTCCGCTGGTCGAAGTCATTGCAGGGTGTGCTACAGACAGCTATTGTTCAAGGTCATTTCCTTTCTCTCGTCATCACGCCAACATACACAAGGCTTGCCTTCACAGGGCCCCACCTTGACTTGCCATCATGGCTACACTCTTTTCATCAAAGCAACTCTTCTTAAGAAGACCCCTTGGTCCCCACAACGAAGTTCCTCCATAGAGAACCCAACTGCACAGCACCATCGCAAAGGTTTCTTCGTAACTCGATTAGTCTCACTCAAGAGAACTCATCTACACGGAAGGTCTTTTAAGTGCCAGTTGTACCCGCACAGAAGTTCTGCGCCCTCAACTACACCAGGATGCCTCCTGCAGTAGCATCACAACGAGTCTCACCATGGACAGCTCGCCAGTCTTCTTGCATCAGCCACACCTAATTACAAATGACCTTGGCCTCTCCATGCTCGTCATTTACATTTAAACTGCACACCCCCTTGTTGAGGTCTTACTCCAACGGTACGGCCTCTAGCACATGACCATTCCTCACTCAAGTCATCGACACCCTCGTCGATGTACGTGTTGAAAGAAGAAATTCCACTATCTCTCAAACGAAATGAGTGAACTCCTATATCACAGAGTTTCATTGATGCCAAAGGGGGTTTTCCTCAAACGCGATTGGAACCAGAATAGGCTGCAAGAATGAAAGAGTCAATCTATCTTAGTCAAGGCGCTCGCTCTGCCACAAAGGGAGGAACTGGAGGAAATTCAGTGTGAGTTGTTGACATCAACCTTTCGCTTCTCGGCAATGTTTCGGTCGTTCATACCAAAAGCGAACAAACCGGGAATGTTTCGACCTATAACTCAACCTGCGGAGAGAGATAGGATCGTAATGGAGGGCTAGGACTAGCCCACTTATTGAACCTGTTATTTGATCCTCTATTTTCCGTGCATTCGCATGGATTTCGGCCGAGACGGGGCGCTATCACTCTTTTCCAGGAAGTCAAACGTTGGCCTACGGTCAATAGAGTCATAAAAGCAGATATCAAAAGCAAAAGCTGTCAACTAGGCAAGGGCGGGCTATAACATAGTATGACGATAGGCTAACGACTTTGGAGAGATTTACCTATGATACGTAACTAAGCCCCCAGGCGTTGGGAAAGCTACAGCAGATTTGGCAGATTAGTAGTCTCCAACTTATTTTATTAGTGGATCGAGCGGATTGGTCTTGTTGCCGTAAGCCTACGGAGGGAGGGGACCCATCCTGTAGAAGGCAAGCGGTAGGTAAATTGTAATTTCTCACTTTTGTCGATAGGGGAATCGCTCTTTTCACTTCATCCTTTAGCTAGAAAACCCTAGATCGCATGCCGTAAAGGATGGGTGTGGAAATGTTCCCGGGATATGAATGAAAATCTTCATCATCTTCTTTCGGTCCCATGGTGGAATGCCTTTATGCCAGCCTGTTCCCTAAGTTGGATAAGTTCATTGTGTTATTACAGGTAGTATTGCTCTCAAAGCTAGGAAGGAAAGGTAAGGTCAGAGCAAGCTTATTTACAAAGATCCTAGCGAGTGGAATACTTTGAACGAGCAGGGGAGCGAGCGGAGTACTTTACGCAAGTAGTGGTTTACCACGAACTCGTATAAGAGCTAGTCATATAGTCCTTGAAGCATTATTCCTTTTATCGGTAGGGCTGTTAGCAAGGAGTTTGAAGCTTTAGTACTTTCAGCTGTAGTTCCTGTTTTAGCAAGGAATGAAGTTGGTTCAGAGGTGTCAAGTATAGAGAGGTTAGATCTTCTCTTCCTTCTCATACTGCGAGTAATATCTCAACTACACTTTCAACTTGATGTTGATCAGTTTGAGCAAGTTCACCAGTTAGCTTTCCCGCCTGCTTGCCAACTAAAGTAAGGACAGCAAGCCAGTAATGAGAATAAGCTCTTCATCTTAGTTTCCGCTTTCAGACAAGTACAGCGTCCACTTTTCTCATATTTGAAAATAGCAGATCTTAAGAGGATGTTGGCAAAAAATAAGGGGGGATCCACTTTTTAACATACTTTTTCGTATTTCCGAATGGTGCTGAATAGTCATTCAACTGATGCGGAGAATCTCGTCTACTTTGAAAGTCTTAAACGATGTGTTTATCTGTCTTTCTTGAAAAAAGTAACAAAATTCGTCGAATTCCAAAGTTTTGATAAATCTAGTTTGTGTTCAGTCTTATGTGCTCATAACTCTGCCTTTCGTTAGAAAATAGAAAAACCAACGGAAAATCAAGTATCATGTTGCTCCTCTGAAAATGCGTATAGAAATGGTGTGGTGGAGAATGCGCGTTAGCGCAACGGCTTTCGCGCTAGTTGCTCAAAAAATCGTATAAAAATCAAGCAAGAAAAAGGTTCTGGCAGGCTGCGGGCGGGGGACTGTAAATCCTCTTTCGTTCGCTGGGCCTGGGCCCTTTGGACTGTAAATCCAAACGGAGTAAGTGGTTCGATTCCACTCATGAACGAGAGCGAGACTGAACGAAAGAAAATGCAAGTGAAACGAGACGAGAATCAAAGATTGGGAACATGCATTTGAACCTTCCGAAACCGGTATTGGACAGTGTTCAGTGACCCAATATCAATATATAGTACTCTAGTAAGTACTAAAGTGTTGTCCCTTTCGTCTAGCGGTTCAAGATCTCGTCTTTTCATGTCGAAGACACGGGTTCGATTCCCGTAAGGGATAGGTACTGATTCCTGCCGGTCTGATTGCTGAGTGGTTAGAAGATCAGCTGCTAACCTATTTTCATTTCTAACTTACCACCTGTATTTCCGGAAACGAAAACCGGAAATGACAATCCTTTCAACTGTCTGTACAAAATTACTTTGTACGAATGCACATCTCGGCCGTCGGGTAGCTGCTCACCATTTGAAAGTCTATACCCGTGGTTCCAGAAATGGAATTGCTATTCTCGATTCAGACAAGACACTGATTTGTTTACGAAGCGCTCTTCATTTTATAGGATCTCTCATTCGTAAAAAAGGCCATTCCTTCTTTTTAAAGACTAATCATTTATTTATATATTTGATAATGGAAAAAATGAGATATTCGATAATGGAAAAAATGGGGAGCTGTATCAATGATTCTCAATGGAAGATCGGGGCTTTTTTGACCAATTCTTATGCTAATCCTAAGAAATTCCGTTCAAGAAAGAAGAAAATCCATTTTGGGTTGAACCAACAACCTGATTGTGTGGTTATTCCGAATCCAGATAGAAAGTCATCGGTCATACTGGAAGCTAATCGATCACAAATACCGATTGCTTCCTTAGTTGATTCTACGATCCCATGGGAATTCTATAAAAGAATCACTTATCCCATCCCAGCAAATGATACTATACAGTTCATATATCTATTTCGTAATTCGATCACGAAAACAGTGATTCTTGAACGGCCAAGAATCACAGCTAGAGTCAAGGTGCACAGGGGCTTTAGGTGCTACGCCTCTGCCTCTGACCCAAAAGGGGGGAAGAGGATCTGGTGGCGTAGTACCTTTATCTCGATCTATTTCATGGGTCTTGGGACCCTTCTTAGCCCGCAACGAATGTATTTTTTGTGGTTAGGGCTAAGTCTAATTTTGTGTGTGGAATCCGCAGCAGCTGCGTCAGTGGGAGATATTGTAGTGGCTCATCCGCCCGGGAGTTCGGGATACACCACTAATGATCTGGTGGATCATCTGATGGACACATCGAGTGCATCCTCCGGGGAGCCTTCCGTGAATCAGCCGACGCCAGAATTCCTTCCTGTCCAGCAGGAGGTCGAGCAACGGGCACAGTTGCAGCAGGAGATCCAGCATGAAATTATGGAGCTATACCGAAACTTCATCCTAGAGAGTAGTTTTTGGATGAAGTACAACCCGGCGTATCTGACTGGGCCAGATATAACAAATGTGGCCCAGTTGATAATGGAGCAGTGCGACCTCGAATTGCTACCACCTGCCGAATTAGATGAATTTCTCCAAGACATTAGAGCAAATCCTCGGCAATTGGATGTTTTTTTCAAAGAGTTATGGGGAAGGGGAAGGAGGGGTAGGTGAAACAAAATACTCAATTTCTTAAGATGGTTTGTAGGTATCTAAATAGTGATACCGAGGCCCTCTAGCTATTACTTGGTAGTCTAGAGGGGGAAAGAAGAGTGGGTACAGGGGGGTCTTCTTTCGTGGTGTGTACATCTAGTGGTACACAGCTTCAACCCGGGCTTAAGTCATTTGAACGAAGGAATGTTGAAGGCAGGCGTGTAGCTGGGTGAAAAGGTTTGGCTGTTAGGAAAGTAAGTTCAAGCAGAAAGAATGGAAAGAAAAGAGTCAAAATCGGGATAAAATCGGTGAAGAAACACGACTTGTCCCTATTGAAAGGAATAGGAGAGATAGAAAGTGCCGGGGTATTAAGTTGATTTATTAGTAGTTTTTAGGATAAATAGATAGGGGAGGAGTATAGCTAAAAAGGAATATCCACCCCTCCGGGGAAGCAGCAAGGTCTCTTTCGTAGAGATGGGTCTGTTCTCGCACCAGCATAAGCTTTTCTTGCACCATGTGACGGACTTTCATCCTTCTTCTTATGCACTTGCAACTCTGGAAACCTCTTTTATGAAAGACCAAGCTTCACCCTGACTAGGTATAAGAGATCCTTACACTCTCTCGCTTGCTTCGATTATAAATTCATCAAATGCGCGGATTCAGAGCTTTTGTGTCCCTACAGTTAAGTACCAATATCTTTCTTGTCCGTCCAGCTATTCAGGAAAGGAAGGCAATCGATTCAATTCATTCCCCAATTTCTGGCTTGGTGCTGCGCATTATTAATAATATCATATAGAAAGATGGACTAGCTCGAGACCTTGGCTTCAACCAATCAATTGAATCTTGGACACATTTAATTATTAGATATTGCTTAAGGGATCACCACATATATTTATCAGATTATCATGTCTGTCTCGTCTTGCTATTTCCATCGACCAACCATGAGAGTGTTAATCAACTCCACCTGGAGGAAGTGTCAAAGGCGTCTGTCTATCAGTTATCGATAGATCGAACAAACCTAAAGGATCTGGTGGTTGTGTAATTGTAAGATTACTGATCATGGGATACGGATCTAGTTCCTGGCTCTGCCTACGCAGAGCTGAGTCGGATAGTCTTGAAGAGATGTCTTGGAATGTTTGATGGCCGTGAAAGTAAGAATTCTTTTATTTAGCCAGAATTCGCCTACTTTACTTTAGAGGACTAGCTCTTCCTATTGGACTCGTGGGATTGGAGACAGCCTCAGGTTCACTATCTTCTTTAGAGTCCTTAGACTATGGATATGATATGACGATTGTCAGCTAACTTCACTAACCAATGGCACTATTTCGCACACAAGACATTCTAGCCTTGTGATCTCGAACACTACTTATGATAATAAGAAATCAAAAGTATTTAGTGGGTCAGGCGACACCCAGATTTGAACTGGGGATAAAGGATTTGCAGTCCCCTGCCTTACCGCTTGGCCATGCCGCCAAATCCGATTCTAAATCGAGAGAAATCTTATTCATCCATTTACTATACTAATTCTTTCTCGTAGCAGGAGATTACTAAACCCTCTATTTTTTTCAATAAGCATTCTACCACTAACTATGCGCCAGAGTATGGTTTCTCTACTCTTTCCTTTTGGTACGATAATTTCCGGATCAAGACATTCTTCCTATTAAGATATTGAATTGGGTCTTGGTTGTGGTGGTGGAGGTGCAGGATTAGGTCTAATATGAGGTCTAGCCAGTAGATAGTAGAGAGGAGGGCTAAATCCAGGTTGGTTAATGTCCCGTCGCTCAATCCATCTATTTTTCTTTCGCGCTAGTGAACTCTGGCAGTTGGAGGAGGGAAAGGAGCATACTTTTCTTACGCAAATAGAAAGTGCGAACAAAGTAGTCAACTTACTGAATCACCAGTGCTCTCATCTTTGTCTTTTGAACTCATCTTTGTTCTTCTAAAATAAGGAATGAATGGAGTTAGGAGAAAGGGTTGAGCTAGAAAGGCGGGAAACTGTTTATGAATATAAGAAGCATCTTCCCAAGTTGCATCCTCTGGTGCTGCATTGGACCATTGAATCAAGACCTGAACTTGAGCATGGTTGCCACATCCTAAGTGAAATAAAACTTCGTAGAGAGAGATCATTTAGATCGTTTAGAATTTGCTTTTCCTTGAGCACCGACCAGAGGGAGAAGAGCGAGTGATCCCTCGATAGGGAGCACGAGCGATGCAACCAACGGGAGGACAAGACAAGCCCTTCCGAAAAGCTCGTTTGCCTTTCATCTGAGCGAAGTGATTCCTCAAGGTCAGGTTAAACAAGTGAATCATCGGTTGCAAGCACGAGAGCAAGCGATCGAAAAGGAGGAGAAAGAAACACGATAACCAGATGTCGAAGCCAGCTTGAGATGAACATTAGGAATGAAAAACAGTGATTCAACGTTATGAGTACCCTCCCTTAATAAATAAATAGAATAGGGGCCAAACAATTTCCTTCAATTTGAGTAGAGTGCGTTGGCTGGAAAGTAGTAAAGTCGAAGTGAACCTCTATTTAGGAGAGATAACCCCGAACTCGAGCTACTTCATTCTCTAATAGGCTTGTTGTACCCGGTCTTGCTATTGACTCCCTAGCTAGCTCAGAAGGAATGCCTAACTCTGTTGGGACAGATTGGACAGTTGGAGCAGCCGATAAACCAGCCACAGCAGAAACAGAATGACTAGTTTCAACAAGGCGAGCAGGAGAAGCTACTCTCTTTTTAGTCGCATCCGTGGAAGGAAAGAAGGATCAGATCGTAAGCGAACAGTGGGAAGAGCGTAAGCGAGTTCAGTCAATGCAATGAAGGGTAGGAGAAATCCCGCTCAGGAAGATAGGTTTAGGAAGATGGCACCGGAAGGGAAGATAGTACTCCCCTGATGAACTCTGATTGGCCAGGCAATCGAAACTTCTTCGTCTAGTCTAGATTGGCTGTACGGGACACTGTTCTTCTTTGTTATAGGAGTCGAGGTAGCCACCACCGGCTAAAGGAAATCGTCCTTCATTCGTTTTCTTCCTCGTAGTCGTTTTAGTCCTCGGCTAAGGTATCATCAGATATAGAAGAAGCAGAGACCGGGGGTAATAGCAAAAAAGGAATATAACTCGTCCGAGGAAGTGGGCGCAGGGGGCAGTGGGGTAAGGTAATTGAAGTAACTAGCCAGTATTAAGATTAGGCATAAGCATAATAAACTGATGCATCCGAAGACGGTGAATCTAGAATAGAGGCCGGGTGGGGAAGCAAAAGATGCAAGAGAGCCTTTTTCCGGGATTGGATTTCACTCATTTAGTGCTTGGGATGCGGGCAGGCGTGGAAGATGAACATAAGAGAGCTCCGCCCTTGCCTTGCACCGGTGAACAAAAGAAAGAAAGGAGACAAGGTCGGAACTAAGACGTCAATAGCTTATTTTAAGTGACGTATTCCTGTCGGGAACAGCGAGCAAGGATAAAATGAGAGTATGAGCCCACACCCATATAGAAATCAGTCATATGCCTGATAGTCGTTATCTATTCTTTCTCAATGATAGTATTATTACCCGAAAACGATATGTACAGAGGAAGCTAGTTCTGTACTCTAGTTCTGTCCCCAAGGCGCGAGTGAAGCCCTTCTCCAGTATGGTAAAGTGAAACCGCTTCGGAGTTTATGGTTCGAAAGAAAGAGAGAATGATCAAACTCAACTAGACGGCAGTTCCTCTTGTTCAAACCTCTCTTGCCGAGTCTTCTCCTCATAGCAAGTTCCGGGAGAGCGAAACTACTAATATAATGTAAATAGCAGACGCTAGAACAAGAACGGATTGCTTTACCCGCTATAGCCAGCGACGCATCCTGCAGTGCTCCCTTCATCAGCGGATCAAGCTTTCGCAAGGCAAGGTACAGCTTTTTCATCCAAGTTCCGGGTTCCTGAAAGTCCATTCTTCAATGTTCGAGAGCATCTCGCTAACCTCGATCTACTTCCTATCAGATGCTGCAGAAACTAACTAGACTTCTCTATATATGTGAATTCACAAAAGCCAGGGGTTTCTCGTTCGATAGATCGCACTCCCTGGGCGAAAAGAAACTAACTTAAGTAAGTAGTTCAGGATCAGCAGCATTGAATTGAAACCATCCGGAAGTAGGATGAGAAACAGAGCGAAGGAATTCCTGATTTGAATCCACTAGTGCAATACTCCGAGTTGAGGGAGTTGTGATTAAACTGTTGCTAAATCTCCGGAGCGGAGTACCTCCTTAGAGCTATTGGATTTATCCTCCATACTCGACTCGAGATAATTCTACGTGATAAACAAGCACCACACTACTATATGATCGAGGCGCGGGAACAACCCCTGTTTCTTTTCTTTCCTTTCGTTAGCGACTGCTTCTTTTCGCCCAGGGAAGAGAGTTGCTTCGAGTCCACCCGCGATCTACCACTTGCACAAGGAAAAGAAGAAGCGAAATCCATTTCCGTAAGGTGTGACGCTGTTCCGTTGTTCGAAAGGAAAGCTACCTAAATATGGCATCGGTAATAGGAAATTGAACCGTCAACCTTTGCCGTATATCCCGTAGAGGAACAGAAGTACTATCCTTTCTCGGAACTACAGCAAAGGGAAGTAGGGATGGGCTTTCCTCGGATTAGTATTCGGATTTTTCAGGTCTTGCCAATGGTTCAAAAGAAGGGTTCGCACCGGCAAAGAAGAATCTATTTTCTAGTTTTATGCTTTCGTATCTAGTTGCTTACAAGATAGAATTTACTTATCGGTACCTTAATTGGAGTTAGCAGTTTGAGTTGTTAAAGTCAGGTTGCAAGCAGTAAGTGAAGTTTTCGTATCCAGTGTTGTACGATAGAGGTTAGCAAGGCAAAGCCGACCCATCGTATACAGAGGCAGGCGAGTTATCAGATTAAGAGGAAGAAAGCAGACTGCAAGGCTCGTTTACGTAGCATTAATTCCAGTTGTTAATTCTTCTTTCCACATCTAAGAATAGCAAGCTTTAAGAGCAGGAATCAGCTTCTCGTTCCGCTGTCTCGTATCAGTGGGTTTAGAAATCACAATTGCAAGCCGTATCCATAAGCGAGTAAGAATTGTAGTCACTTAGCAGATCGAAAGATAGCTATCAGTTTGATTAGTCAGTAGTTAGCTTATCGTATCTCTACTTTGAATAGCTGTTATAAGAGTGGAACTCAGCTAGAAGTTTGAATTGCAGTTATGAGATTGCAAGAGAGTTCGAGCCCGATAGAAGATTTGCTTTCAGAAATAAGATTTCCCGATTGCTTTGTCGGGTTGTGGGTTTTCATTCTTGTTTTCTGTTATCAGCTTTAGCAGCGCAGTTAGTAAGTAGATTAGAAGATTACAGGCCAAGAGTACTCAATCTTATCTTTTATGCTGTTGAATAGTATTAGGCACGGTTTGTTGTACGAAACCTGAATTGAGCCCTGTTAACTCTCTCTTTCGCTTATAAGAATAGACAGCCGTGATGGGTATGTACGAAATCCAGCAAGTAGCTGGAGTCCGTGTATTAGAAAGTAGCAACTCACTTATCAGCCTGTCGTTCATGTGTTTTAGGCTCTAGCTACAATTGCTGTTATCAGACTTGAAAGCCATGATTGAAGAACGCAAGGCAAAGCCATCGTATCCATACTTTAATTACTGCTTTGAATTCTTAATTGCGGATATGAGATAGAAAGCCAGATAGAACTGTTCAAGCCGGATATAAAACCGCAAGTCGCAGTTGTCGTATCAGAAGGTTTCTCAGGAGTTGTCGTTTCACTGGTATTAGATGGAAGATAGCAAGACAGATATGAGTTATCAGGCTAATCTATTAGCTTTATTAGTCGATACCAGTTATCAATCTTGTAGTAGTAAAGCCGTTTACCGAGTCGTAAGCCAACAATAAGATTTGCCCTTAGCTTGTTCGTACCGATATGCAAGTGGAGCTGGAGCTTATAAGTTTTAGTAAGCATATGGCTTAGTATTAAGTAGGGAAAGGAAGAATACCACTCATAAGTTTGAGAGCCAGCTATAGGAATAAGAGTTGCAGTTAAAGCTCATTACTGCTATGTCTATTAGATAGAGAGATGCTTCTCACTAGTCTCATGACCAAGGTCCAGTGCCTTAATCCCGGATCCTGCTGGTTCCACCTCCACTGCTCCTGTGGTTCTGGACGAGATTCTTGCTGTCTCAGTGGCCATGAAAGAGCACAATCCTTCAGCATTCTACTGGAGCAGAGAGAGTAAGTCTATATCATACTCAGAGATAGATCCCCCAGTGTCCTGGCTGTGGATAAGCCTTCTTGGATCCAGCTAGTTGGGAAGTCTATTCTATCTGCGAAAGGTGAGGGAAGTGAATGCAACTCTAAGAAAAAAGCTAAGGCTCGGAGCCAAACAAGAGCAATGAAAAGTGCCTCCAACAGAGGAGGGAGTTCCCCATCAAATCTAACCTCAAACTCCTAATGAATGTCCTCATAACGAACGCTAGAGGGATGAACAATATTGAGAAGCAGAGGGAAAGACGGGAGCTTATCAAAAAGAACAAAGCTTCTATTGTGGGAAAAGTCTGTGAAACCCGAAGTTCTAGAATAGAAAATGGAATGCAGAAGGGGTGTGACCTTATGGCCAACTATACTAGCTCCCCTAGAGGGATAATATAGCTCCTAAAGGATGATTGTTTATGGTATACGTAATTGGAGAATTTGACCTGGTGCTGACTTGCTGCTGTTCTGAGAAGGGGACGGACCTTGCAAAGCTTTACAAGTTTTTTTTAGATTTATCGATCCAATCTGTCTACAGATAGGCGCCTGCTGTGGCAGCAATTAATTAATCTCCGCCTTAGCATACAAGGACCATGGCTCGCAGCGGGTGATTTTCATACTGTCAGAACCGTCGGTGAAAAAATGGGAGGTAGAGTTCCTTTTTTAACAGGAGCCCAGCCTTTTTTTTTCTTTACTGTCTGCAGAATGCGAACCTGACCGATCTTCGTTCCTCGGGGCACATACTCTATTGGAGCAATCAATCCGGTGGGGCCAGACGCATCATCGGCAGACTAGATCGAGCCTTAGTTAATCCTGAGTGGATCCAAAAGCTTCATGCTTCCTGTGCGGAATATCTTACGCCGGGCTGCAGTGATCATGCCCCAATCCTCGTCTTATTCCGGCTGTCAGCTCTGGACCAAAGCCATGAAAGTACTTTCGCATGTGGGAATCCCACCCCTATTGATGTAGTGAAGAAAGCTCCCGGTCACGGGAAATCCAATGTTTCTTCAAAAAAGAATAAACTGAAGAACACCAAACTAGCGCTCAAAGCATGGGATAAGCAATCTTTCGGAAAAGCTGGAGACAGAGTGAGGATATGCGGAAATAAAGTAAATGAAATTCTATTCAAGCAAGACTTGATCCAAATGGATCCCCTCAATGCTGAGCTTGTTGATGAAGAAAAAGAGAGCTGAAAGCTGGTACAACAGTTTCTTAGTGAATAGGGGACAAGTATCTTGGCAAGAGTGAATTCAAGGGATTGTAGAGAGGTTTGAGGTCAGAAATGTGGTTGGTGTAGTTTATGAGTTTAATCACTTGAGGCAAAGAGGAAGCCTAGAAGAGTACAAGTCACAATTGGAAGAATTGAGGGCTGCCATGTTGATGTGCAATCCCTATTACGATGACAACCTTTTTCGATAAAGTTTTCTTGGGGGTAAGGGTATTGTAAATAGAGATAGATGTTTCGTCCGGCTCTGAGAAACAATTCGGCAACCCCGCTCTTCCCTTTGCCTCTTCCACATCTATTTTTTAAACTTGATTCGGTTGAGTTTGAAGCAAGGACCTAATCTGATAACGCTTTGTTCTCCAATGAATGGAGGTGGAATAATTTCTTGAGATAGAGAAAGCTACATCTCGACTTTATTTAAACGAAAGAAAAAGGTTAGTCCTGCTCCTAGACTTCCAATTCGAATAGTAGTAACGGAAAGGAACAGGTTTAGGAGAACTTTTATGTATTTCTTATAGCGATCGCTGAAAGTCAGTCAATGCCCTGGCTTCAATGAATGAAGACCGATGGGCTACGAAGTGGAGATGATGTCGTCGTGTCATTGCTCGTGATGTCTTCACCAGGATTTTACTTACCAATGTGAAAGGTACCGTGCCAGTGGTTCTATCATTTAGATAGAGAGTGATCTTTCCTTCTTGTCGAAGAAAGATATGACGTTGGGAAGGGACTAGAAACGTTTTCGTAGCCTTGGGGCATCCTGTATTCAAGTGAAGGAATTGGTCAAGTCCGCTAGCACCCTCGGTGTCATCTAATTATGCAACGAAGGTCTATTCTTTCCCGACTCCCCCCTTGCCCTGCCTCAACCTTTCAGTGACGACACAACCGGCATTTTTCATCATCTTATCCACATCACTACCACGGTCCGCTTCTAATAACCTCTTTTCAACCGCACTGCCTTTCCTCAAATTACGTCTTTTTCCAGATTTTGGGCCTTATGCTCACGCGATTAACCACATGACAAGCCGTATTGACCGCCTCAGCCCAAAACTCCTTTGGCACATTCTGGCTTTTTAGCATGCTAAAAAAATGTCGAGTATAGTCCGATTCTTTATCTCCGCAACGCCTTCTGAGGTTAATATGGCGCCGGCGCCGAATGCCATGTTCTTCACAAAAAGCTTCAAATGCAGCAGATAGAAACTCGCCGCCTCGATCTGACCTAAAAAAACACCTTAATAGTTTGGCCCCTTGCAGTTGTCTATCTGATCTGATGAAAATAAGGGAACAATTGCCAAGGAAGGGGTATCCATACCAGTTTTCATACCATTTTCTTTGCTATTTGTTGGACGGTTTAGAAAGAGCGGAATAGGATTTTTGATTCTAAATAAGGCTTTTTAGAAAACTTTCTGGTTAATATCATCTTTCGTTTTCTATGGAAAATCCAGATAACAAATAATGCTGTTTTCCTTCATCCCCCGGAGGGCGAGCCCGGATACAGAGATAGAAGGTGTACTAGGGGATTAGGTTAGGTAGCTGGTTTCGAGGTAAGGTCGGGGCGCTACAGAAATGGCAGATACTACGTTCTCCCGCCTTGATAGTAGGTGTGTTCTGTTCTGTTCTGGTAGAGAGCTCATTAGAAGTCGATAAAAGCAGGTTTCTGGCTCTTTCTTTGCCGTAAGGTTGCGAGTTGGACAACTATCATAGCACTAGCTTAAACAGATCTCTACCGCCTTAGCAATTGAAAGCAGGAGAGGCAGTGGCGTTGCCCTTAATGTAGCAAGAATCCCTTATCAAGCAAACCCGGCACTCCTTAACTTTAACTAACAACTGTTCAGTTGAAACAAAGTAGGTGGATCAATAGAAAGCCTCTTCAACATCGGCCCTCGTCATCAAGAGCAATCTGATCTCGCTTTGATTCAAAAACAATAGGATGACCAATAAGATATGGTTACTGGTCTAGTCTGCTCATTTTACTTTCGGAGGAGAATGGCTTGTCTTTTTTCTTAGACTTTAGGGAGCAAGCTAGAATCCTGCTTTTCCCAAAGAGAGTGGGATGCGTCTACCAACTTGTCCTCTCAATTGAATGTTACCAACTTGTCCATTAATAGTAAGGAAGCCAGGTATATCGGGACGGGAACTTATCGATACCGATAGAGTAAAAGTCTTGATTTGCCTAATACGGATATTGAACGGTATTCAGCGAGGGCTGCTGTCATTTCATTTCTATCACGTAATGCAAGAGAGCCAGCAGTATCCAATCCAAGGAAAGTGAACCTCTAATTAAGATAACATCCGCCATCGTTGCCAGATTTTCATGGTAATGATGCTGCACCTGGATGCGGTGTAAGACAACCTCTTCATGCGCACCCTCCTACTTCACTGCTTGCCAGATAGCCTGAATGCCTGATAGTCTGATGTATAGTTTATAAAAGCAAGTCGTTTTTTCAAGACATTTCATGCAAGGGTAGAGATAGACAATGGTCGTGCTATTAGCCATGCCATGATGGTACGCTAAGTATAATTCATTCAACAAACGAAGGGTCAGCAGATACCAGAGAATAGGGCTCAGCAGATGTGGATTAATTCATGACTCTAGTCAATAGAGGGAAAAGAGTAGAGAGTGCCGAGCATTGTGGAAGTTCACCACTTGCTTTGGTTTCGAAATTTAGGAAGAGAAGGGCGATGGATGTGTAGTTGTTGGCTGAAACTGCTCCTTAAGACATGGAACAAGGCGCTTGCGGCATTGCTGGTTACCTCTTTGCTGCTAATGTGTACAGGTTACGGCAGAAATCGGGCTGACTTCTTTGCCCTTTACTTTTCGTAGTGTAGCTCGTCCCTGCAAAAGGCATTTGCAGGTGACCCTAATTTCGGTCTTCTTCCTGTTCCTGTGTCCTTAACTAGATCTGGGTATCCTCGTATCATTCCCCGTTTTAATCGTAAGATGAATTTTAGGCGTGATGACAAGGACGCAAGCGCCTAACTTTCGGCCTATCTACTGTTTTTCCTGTAACCGCTTGAATTGGTGTTCGTTGCTTGGGTATCAGCGGGGCCGTGCCCGCCCTATGATATCCTGAAGTCTTCGCAAGCCCCACAGGCGGACATAAATATGCTTAACACATTCGGGGTACGAGGTGGTGGATCCGCAACCCACAGTCGAGGGTGCAGACTTGATTGCAGGTACGCTTTTGAGTTCGGGTTATACAGCTTACGCCCTTATAGATAGCGGGGTGAGTCGGTCGAGAGTGTCCCGTGCTTTTGCGGAGAGGAGTAGGTGGGACTTTTAAAATCCCCTTTCAATTGAGTGGAGGGGAGTTGAGCTACCAAGATGGGTATAGCAGCTACCTTTACCGATTGACCTAGTTTGATTCTATCCTGCACTTAGTTAGGAGATTGGGATAATTGAGCGAAGACAGAGTGTCTCTGATATCCAATACCTAATATATTAGAATTTCCAAAGGAGAAAAATACAGGGTTCTTTGCCTCCCTCCGTTGGAAGTTTCCTCGCATCAAGGCCTGCCTGCCACAGGTAGTTAGTT
>Ga0209372_1000410_pt1 | contig 22222 bp, 13 predicted proteins | sample AgamicAtPe_FD_187170 | JGI IMG/M metagenome (GOLD analysis project Ga0209372, IMG submission 187170) | Agave microbial communities from Guanajuato, Mexico - At.P.e (SPAdes) (version 2) | ecosystem: Host-associated > Plants > Phyllosphere > Phylloplane/Leaf | place: Guanajuato, Mexico | collected... | reverse complement strand
CGGCCAAGCTCCTTTGAGGGCGGAGAGAGAGCAAAGGCAACTTTGTCGCTTAGTCCCGCCGGCAACTGTAACAGGAAAAGAGTTGTGCAATCTGGCCAGCAAAAGCACCGTAAAATGGTTTGCTGGCGCCTAAAACCTCCGACTCAGAAAGTCTCTGCTCTAAGTAGACATGATTTCACAGTTTGAGAGGATTTTGCAACACTAACTAATGTCCTGCAAACAAATGTCCCCACCTGTGAGCTCAATGCGCGCCTCCACAAGCGAATTGCTCAACAAGTTAAGGTTCAGCCGCAGAGTGTTCTTGTGTTAGGTGGTGGTCAAGGGAGTAAGTTCAGTTTAATACCCTGTCGCAGTCTCCTCGTACGGTCGCTGAAACAGAGACCCTTCAACTACTTCCGAGTTGAGCAATCACAGGGTTTAGCCTAGAAAAGAATCACTAAAGGTGAACTGTTATTGGCCTTTAAGTTAATGGACTAGCGACAAGAGTTTCACAGGTAGGAGGAGAGAGGGAGAGAGGAAATCTCTTCGGCCATTCAATCGTGAATGATTTGCAAAAGTATTGAGCGCAAATATCTCGCCTCATAAGTCACCGAGCTGCGATCATTAACAGGCTGAACCTTCGCCCGCTTCGATTTCTCCCTCGCTGTTTCAACCAAAAGGCCCAACCTCTCGCATTCGATTAAAAATAAAACAACCTCATCCATTAGGTCGTCACTGCCGTATATCAACTGCTTACAGTGGCTGTCTAGGAGGCTCAAGATTACTCGCTTTACGTGAAACCAAGTGTTTGTATGCAACCTCTCCTCTAATGGCTCCAAGCTCCTGAATATCCTGTCAAGTCCAAATTGATAATTGTGTTTAACGCAGTATAATGTTCCGATAACAATGTTCACGATGCACAGGTGCTGCGGTCTCAGCGGTACCTGTCGAGTGGCGAGCGCTGGGTTGGCAAAGCAAGCAGGACTTCGGAGGCTGGATTCTTCAGCTTCAACCTTCTTGATGAGCGCCTCTGCGCTTGCGTTCTTCCCAGTCAACACGTAGGCCACGCAAAGGTTGCCCAAAACTAGCGGGTCTACGCAAAGCAGACTCTGGCCATCCAATTCATGTAGCAAATCTTGGTATTGGCGTAGACAGTCTGCATATCTATCTTCCTGCATGTAAATAGTGTGAGCAAGATCCTCCTTGAAGATCACCTCTTCCTTGCAAACCGGTTCAACTTTTTTGAGGAGCCTTTCTAAGGCAACGTATTGGTCGCTGTCCCAGAGTATTGAGCCTTGATTTGTGGCGACAATCAAAACTAAGTCTTGCACTTGTGACAGCTTTATGCGATTCTCGTTTGTTTGTTCTGTCTCGTTGTAAATCTGTTGCCATTCAGCGAGCAGATGGTCAAGGAGACTGTCTAGTTTTCTATAAGAGATTTCGGCAGAGTCTGTGCCCCGTTCAGCTTGTATCTCAAAGAATCTCAATAGATCTTCTTGAACAGATTGTTCCAACTTGCCTCGGTTTGCCATCATATACTCTTTGGCAACTTCAAGCTCATCGCCGACCAGCAAAAGTGTCAGGGTATTCTGGTAAACTTCAGCTGGCACGACACATGGTAGTGCATCGTCAGGGTGGCCATTTTTGGCCAGGTGCGCCAGATATAAGAGCTTATCAATGCTACGTTCGACATTCGTGCTCGATTCGTAGATGGCCATGTTGTGGAGGGTGACACAATCAAGTAGTTGCTCGCTCTTTATCGGTAAACTACGAAGCGATTGTTGGGCCACCTGAAAGCTCCGTTTTGTTTTGAACTCTATGGCTGATTTTAAGTTCAATCCCTCAACGATATGCGAGTCCATTAACTTCTGAGAAATTGCTGCTGATGCCTCGACACTTGTCGCAAACGTTGGCTCACTCTCAATCGAAAGCTCCGGATGCAAATCTCTACAGTTGCTGATGAGCAGGTCGATATACTTGAGAGCTGCATCATATTGGAGGAGCTTGTAATGGCACAGAGCTATATTGTAAAGCAAGTCGTTATCCTTTGGCTCAAACTCTTGCAAGATCTCAAGGGCTCCGCCAAAATTAGCCTCAGATGCTAAGCAACTGGAAATATTGAACAAGAGATCCCTTCTCTCGCTGGGATCACTCGCTTTCCTGAGCAACTTCTCAAAAAGTAGCCGGGCAGCCTTGAAGTTCTCCTGGTCGTAGAGCGCAGTTGCCTCGAGCATAACATCAACACCTGCTCCTGCATCCTCCCCCGAAATTGTATCTGACATTATGTGTTTAAGATGGTGGATTCGCCAGTCGACCCAGTGAGGATTCTCCCTCTGGCGCTCGATTTTTGTAACGTTCGTTGCCATGGTAACAAGAAATCGCATCAGTGCATTGAATTCGGACTTGAAAATTCAGCTCCCCCTCGAGGGGGATACTTCCGCTCGATCTAGACTGAGGGACGTCTTTTAGCGGACGCAATCTGACAAGTGCTGCGAGACGAAACATGCACAGGAAGAGCATGTTTCGTTCATAGTGGGGCGAGATACGACTTAAGTCTGAACAAAGTTCAGCACTGAAGATGTTTTATGGTCACCTCTTGAACAGCCGATCGAATTCTGGATCGATGAGCACTCGCAGATTTTTAGTGTTGACCGCTACAAAGTCTGAACAATTATGCTACAAGTTGTTCCCGTTTTCGAGCCAGGTGAGATCTTGTTGCGCCGTCTGGAGCTGCAGAAGGCGATCATCTTTGGCCAGTGTCTGCTGTGCCATGGTTATTCATAGGACTCCATTCCATCTAGGCTCAACACTAATTTCAGGCCAACAAGTGCAGTGAGCGCTCTCGCTCACGCCAACACTTGCTTGTCAGCGCTGGGCACGGAGACGAGGCACCACTCTGGTGGTCAAATAAACACTATGGACCAACCGCACTAGTGGTCGAGAAGGACAGGCTAGTTTCCAACAATTGCGTGCCATTGTAGACCAAACCATAATTATTAAGGATGGCTGCAGCTCTCAAGTGTGTTGTCATTCCCACATTCAATTCGAACCGACGGAGGGCGCAGCACTACGGGATGGCCTTCCTCGGCCTCTCCTACTTCTCGAGGCGCACGGAGTCGGTTTACCCGTATGGAGATTCTCTCGAGGTCGAGGATTTTGATAAACTACATGATAGTAACGCTTTCATGGCAGAGCCTGTAACTGACCGAAACGTGCTCCTTTCAGAGAAACATCTAATGCGCAGGCGGATGGAGCTTTTCATCATGAATGTACAGAAGAGTGTTTTCAGTAGCTTGAAAGAGATTGAACAGGAGGAAGCCTCAAAAGCGAGACTAGAACCTCAGACAAATCTAGCTGCGCGGCCTGGCCACAATGATAGTATACCGGCCAGCGTGGACGATATGATTGCAATTGACAGGTGGGTTCGCAAGGAAGGTGGCGGCGGTATAACTTGTGTCCTCCAGGATGGGCGCGTTTTCGAGAAGGCAGGAGTAAACATAAGTGTTGTCCATGGTATGCTACCGCCAGCTGCTGTTCAACAGATGAAAAGTAGGGGCAAACAGTTCTCTAGCTCGCTCAAGGACACCGCCCAGATACCGTTCTTCGCGGCCGGAGTCAGCTCTGTCATACACCCCCGTAACCCGAACGTACCAACCATACATTTCAATTACCGTTACTTTGAGGTAGAGCAATCGAGCGAGAGTGGTGCCAAGAACGAGAACATGTGGTGGTTTGGGGGTGGGACAGATCTCACGCCTTATCTCCTGGACGAGGCGGATTGCAAGCTATTCCATTCTGAGCTCAAGAAGGCCTGTGATAAACACGATTCAAGCTACTACGGTAAGTTCAAGAAATGGTGTGACGATTATTTCGTCATAGTTCACCGGAAGGAGCGACGTGGAGTTGGCGGTTTGTTCTTCGACGATGTTGATTATCCAAATCAGGAGAAAGCCTTTGCCTTCGTAAGAAGTTGTGCTCATCACATACTACCCTCATATATGCCCATAGTTCGTAAAAACATGCACAAATCTTTTACAGAACAAGATCGCGATTGGCAACTTCTTAGGAGAGGCAGATATGTTGAGTTCAATTTGATCTACGATAGAGGAACCAAATTTGGCTTGGTTACACCGGGCGCCAGATACGAGAGCATCCTCATGTCACTTCCACTATATGCCAAGTGGCTCTACTGTCACGAACCTGAACGAGGCTCTAAGTACTCTAAATTGATGGAGGTTCTTCGGGAGCCTAGACAATGGGTTTAATTGGATGACTAATTTACAATAAATGAACAGTTTTAAGGTTAATAATCTGTGCACTTTCTTCTCTCCCCTTTTTATAGCTGATAAATTTATGTTGATCTGATGATCAGTGTTGCTGTTTCCTATAGAATGTGATTGTTCTTGCTAGTTTTCATTTGGTTGATATCGAGTTAGCATCACTGCCGTCGTCTCCGCCGACACACGCGCTAAGCATACCTTGCATCTGAGACCATTCTTCTCTCTCTTGGGCTTGTTCTAATTTGGCCTTGTTTATTAGCTCTTGTTGCTGTTTCAGTAGTTCCTCCTCCGGTATACCGGTGTGCTCCAATTTTGTGCTCTGGCGCTTTTTCCTACCCTTACAAGCAGAATTAACTACCTCTGCCACCTCTTTATACTCTGGCCAGCCTAGTCTATCGAAAACTGCCAGTACATGATCACTTGCTATAGTTTTCTTCTGCTGCTCGTCGCAGATAACGTTCGCCTCGCTGGTGACAATATGAATAAATTCGTTACAACACCTCGATATGATCTCTCTTGTCTCATTGCTAACCCTAACATCAGGTATGATATCCTTAACAAATTTGTTTATGGCTGCACGAGGTATATTGAGGTCTTCTTCTTTGGACTCTTTATCCATCCTAACAGAAGCTGCCCAGTGAGCCCGATTCAGCTCATTTCTACAAGTAGAACATGCAATTGGTAGTACATTCGCTGTGAAGCTGAACGATTTCAGTAATATGAGGGTTCGATCTCGATGAAGATAGAATCGATAGAGTTCACATAATAGGAGATGTCGTTTTGAGTACGATCGACTGTGGTTTGTTGTTTTTGTGCAAAAAATTCAATCGCTGATCATATGATTACATTGAACGCGAGAAGGTGTATTCGTAGTTCGCGCTAGCATCAGCCGAAATTCGGCTACCGAATTGTCTGCGCGAGTGACCGACTATCGAGTGCATTTGTGACACAATTTTACGCGCAAACTTCGATTATCATTATATCCGTTCTTGGCTTCTCGTACCGGTTAGTAGTACCGGTACGAGTAGTTCACGACAAAAATAAATACTACGGAAAGGGTGTCCTTTCCTGAGCAGTGATACGTAACCAAGACACGTAATAACTGGACTTAGTAGCGCAAATATTTTCAATGACGATTCGTCTTTGCGCACTAATGTAGTCCATTGATCATACAGCTCATCACTATGCACTTGCGTCGATCAGAAGTTGAAAGTCGCGATTGTCATAACTACGATGATCATAGGTCGACGTTACCCATGGTTCGGCTCCGATCGGCGAATCTGTCGCGTATGCCTCCAAACTAGCTCACTACCTCACGCGTGAGGAAAAGAAGGCTGCGTTAGAGTCTCTAACTTAGAGATATGATCCAGAAGCGTCCAGCAATTTAAAAGTAACGATATGATCGTGATTGAGGATACCATACCTGTATCGCCGCAGTTAACCTAATGTGAACAACGTAAGAAAGGTGAACAGCGATAGGATAACTAGAATGATGTCGCCGTAGGTTTTCAAACTAGCGTCAAAGTAGAACTCTATTATTGAGGAGCGAGATTCGACTCTCTCCTCGTCTCCATTGATATATCAAGACCCCCGACTTGATCAAGCGACTCAATAGTACATGATCAGTCTGTAATGGGCACTAATCCTAACTGCCTTCCTAGGTGAATCCGCTGCGTGGGGATTTATCCAGCCCGAGAGGCTGAGAACGAATACTATTTATTTTAGTCGTGAGAACATACTGGACTACATACAAATTAGAAGATCACGGCATTGTTTAGCTGGATCAGACCCTCAATGCCGTCTCTTATCCGCCGAAATAGTGACATCTGTGACTGTCCACCACGCTGTAAACCAGATTGTCATGTCCAGACTGGGATGAGATTGTGGCAGTTCCCCATGGTAATTCTTGTTGATAGAATTAAAAGTCTCCCAATTGGTTCCTTGAGGAGAAAGCCAGTGTCTGCAGAGTTGGTCTGACAAGATAAATTTCAGCGAAGATTTCAATCGGTAGCATCCGTCTCTGAGATTTCCTTATGTTGCGTTCCTCTCTGATCGATTCTGCTGTTTCTAGGGAAAGTTGTTTGCTTGTGGTCGAATGAACTTACAGTTCAACTTCCATTCTAAGCTCAGCATTAAGGCTAATCAATTAAGCCTGCAAATCGTGGCCATGGACTGTGAACTATCTCTCTCCCTGAGGAGTAAAGTGATCGCTAGCCCCATGCCGAGGCGCCACCACAACACGTGCAGCGCGATGCAAGCCGAGGCTGGAGCAGAAAAAAGAGGGGTTTTGAGGATCGAACGAGCTCGAGAGGACAAACTGAACTCAATTGGAAGCTCCATGATTACTACCCACATGGCTCGAACAAGAACGGATCTCATCAGATTTAGTACGAGGTGCCAAATCAAAAGTCTACAAATGAAATGATAGAAGGCGCAGAACGAAGACTAGAACAAACATTGACCCCATAGAAAATGATCGAATTCCTGGATAAAATCGTGTCCAATCTAGGGGATAACCCTTATTTTGGAGCCGGTTTTGGTCTTGTGGGAGTGGGTGCAGGCTTGGCAGCCGGGAAGCAGGTTCTCTCTGTCGGCCTGATATTGTTTCGGCGTCATTGCATGATGACCCTTGAGATTACCCATCGTGATCAAAGTTACTCATGGATTCTTAACTGGCTCACGCATCACCATAAACGGGCTCAACATTTAAGCGTTGTCACCCAGTTTCATCAACGGGATTCTGGCCAATTTAGCTCCAAGTTCAACTTTGTTCCAAGCATCGGGACCCACTTCTTTCAGTAAGTGAGCGCAGTTAGGCTACGTGTGATAACATGTATGAAGTCCGACTAGATTAATAGCCTTATCTTTAACCTAGGTTCAACAATAAATGGATGAAGGTCGAGCGGGATAGGCAACAGACTTCGGTGGATATAAATATGGGGCATCCATTCGAGACGATTAAATTCACCTGCTTAGGTAGCGATAAGAAGATCTTTGTTGACATGCTCAATTATGCCAAAGATCTCGAGTCATCGAAGCACGATGGAAAGACTGTGATATATGAACCGAGAACCAGCGACTGGGCACCATTCGGAGAACCACGGCGCAGGAGACAATTCGACTCTGTGATTCTAGACGACAATGTCGCCGACAGGATCTTGTCAGACGTTCAGGAATTCCTAGATTCAAGGGACTGGTACTCTCAAAGAGGTGTCCCCTATAGACGCGGCTACCTACTACACGGGCCACCTGGCTGCGGGAAAACCTCGTACATCATGGCACTCGCAGGGAAGTTACAATATGATATTTGCCAGATGAACCTCAGCAATTCTGCCCTCTCTGATGAGCGACTAAGCTACTTGCTCAACGTGGCGCCACCTAATAGTATCATACTCCTCGAGGACATTGATGCTGCTTTTCTGAGCCGTGAGGACACCGACATGATGAAATCTGCCTACCAAGGACTTGGGAGAGTCACGTTAAGCGGCATCCTTAATGTTTTGGACGGTGTTGCCTCCTCCGAGGAGAGAATTTTATTCATGACAACCAACTACCCTGAAAAACTAGATCCCGCTTTAACAAGGCCGGGTCGAGTAGACATGAAGGTTTACATCGGCTACGCGTCCAATTCACAGCTCGCAAGGGCGTTCGAAAAGTTCTATCCACCGGAATTGAGCGGGCTGGATGGGAACTCGTTCGTTAAGGCTGTCGATGCAGCGAGGAAGCAAATCAAGCTGCCCAGGAGGAAACGTATAGAGCTCAGTATGGCCGACGTTCAGTCTTACTTCCTATTCCACAAGGATCGACCCCAAGAGGCTGTTGACCGGGTGGAGGAACTACTAGCAAGCAAGGCCAACCACATGATGTCTAAGACAACGGATACCTCTGGAGCATGAGCTTGTTGAGCACTTGTTTACCTCCGTGGAGTAAAAGTAGCTGAGCTGGTAGATGGGTGATGAACTAATTTCCTTTATTGATCAGCTTAAATTATAGACGGGTAAAGCATAACCCTGATTCTGTTGCCTATAGCTTGGGATGGTAGGTTTCTCTTGAACTTGGCCCTCACAACACCCGAGTTACCATGTGTTCGTGTGACCTTTCCCCAAATCACTCTCTTCTTAGCTCGGAGACCCTCCTGCTTGATGAGCTTCTTTGTCTTTGCCCTGTACACGTAAGCTGCTCGTTTGCCCAGGTAGAACTCAGCATCTTTCTGTGAGATGCAACCTTCAATTCTGAGAAGGGCTGTATGACAACGTTGCTTGCGAAGCGATCGCTTGTATCCAAGGAATACAGCCTTCGCGTAGAGTCGGCCACACTTAGCTTTTCTAGGTTTTGGGACCGGCCTCTTTCTCTTGACCGTCTTTCCCTTCTTGACCTCCTTTTCTGGTGCGCCAGCTGCAGATTTAGCCGAAGCCTTTAGGGGGGCATCCTTTTCGGCTGCCTTCTTCTTGGTGGCTACTTTTTCGGCCATATTGATAAGTGACTTCTGATCTTGCGAAGCAAGATAGGTGGTTTCACTGTGCTATATAATACAACAAACCAACGCCGCGATATTAGAGGTCCAAAGCGACGTGCTTAGGCACAAATAGGATGAATTAGCTTTGACTGCGATAGTGTCGACGCCAGGATGCCAGGAGGTGGCAAAATAGACTGAAATATTGGTTTCAGGCCCGATAAAAGATAACTCCACGCTCAAGAAATGCCGGATGCCAGCGTGCAACCCACGATTGGTCTGTGCACAACAGTCACGGCGAGGGATTGTGCGCGGCGCGCAGGCTCGGCGAGCAGCCGAGCAGAGGCGGTTATTTTGAAAGGCATCCTTCCAGACAAACAATTGCGACAACCGGCGGCGGGATCAAACCAGCCTATATTCAAGGGACAAAACCCTTATCTCCCGCATACCAGGGGCTTACATCTTTGGCCACTATTGATACTAGCAAGTGAATGCCCTAACTGTGCTCTGTTCTCCAACTAGCAAAGTATCACAGAGCTGGCAAATGTTTTTCTCATCAATTTGCCCGAATTTGAGCATAACGCTTCTAAGGCCTAGTTCCGACTTGCAACTTCCAGAGTTCCACCAAAGTAACGAATAGAGAGCAGAACCATGTTAGTCCCACTGATAGCTCGTTGAGCTTCAATTTATTTCTCTTTTTGTAACAAACAATGCCAAATCGACCGTCCAACATAAAACTGGCGGCAGAAATTAGCCGCCCATGGTTAGTTTCACTGTGGCACTTGATTCAAAGGAAACCTAATATTTTCCATTTTTATTCTTCTGCGATGAAGTAACGGAGAGAAAGTGAAGCTCAGTTAGCGGTCGAGTTTGCAACAATCGGGTTAATCGTCTTCGATAGCCGGAAAAACTTTACCCTTAACCACTTGTCGAATCCTACGACTCTTCATTCGCCTGTTCTGGAACCAAACCTGATTGACAGAGTTTTACATGTTAATTGAAATCTAAACAATCGGAAACATCTCAACGCCACTGAACTAACCTTCACCTGACGTTCGGTCAGTTGGAGTTGGAGGGAAATTTCGTAGCGTCTTAAGCGGGTCAAGTACTTGGCCGCCCGGAACTCTTGTTCCAGACTATTGATTTGGCTCTTCGTGAACATAGTTCGATCCTTCCTACGTCTCTGGTTGAAGTAGTTCTTACTCATTTCATGCATTTTCTCGCTCATAACAAGCTCCTCTTCTTCCATCGATGCAATACCCTCTCGTGGCTCCTCCAAAACTGGTCCCATAACATCCTGCTGATATACGACCTTGTTTGGATCGATAGGCTCGTCCTGATAAGCAGTATGAGCTCTCTCTTGAGCAACCTGTGCGACATCCTGATAGAAAGAGTTGTGATCTTGCGTCGGTATTTGCTGATAGTCTTGGTACATATAATGAGGGGCATGTGCTGGGTTCAGGTAGAGGAGATTAGATTCGTTGTAAGAACCTTGCGACTGTGGAGCGCAATTTGAGCATCCGCAATACTCGTGCTTGATATACGTTTGATTGATATCATTGGAGCCTTGAGATGAACCAAACTCGTCCATTGCTGATAGATGGAGTGGAGCTGACAACAGTGGGTTAGAATTCCATGGATCTAAAATCGAGGCCTCTAGACTCTGAATGATTTCAAATAGCCAACGTATAGTTACGAATGGCTTGCCGCTAGTGGAAGCGCCTCGGAATTAGACTGCTCTAAATGCTCATGCGCATAGCTACAGGTAGCTTTCGCTTTGTAAATTTATTGTAATTGTAAAACTCTATCTGTGGCTCATCCGAATGAGAGTACATGCGATTCAAGATTTTTTAAATTCAATAAAACACAACTAAGAGTCTCACTAAATTTTGGAATTGTCATTAGCAAGGTACGATTCTTGCTTAAATGCCAGTCTGGTCGAATTTGATCGTCTTTAACTTCTAGGTCCGCTTTGTCAACCTGTCGATGAACGGGTGCGCAAAAGCCAGAGAAGCCAGCCTCTCCAGCAACGTCCCTTTCATCTTTGCTCGTCTCGGAATTGTTTGAGTCGCTTGATGTGTAGTAATAATAATCGGATCTGAAGGACTCCTGACATCCTGAGATATAAACGTCTGGGATGAAATCGATGACATGAGGATCGTCATCCTCGTAGGGAACGCTGTAAAGATTGTCAGGAGCACTTGGAGCACTGTTGCCCCACATGAGATGACATTTCATTATTTCAATGGGATCGTCTAGGGCGCTAAACTTTCTTATAATGTCGATGTTCTGCCCGGAGGTTGCTAATATCTCAACATTATCATTGTAAATAGCATGATGAGGATTGGACGTACAATTGAAGGTGGAAAACATGCATGATTTTGGAAACATGCAAGGGTGAAATGGCTGCTGAGGCATTAGATGCGAGGAGGGATCTGATGGTCCTGGCATCACGTCGACATTGATGGTTTTTGATAATTGAGCAAAGAAGTCGTCCATATATTTGACAGCTTGGATGGAGCTGCTATATGGCTTCACTTGCCTCGATTGTCGCATCCTAGCAGCTAAATCTTCTCCTTGGCTACCTATCTCCTCGGTCTCGTCATACCGATCATCTAATAAACTATCCCCAACAACCAAAATCCGTGACACTCGAGAACTTCTCTTGTCTTCGGCAAACTTGCCTCCTCCCCAAATGAAGTCAATCAAGTCCTGTAGTGCCCTGGTTAGGGTACTCTTCTTGCCCATTCCCTGATGAAAACCTAGGCCTGACACGAGCATTAGATATATAGAGTCTCCATTTGCTCTTAGCGGCCTGGCTACCGTTAAGTCAGTTGATTTTTGTGAAATCGTCTCGTCATATAAGATCAGCCGATTTGGTTCAGCGTAACAAACATCATGGACTAGAAACTGGCTCCCATTTTCGAGTGGAATTCCGAGCAGGGCAACAATTATTCCAGTAACGAACCTCTTGGGGTTTATATTGCCAACCAAAGAGATAGATTCATCTACATCCTCTAGAACCAAGGTGTCATCTTGACTCGTGTAGTGACCATGATAGCGATCGATTTTGACATGAAAATTTCCTTGACTTAACTCCCTAACAACATCTGGTTGCATCTTCATCCTCTTAAATATTGTTCCTATGACTATACATTCGTTCGCTCTACTTCTACCAGGCACATGCGGAATGGGTGCTTCAATCATTGAATTGCGTTTATCTATGGGAGATTCGGATATATCTGACTCAATATCCTCTTTTTGTGTGGACGTCTGTGGGTAGGGACTTTGTTTAGTGTCTTCTGATGATCGACGTAACCTCTTGGAAAATTTAAAACTGCCTTGCGACCCATCATGCGATTCTGGCGGTGTTGTTGACTGATTTGATAAAACTGCCTCAATATCGTCATCTAGTTCATAAAAGGTGGCGACTGATGCAAGCGCGACTAGGCTATAAATCGGTATAGACGGATCCCATTTCGACCTGCAATTGAACTCCAAGAAGGGCTTTGTTTTCTCTAATCGTTTGCAATAATAGTGAGAGTATTGTTTCGAAAAGTCACAATCCAGTAGGAATCTAGCGTTCTCTGACTGGTAATTGCATTGGGCTCGTTTCAGCTTGACCTCTTGTGTCATCGTAGGTGAATAGCAGTAACATTGAGAGCAATCGCCATGGTACAGGCAAAAAATTTATAAGAACCTGATAACTTATTTCTTGCCATCAAGCCGACAATTTAACTATGATGCGTTCGAGCAAACAAACAAGCCATCTCTTCTACTAAACTCGGAGAGTTAGTGTGCTGCTGGAAATTCGCGCAGGTGAAGCATCACAGGGCGAGTGAACTTTCACTCATAAAGTAAACGTTAGTCTGTGAAAACCAAAATAAATACCAAGTATCGAGTGGTGGATACGTATACAAGTAGTCTGGCCTCTAGAGAGTTTCTTGATGGTGCTCAATATGATGGAGACAGGTTCGATAGCCATCAGTTTGGCCTTACTTGTCGGACACACATCACCATAATCTAAGGCCGCTAGTGTAACCCTTCCCCTCTATCAATCCTCATCATGAACGGAGCGTTACGCTTCCTCTACTGATATCGATTGACGGGCAGGATCGAAGTTAGACAGACGCCATTTGATGAACAAGTCCACGAAAGAATGAGCCCATTTTAATCATTTTAACGCAGCCCTCAGCCGATGGAAGGCTCACGTGAGCAAGGTCAGAAGAGCTGTTGAGAGTCACCGTCCAGTTCCAAGGGACCAGACATCTGGTAACTCCTTTGTTGCGGGTCGATAGTCGCCTGGCTACTTTCGAGGTAGTGATGCTCAATGAATTTGCCGCATACACTACTTGTTTCAGGAGGCCAAGACCAGTTCGAGTAATGGTATGTTCTTGACGATCATAATTACGAAAACGCGTGCATCAAAGCCAACAGCTCGGCGCAATGTGAGTCCACTTCGCCCATAGCGCCGCACCTCGACCGGAACTAATGGCTACGTTACACTTTTGCGCTAGTTTGCCGAGATGGGGCGGCCACAACGGATGCGCACATTTTGGAGCCAACGACCGAATGTTCTACACGGGGGGAGCGAGTACGCGATCGAGCAGGTAACTCGATGGACTAGCGACTCTGCGGCCGCTTGCAATGTTGATAACTTTGGTGGCGTAAATTTAGCTCGCACTAAATCTGCCGGCACAACCCAGCTACCCTGTTGTCCGGATTCCGCGATTCTAGTCCCCCATGGCCAATATTATTATACCCTTGGACGAGAGCGTCCAAGCTCAAAAGCGGTCAACCAGACGACGGGCTTCGGTCTAAGTGTGGCCTTTTTACTTTATTGCCGGCACATCCACGAGCGCAACCACCGTATCCCCGAAGGCTGGCTTGACCGGAATAATTTGGCCTCCAGATCAACTAGAGCAGCATGGGCCTTCGATGAGAGCACTGTTTGCATGTATGCCGGCTGAATAATCTGGCTGATTTATGTTAATTAGGACCGGCCTTTGGGTCCCCCGAGCGAGTGGATTGGCGCGTGACGGTTCAATTGAGGTGACGAAGAGGAGGATTGGATCTTGTTGCGTGCGCACCCTTGCTAGCCCCTAAAAGTGATAAAATGTCACGAAATAGGTCCGAAAAAGTTGCTTTCGTGCGTACTAATTTTGCTTTGGCGTGGGCGGAGTCTGGCTCGCGAGCTCCAACGGCGGGCGCCGCACTAGTAACCTGGGGCGCAGATTTCACTTGAGCTGCTATGGGATGTGCTCAGAGTTGTGGGAGCTGCGCCAGAAATAGGGATATAAGAGTTGAGAGTAAGGTTAGAAAATCGCAGAAAGTGAATGATGCATCAATGATTAGCAACAGAGATGAAAGGAGACAGAGCGTCCAGTCGAGCTCTCCTATGATGGCCTCGCTGATGCAGGGCAGGCGAGAAATTAGGTCGGAAAGGATTGAGACGAGCAGCCAGGTTGATGTTCAATGCACACTAATCGGCCAGCAAACGAGCGAAATCTTTGACACTAAGATCGATGCTGGCAAAACTCTGAACTCTTCCTCAGCTGGGGCCAGACGCGAAAAACTCAAGCCTCGTTCCTGGAACTCCAAACGGAAACGGAAGAAGTCTTTCGACAAGGTTGACGATAGAAGCACAAGCAAGATGCTAGCGTCTGGCTTGAGTCCCGATGCTAAGCACACTACCCAAGAGCCAGCCGACACCTTTGACTCCTCTCGGAGCTCCAATAAGAGGTCAGAAAAGGATACGTTGATGGACGGAGGAAAGGGTTCAGAGATTAGAGCCAATGAGCGCGAGAACGAGGTTGTTCTGTTCACCAGTATCCAGCAGCTATGTAGCGAGATTGTACAGACTAGATTGCTGGCAAAGGCGGCACGAATTGGTGAGGAAAGGGAGAGACAAGTATTATGTTTGTTTGTATTTGGTCGTCCAGGTTCTTGCAAAGGCGAGATTGCGTTCGAGTTGGTCCAACACTCGGCTCTACTCGCCGCCCTTGGCCAGAGGGAAGCCAGCGAGATGTCCGACTGCCCTCTTTATCATTATATTGACGTTGCCACAGTTATAGTTGCAAACATAGATGCTCGAATTCGGGAGTACAATTCTTTGGTGGCGCAAACTTTGCGCGTCAGGAAAGAGCAGCTAGCCTTGAATGCGAAAGCAATCGGTGGTACTGACGGACAAAGCGAGGATCTGGATTCAAGGGGCGAACAGGAGGCAGAAGTCAATGAGAGTTTAGAGACAACAGGTGAAACTTTGGCAGATGAGAGAGCCTCTGTGGGCTCAAACTCGGCCGGATTTGATGCAACGAAGCAGCAGCAGCAGCAAGAGGAGAGTTTGGTTGCTGATGAATTTGGGCTCATAACTTTGAGCACAAAACAGAGATCGATACTTCAGCTAAAGTTGATGAAATACTTTAATTCGATCACCTCAAAGTGGGTGCTTGGTTTAATTCAGGCTGAGATAGATAATCTCGAATTAAGGGTGAAACAAAACTCGCATTTAGCCCCCAGAAAGAGAGTTTACCTTATCAACTTGGTCCCAAATCAGCTTAGCTTGTTCAAGTCGTGCCTTTACCTGCAACAGGACTTGCCAATCAAGGAGTTCAAGTATCCGTTCGAGGCGATAAAGTTTGAGCGCCGAACAAACATCAAACTGATGACGAGCGAGCGAAGGATTATTGGCGACCAACAAACTCACTGCCCAAAGTCGAGCTCAAAATTAACAAACCTTAGGCTTCCCATTTTAGGAATTAATTTTAACAAAACATCCAACGGCCAACAGGCGAAGGGTTCCGCTGGCAAGCAGAATGGATTTGAAAAGTTGAGCGCAGATTTGGTTGAAAGTGGCGATGGAACAAACGAGAGATTAGTTCCAAAATATAATGATAATTTTGCGCGACAATTCAAGTGCATGAACAAGCTCATTGAGATGAGATACAATCCAATCCAGAATTACAATTACGCAAACGACCAAAGTCACGAGAAAGTGCTTTGCAAGCAATGGGCGCCTCGAGCTGGAAGTGGACAAGTTTGCTCGCCCTTGTTGGTGGTGGAGGAGGAGGAGGAAAAGTGTAGGGTGGCCTATGGAGATGGAGCAGCAAGTTTCAAGCTGCGTCCTGGGGCCAGGAGCATGAGCTCCTCGATGCAAAACCTTGAGGCCTCCTGTAGGCCCGCCGATGCTTATCCCCGTCTCTCCCTTTCGGGCGGCCAGTTCATGGACAAGCACCGAGCTCAGGTTGCGCCCTTGCAGGTGGCCTCCTCCAGCTCGAGTGTGGTTTCCTTTGCCACGAGCGACGCTGAGCCCGCAGAGGCCGGGCGGCTTGAGTGGCTAGGGCCAAAGGATCGGACTGGATGTCCAATCAAGCTGGCCATTGGAATTGAGCTGCTCGATTCGAGTGTGGCCGCGCAGAGGCAAGAGGCAGGCGACAGATTGTTGGCGAGTCAGAGGCGGCCGCCAAGCTCGGCCGCCCACCTGGATGGGTCCGCCTTGAGCGCGGGCAGTCTCTTCAGGAGCCGATCGAGTTGCACAAACTCAGCCCCAACGGTGGTTTACCTGGAGCCAAAGGAGGCGCGCTCAGGCTCGAGGTCGCCGCTTGCTTTTGCGCGCCACCGCAAAGCGCGCGGCATGGATTCAAGATACCAGCTGGTGCCAGTGCGGATTGCCTACGCAAACGAGCAAAGCCGAGTCGCTTACGAGGTGCGGAAGGTTTACTCGCGTGTGCTGAAGTTGAAGTGTGATTCGGACCTAGAAAGACTCATCAAGCTCATCGGCCGGCTCAGAGGTCAGCTAGCTTGCGACTGCGAGAGTTGGCTCTACGAGGCGATTGGAGAGCGCGCAAAGGAGCGGCTCGGCCCACCAAACGGCCTCCACAGAAGGGACCCTACGGAAACTGGCCAGCATCACAGTCCAGGCCACTCGAGAGCCGGCGAGCTAGCTGGCCTGGACCTGCGCAAGCCGGCCAGCCTCATTGTGTGCGTTGTCCGGGTTGATGTTGGCCGGACTTGTTTGGACGGCTTTCAGTGCGCTCCTAAGCTCAGATTTGTTGGACCAGCCGACCTGTTGGAGGAGCAAAAGAAGGGGGAGCAGCGAGGAGGAAACAAGAGTTTGGTTCCAATTTTAACCTTAAACGATGGCTCAGCTAGGAGGCCGGCGCCGGTTTGCGATGAGACTCGTCCAATGTCCGCGCAGAGCCCACTGAAATCGGGCGCCCAATGCAAGACTCGCAGACACGTCCAGTTCCGTTTGAGCCAGTCGCCAAACGAGCCCGCCTCTGGTGGCGACAACTCGGGCCCCTTGGCCCAGCTAAAAGCGCAACACAGACGCTGGATTGGGGAGAGCCTATTCGTTTGCTGGGAGGAGGAGCGCGCAGGTAGCAGTGCGGAGTTGGTGGTCGCGCTGCTGGAGTTTGGCCTTGGACTTGGCGGCGAGTAGCCGTTTCTCTCTCCCTCCGATGATGTCTCAACTAGAAAGGCGAATAAAGGACCTCCCTTTGGATGGCTTGCGAGATGGGCACTTAGAGAGGCGAGCTGTTGGCCTGGCCTGGACTTGGGTGGTCCAAGGATCGTTGGTGAGACGATGGCGGTGTCTGCGCAGCTTGACGGATGAGAGAGGTTAGGATTGAGCGAGCGCGCTCGCAGGTAGCAAGCGGACAAGAGCGCGACGGGAGCAGAGACGAGTGCGGCGAGAGCTAGAGACTTGCCTCCTGGCTGAGAGATGGAGATTAATTGATGATTACACAATCGCCGGTTTGTGTTGCCCTCTCGCTCTGGCCGCAAGCTCGGCTTTGCGGCCAGAGCAAAACAACGCAGAAGCCCAGCGAGAGGCCAGGTAAGTGTAACAAGCTCGCTTGGAGCGCGCAACTTCCTCCTCCCCCAGCTTCGTGTGCGCGGCGCCGTTTTACAAAAATGTGAAGAAGGAGTTGGATTGTTTCTGGCCGGAAGAGTTGTGGCTTGCAATTGCTATTTAAACAGATGATTTGCGAGCAGAGGAGAGTTCTATTTTTGTCTCTGCGGCCGGCTCGAGTTGGCCTGCGAGCGCACGATTGGAGGAGAAACGGGCAGCAACAACAATTGATGCCGCCGCAGCCGCAGAAGGAGGAGGCGGATCCGCCTCTCGTCTGCAGGTGCAGGTTTGCGAGGTGCGCACCTGGTTTCCGGGCAAGCGGCTTCAATTATATAAGCGCAATTATCGCCTCCCCCTTGCGGCGTCGTGGCGGCCGGCGGAGGGGAAGTTGAGGAGAGGAGAGTGGAGTTGAGTTGAGTTGAGTTGGTCGGTTGGCCGGCGCGAGCGGGCGGACAAAGTTCAATGGCGGCCATTGTTGTTGCGGCCGGCTGCTTGCGTGAGATTTAATCGGATTTTGTCACTGTCGCCCACTGTTTCAGCGTTGCGCGAAACTAACCTGATTGCGGCGCCGACTTAATCAAGAGCCGCGCGCCAGCCGAAGCAGCAGAAGCAGCAGCAGACTCTTGCGTGCCTCCGACTATTTCAAGCACAAGCAGCTCTAATTTCCATCCACCCATTTCCGCCACTCAACTTCCGCACTCGACTTTGGTCCAGCACAGATGCTGGCTGGCTGGCGAGCCGATTTGAGTGGACAGCTTCTCGCCTTGAAGCCGCTGGCTATTGGCCGCCCGCTTGCCGGCTGCCAGCCCCCCTCTTGCGCGCCCGGCCGCGGGCTTCGCTTCCAAGCGCAACCTGATTGGGCTCCTCCATTGATTGGCGTGGGTATTGTTGTAGTTAATTTGAGGGCAGCCGTCTAATTAGGGCGGCGCATTGGCCAGCGGGAGTTGGCTTCCTTCTCGAGCGGTCAGCTTGAGCCGCGGCGATAACTTGGCTGTGCTTGGTGCGCGACAAACGGCTCTTGCGCGCCACCCTCTGCGCAGGTGAGCGGCCGCTCTTGCTTGCAAACGTGAGCGCTTGTAACGGGAAGCGCGCCGATCGGCTTGCCAGCGAGGCGCCATTTGCATATTATTCCAATGCACACTCCTTTCGGCACCTCTCTCTCTCTCTTGGATCACGACTTGCTTTTGGGCCGCGCAAAATGCGTGCCACCTCCGCCTCGACCCCCTCTCGCTGGCCTGGTGGCGCCGCCGCCGCCGCCGCCGCTCGGCCAACAATGGATGGTGAGCATGCAAATATGCAAAGGCAACCCTCCGCTGGCCAACGGACGCCCGAATGCGGTGGCCGCGCAAGCTTCGTTTATAAATAGAGACACTTGCTTTGTTATTGGCCCTGATTGATTTATTACTCTGCTTGCTGTCGGCGGCGGCGGCGGCGGCCAGCAAGAGCAGCGCCGAGAGATGGACTTCGGCGCTCAATGGGCGAGCGAGAGGGCAAACCAATTCCATTTTGAGTTCGAGCTAGCGGATGATTTACAATTCGAGCTCGGTGATTTATGGTCGATTGAAGCCACTGGTCTTGGCTTGCTCGCCGGCCGGAGAGGGCCAAGCCGAGCCCAACGCGAGCGGGCGGGCGGAAGAGTGCGCGAGGAGCGCGAGAGAGAGAGAGAGAAAGAGAGAGAAGGAGAGGGGCACAGGTGTGTGGTGAGGCTTGCGATCGCTTTATTTGGGGGCCGCAAAGGTTAATCTAGTGCGTGCAATACAATAATAACAATAACGCTAATCATAATACTCCCGCTTGCCGCCAGCTCAAATCTACAATGGCAAGCGAGCGTCTAATTTTTGCATTTGACCAACAACAATGGGCGAGCCGAGCGGCGCCTCTCCCGCCAACCAGCTGGCTTGCCTCTCGCACAAGGAGCGCGATCGCTCAGATTGTCCGCATGATGTACCAGTTCTGGTTCTGCGAGGCGGCCGCCTTTGCGCCCGACGAGCGAAAGTCTTCGCTCGAACCTGAAGCTGAATCGTCGATGGAGGACTCATAAGTTTGGTCCAGTTGGCTCTGGCCGCCGCCAACTGGCACAATGGTGTCGTATTGGGTTGTGATTGCGGAGGAGCCGTCGGCCGACTGGATGGAGGTCGTCTGCTGCTGGGGCGCCAGGTTTGCGCGCGCCGCCTGGTTTTGGTTGGCGCCCCCGAAGGGCGAGCTCTGGGCTGTGCTCGTTTGAACCGGCGAGTCGTCGAAGTTCTGCTGCTGCTGCTGCTCGTCCGCCTCGCTGTCGTAGCTTTGCTGTTGTTGTTGTTGCTGCTGCTGTTGCTGCAGCTGCTGCAAGAAGCCGCCGCCGGCGAGACTCTTCCTGGCCAAGCCGGCGTTCAGCGCCTGGCTGCCCGTCTGCTGGGCGCGCGACACGGCCAACTGGGCGAAGTTTGCCGGTTGCCTCTGAGACTGGGACTGGGACTGCTGCTGCTGCTGCGGCTGCGGCTGGCGCTGCTTGCTCGCGGCCACCGGCGGCGGCGCCGTCTTCAGCGGCGGCCGCACGGGCGACTCGATGAGACTGTTGACCTTCTGGTTGAAGTCCATGTTGAACCTGCGCTTGCTCGCGGCTGCCGGCGTGGCCAGCGTGGTGGTTGGCGCCGGCTGCTGGTTGCGCTGGCCCTGGTTTGAGGTCTGCGGGTCGGGCGGAGGGTTGCTTGGTTGGTTAGTGGGGCAGCTTCGAGCTCAGGGCAGTCGGGCCGAACTCAAGCCGGTCTGTCACTCAGCCGAGAGGTCGGCGCCAAGTGCGCGCAAACCGGATGACACTTGACCCAATAATTGGGCGGACTTGTTGCGCGCTGGCACCAAAGCGCGCAACTGGTTCACTCGGTGGCGCAAGTTCAACTGATCAAACAGAGACAGAGAGGAGGGAGGGAGGATCAAGCGAGCGCCTTTTGTTAGCTGACAAGCTGGCCAACATTTGCATTCTGCAACCGAGCGACCGAGAGCGAGCAACTCGAGACGCTTTGGGCGGCAATGTTGGTGAATGAGTTGAGCCGCCACCGAGAGGGCTCCTCCACGGCTCTCTATGGGCCGGCGCTCTATGGGCAACTCTGGCCGGCCCGGGCCAGCTGCTCTGTGCGCCGCGCGCAAGGCGATCGCTCCACCGCTGGATCGATTGCAGAGGCGGCGGCGGCGGCGGAAGAGTCTGCCGGCTAAACGGCTCTCGCCAGCCGTGAGCGCCGATCACGAAGTTTGCGCCCGACCGGCCAAGCTAGGCTCACCTGCAACACGACCGATGCTAGGCGGCGGCGGCGGCGGCGGCGCAAACGTTGGCCGGGTGCGCGTGACTGGCGCCGGCGCCATTGTGTTGTGCAGCCAATTCACGGATGCGAGGCTCGGCCAGTCTCGCGGGAGAGGGCCATTGTTTCAGCTTGTTAGCCGCGACTAAAGTGCAACAAATTCAGCCAACTCTACCGCGCAAACGTCTTCATCTGCGCAAGCTGCGTACTGAAAACTCTGGAGCGGCCACCAAGCGCTGCTCGCTTGGCGGGCTAATTGAATTTGGCCGAGCGAGCGGGCCGGCCGGTCACGTTCTCGCGCCACTCTCTGACCAGAGAGAGTGTCTCCAAGCGCACGCCCACTGCGGCTCGCTCGCCAGGTAGCCGGCCGGGCGCCCTGTGGACGCCAACGCAAGTTGCGAGCCGCCGATCGGCCAGATCCAATGGCCACGAGTTGGGCCGCTCGAAAGCCAATCCTGGCCTTCAAGCGTTTGGGACAATCGAAGGGCTGACACCATGGACAGGCTCACTCACCTTTGCGGGGCTCGGCGTGTCGAGCGCGTTGTTGTTTGCCGCCTGCGCGTTGCCCGCCGCCGGCTGAACCGGCCGCTGCTGGTAGTCGTAGGTGTCGCGCGCTCTGAGCGGCGCGAAGGTGGCGCCGCTCTGGTTCGCGCCCAAGCTCGAGCTCGAGCTGCCTTGCGCCTGTCGGTCGGCGGCGCGCGAGTTGTAGGCGGGCGTCTGGGCGCCCCCGTTGGCTTGCGTCTGCGTCTGCGGGAGCTCGAAGTCGGCGTCGTTGGCGCCGTATTGCTGCTGCTGCTGCGCTGGCCGCGCTCTTGCGTCGTCGAATGCCGCTGCGGGCAGGGCGGCCGCCACCCGCGTTTGCTGGCGCCGCGCTCCGGCCGGCGGCTCTGCGCCCGCTTTACCTGCGCCCAGTTTCAAGGTTGGCGAGCGAGATCGGTTAGCTGGCTGCCTGTTGGTTTGCCTTGCGGATTAACCCGCAAGCGAAATAGACAGAGACTCACCCAGTTCGTTGTTGACCGAGTAGAATTGCGAGGACTTTGAGCAGTCCACCGAGTGCCAGTAGTCGCAGGCTAGGATGGCCTGATTGAAGACGGTGCCCACGCCGCAGAGGAAGGACTCGCGCCGGCCGCTCCAGCAGACGTGGTACACTTGGCAGCCGGCCTCCTCGTCCGCGTAGAAGCCAAAGTCGTAGCCTTTGCCCTCGCAGGTGAAGGAGGTCTTCGGGATGCGCGTGTAGGCGGGGAAGTCGATTCCGGGTTGGCCCGCCACTGAGCCGTAGAGCGCCGGCTCTGAGTCGCTCAGCGGGTCCTCCGTCTGTGGCGCCGGCAGCTCCTCGCGCTGCTGCTGCACCGAGTAGCCGCTCGGCTGCTGCTGCTGCTGCTGCTGC